>OQVI01000843.1_pt1 | contig 21927 bp, 21 predicted proteins | sample 1691651 | NCBI WGS metagenome assembly OQVI01 (sample SAMN03418287, study PRJEB22391) | human gut metagenome | biome: human-gut; feature: organic feature; material: feces | host: Homo sapiens | place: Italy | collected 2013-04
AAAACCAACCACTATTGACATTTTGACGCATTAATCGTTTTGGTATGTATCTTGCATTAGTATAAGCGAAGGCCGATGATAAAATATGAAGGCCGAAATAAAGTGGATATAATAACAAATTAACGAATAGGAGACAATGATTATGACACCAGTTAATCGCAAAAATTCTTGGTTACCAGACGTATTCAACGATTTCTTTGATACGGAATTCATGCCGCGTACAAACGCTACGGCTCCGGCAATAAACGTAAAGGAAAGTGAAGTTGATTATGAAGTTGAAGTTGCTGCTCCTGGCATGACGAAGGACGACTTTAACGTACATCTCAACCAAGACGGCGACCTTACGATAAAGATGGAGAGCAAGAAGGAGAATAGGGAAGAAGAAAAGAAGGCCCATTATCTGCGCCGCGAGTTTGCTTACAGCAAGTTTGAGCAGACGCTAATCCTGCCTGACGATGTTGACAAAGACTGTATCTCCGCTAAAGTTGCCGACGGCGTGCTTACAGTGGTTCTGCCTAAGATAAAGAAACAAGACAGGAACGTGGTAAGACAGATTACGGTCGGATGATATTCCCAACACATTAGATATATGGCAAGATAAAAAGCCGCAGGATATAGCTCGTTTGTATCCTGCGGCTTTTTTATCTTATTGTATGTCACATTGTTATGCTGATACGTTAAAGTGTTTCGTTGTTTACTAAGGGGTGCGCCCCCATGAACTCCGTTTACGTCGGTTGCTTGCTTGTTATGATTAGAATCCGTATATCTCCTTCAGCTTCATGCCGAGTGCGTCGCCTCTTAAATCGACGGCAACTATTTTCCCTTCGCCGTCAAGCAACACGTTGGCAGGTATGGCGTTGATGCCGTATGTAGGGGCGGCGGCAGACTGCCAGCCTTTCAAGTCGCTTATGTTAGGCCACGGCATGTCGAGGTTCTTTATTGCGTTTTTCCATGCATCGGCCTTGTTGTCGAACGAAACGCCGACTACCTCGAAGCCCTTTTCATGGTATTTCTTGTAGTTCTCTACAACGTTTGGCATCTCTTGTCGGCACGGTCCGCACCAGCTTGCCCAAAAGTCCACCAACACATAATTGCCCTTGCCGCACCATTCGCTCAGCTTTCGTGCCTTTCCTTCCGTGTCGTTCATTGTCAGGTCGGTAAACTGCATGCCCGGCCTGCGCTTCTCCAAGGCGGCGAGCTGCCTTTTTATACCAGCCATGGCAGGGTGGTTGTAATAAGGAGCGTTTGCGGGTAATAGCTTTTTCAGTTCGTCGTAGCCGAGCATGTAGGACACTGTACCGATATATACAGCAGGTATGAGGTTGTCCTTATTCTCATTTATAATATTTAGCGTGGCGTCTTTCTTGTTGCCCCATGTTTCGTTAAGTTGTGCTTCCAATTCCTTGGTCTTTGCCTTCCCCGTGTCTGACATGTCTTTGGCTGCGGCTACGTATTCGGGATACAGCTTGTTCATCTGCTGGTTGTATTTGTCCAGCTGCTGTTCGTATCCGTAGAGCTTCTTGTTCAGTTCGGAGCCGGTTATGGTGTTGTTTACAGTGTTAATGTCTACTGGTGTGCCGTCGTTGAAGACAGGGTAGTTGCTCTCTGAGGTTATTACGTATATTATCTCGTTGGGACGGAGCGCACCGCTGAATTCGAATTTTCCGTCTTTTACTGTTGCGCTGTCTATTGGTTCGCGCTGAGTCAACACGCCTAAATATACCTTTTTCACGTCTGAGGGCACAGTTCCCGTAATCTTGTAAGCTGTGTCTTGCGCATGAATTGTCATCAGTCCGAACGCAAGAAACAGAGTGGTCAGAAGTTTTTTCATAATTCTTTCTATTTTACATGATAATAGACACAAAGGTATCATGAAATTCCAATATGCCAAATTAATTAATGTAAAAACTTATAGTATTGACTTTTTTTATTAATTTTGCAGCCACAATTTATTCACAGAGTGCTTGGTAAACCTCTTAAAAAACAAGGAATGAAGACAGGAAAGCAACAAGTAAGTGTGCTGTTCATGCTTTTCAGCACGCTATTTTGCGTTTGCCTGATAACGGCTAACGTATTGGAAACAAAGCAAATCTCTTTCGGAGTGGTGAACATTACGGGCGGGCTGCTCGTTTTCCCCGTTTCATACATAATCAACGACTGCGTGTGCGAGGTTTGGGGATTCCGCAAGGCGCGCCTGCTGATATGGCTCGGCTTCGCGATGAACCTTATCTTTGTTGCCTTCGGCGCATTGGCAGACGCTATTCCCGGAGCGCCTTATTGGCACAACGACGAGGGATTCCATGCCGTGTTCGGTCTTGCCCCGCGTATTGCGGCTGCATCGTTCGTGGCGTTTCTTGCAGGCTCTTTCATCAATGCCTACGTGATGAGCCGCATGAAGATATCGTCGCAAGGCAAGCATTTCTCTGTGCGTGCCGTAGTGAGTACGCTTTTCGGCGAGACTGCTGACTCGTTGGTGTTTTTCCCTTTGGCGTTGTCGGGTGTCGTCCCCGCCGGCGAGATGGTACCGCTTATAATATCACAAGTCGTACTGAAGACACTTTATGAGATAATAGTGCTGCCGCTGACCGTGCGTGTGGTGCGTATGACGAAACGTCATGAAGGCGAGGATGTTTACGATGAAGGAATAAGTTATAGTATTTGGAAAGTATTTAAATTGTCATGACAACAAACGACACAAGGAAAGACGAGGGACTGAAAAGCCTCGGCGCTAAAACAGAATACCGTATGGACTATGCACCCGAGGTGCTTGAGACTTTTGTAAACAAGCATCAGGAGAACGATTATTGGGTGCGTTTCAACTGTCCTGAGTTTACTTCGTTGTGCCCCATTACTGGGCAGCCGGATTTCGCAGAAATCCGCATAAGTTATATTCCTGACGTAAGGATGGTTGAGAGCAAGAGTCTTAAACTTTACCTTTTCAGTTTCCGCAACCATGGCGACTTTCATGAGGATTGTGTAAACAAGATAATGAAAGACCTGATAAAGTTGATGGACCCGAAGTACATAGAAGTTACAGGGCTTTTTACTCCGCGCGGTGGAATAAGTATTTACCCGTATGCAAACTACGGAAGGCCGGGTACTAAGTATGAGAAGCTGGCTGAAGAGAGGTTTGCAAGGCACGACATGTAACCTGCTGGCACAAATAAGGCTTTACCGGAAGTGTTGCGGCTTGTAAGTTTTTGAGTATGCATAAGGATAAGACCATATTCGGTAAAATGAAGTTAAGCCTTGCTTGCAGCCAAAGGCTTCGGGTTGGCTTGTTTCTGTTTTTTTGCTTTGTCCGTGTCTTGTCTGCAGAAATAGTCAGTTATGTAGACCCGGTGTCGTCCGACCTGAAATACCGTTGTTATATAGATTCGTGTTCTGGTAATGTTGTAAGTGCGGATTCTACGGTCTGCGCGGTTAACGATACATGCCGACCCAAGGTCGCGGTGGTATTGAGCGGTGGTGGAGCTAAGGGCATGGCGCATATTGGCGCCTTGCGCGTGTTGGAACGTGCCGGAATCCCGATAGACATTATTACGGGAACATCGATGGGAGCATTGATAGGCGGTTTGTATTCTATCGGTTACGACGCCGAGACCCTTGATTCGCTTGTAAGTGTACAAGATTGGAATGTTTTGCTTACTGACAAGATTGACATGCGGTCGCAAAGCCTTGAGGAACGTGAAAAACAGAATACTTATATATTGTCGCGTCCATTAGCCATAAAACGTAACAAGAGGGACATTCATAATGCGGCAGGAGGATTGATTAACGGCATAAACCTGTCCCAACTCTTTACGCGCCTGACAGTCGGTTGGCACGATTCGGTCGACTTTGCAGATTTGCCAATACCTTTTGCCTGCGTGGCAACAAACATTGTAGATAATACCGAATATGACTTTTATGGCGGGCATTTGTCAACTGCAATGCGGGCCAGTATGGCTATACCGGGCGTATTTACGCCTGTGAGAATGTTAGGGAGAGTTGACTCATTGCAGTGTGTCGTGGTCAGGGATTCCCGTATGCAGGATAATTCATGTTGGTTGCGGGATTCGTTTGTGTCAGGGGATAAGAAATACTCTGATAACGAGGATTTGTTGTTGGTTATAAATGACAGCTTGGGGTTACAGGAAAAGGAGATGGTTCTTGTTGACGGTGGGTTGCGCAACAATTATCCGGCAGACTTGGCTAAACGGTTGGGGGCTGATATCATAATAGGCGTATCCGTACAGAGCGACCCGAGGACAGCCAACGAGCTAAAAAGCGGTTCGGACATCTTGATGCAGATTGTCGATATGAACTGCAAGAATAAGTTTGAAGAAAACTGGGCGATGACGGATGTCAGGATAAAGGTGGACGTAAAAGGATATTCGTCGGCCAGTTTCAGTAAAGTTGCAATCGACACACTTATTGCCCGTGGCGAGCAGGCAGCCATGAGCCATTGGGACGAGCTTGTTGGTGTCAGGAATAGATTGGGCTTGCCTGATGGTTATAGACATAACCGCGTACGCCGTTTTGTACCTTCAAGCGAGGCTTTGTGTTTTAGGATTGATTCTGTTGTCTTCGATCCGGTTTTTGATATCGGGCGCGATTATATTGTGTCAAAATATGGTATAAGGCAAGGGCAAACAGTGCAGGTGAAACAGATAGAAGAAGCTATTTCTGCACTTAGTTCAATCTTTTTGTATACTGGCGCCGGTTATAATCTCAGCAAAGAGGATGGCAAGTATATCCTCAAGATGTTTGCGGAGGGACGCAAGACTGTGAAAGTCAATCTCGGCGTACGTTTTGATACCGAGGAAATGGTTGCCTTGCAGGTTAACATGTCGCATAGGTTGAGGACCAAGACGCCAATAGAACTTGAGTTTACCGGACGTCTTGGAAAACGCATGATGGCCCGCGTTGATGCGGGATTCATTCCCCTTCATTATGGGAAGATGGGATTATCTTATATTCTTAGGCACCATGATATTAGTATCTTTGAGAATGGTGACAAGGCCTATAATTTCACATATAATAGGAATACGTTGAATTTGCAGGCTATCAGTTTTAGTATTCGTAACTTTTCATGCGGTATAAGTTTGTGTACGGACTTTTATAATTTCCATAATGTTCTTGTCGGTTCTAGAACTGTTAATGAACGTTTGGACGATTTGCATGTATATAGTTACATGTTTAGTCTGAACTACGATTCGGAAGACCGGTGGTTTTTTACCAGGCGGGGAGCCAGGGCACACATTAGTTACAGATATTGTACTGATAATTTTGTTGGTTGGAATGGCAATGCCGGCATAAGTGTTGCGGACTTTATGTGGCGTATGTCATTCCCGGCCGGAAGCCGTTTTGTGTTCCAGCCGATGCTTTGTGGACGTTTCCTGTTTGGCAGCAGGATACCTTTGATTATGCGAAATGCTGTTGGAGGACAAATGCCGGGTCAATATATCGAGCAGCAGTTGCCATTTGCCGGTATAGGGCACATAGAGTTCATCGATAATTCATTGTTTGCATTACAGTTAAGGGCGCAGCAGCGGATGGGTAGGGCGAATTATATTATTGCGCGCATGTCGCTCGGGCAAAGTGCCGACAAGTTTAAGCGGATTTTTGAAAGAGGTCCTATTTTTGGCTGTGAGGCTGCTTATTATTATGACAGTATGTTTGGCCCGATAGGTGCGGCTTTAGGGTACTCAGGGCATACGGATAAACCGTATTTCTATGTTAATCTAGGTTTTGATTTTTAAAAAATATGGCTTCAGGCGTTGCTGTTTGTGTTTTTTACAGTAAATTTGCAACGATATTGGCGGATATTTGTAGTGAACCTTTGTTATATTGGTTCGTTTTCAGGTTATAGTAAATTTTTAATGGGACTTTTTTATAAATTGTAGAAAATGAAAAAAATAAGAGCCGCCGTAGTTGGTTACGGCAACATTGGTAAGTATGCAGTTGAGGCACTCGAGGCTGCTGAGGATTTTGAGATTGCCGGAATTGTAAGACGCAATGGAGCAGAAAACAAGCCTGCCGAGTTGGAACGTTATGAAGTAGTTAAGGACATAACTGAATTAAAAGACGTTGATGTGGCAATTCTTGCAACTCCTACGCGCAGTTGTGAAGAATACGCAAGCAGGATATTGCAGCTTGGTATCAATACGGTAGATAGTTTTGACATTCATACGAGCATTAGCCAATACCGTTCTAATTTGATGAAGATATGCAAGGAGCATGGTAAGGTGGCTGTAATTGCTGCCGGTTGGGATCCGGGTTCGGACAGCGTGGTACGTACATTGTTGCAGAGTCTTGCTCCCAAAGGACTCACATACACTAATTTCGGTCCGGGCATGAGCATGGGACATTCCGTATGTGTGCGTTCGAAAGCCGGAGTTAAGAACGCTTTGTCTATGACCATCCCTAAGGGTGAAGGCATACATCGCCGCATGGTATATGTAGAACTTGAAGACGGCGCCAGTCTTGAGGAAGTGACCAAGGCTATAAAGAGCGACCCGTATTTCGCTAATGATGAAACTTATGTTGAGGAAGTAGCGAGCGTTGACGCCGTACGCGACATGGGCCATGGGGTTAATCTCGTACGCAAGGGTGTCAGTGGAAAGACCCAAAACCAGCATTTCGAATTCGACATGAGCATCAACAATCCAGCACTGACAGGTCAGGTTCTTGTCAACGTTGCGCGTGCGTCAATGCGCCAGCAGCCCGGATGTTATACAATGGTCGAGATACCTGTTGTTGACCTTCTGCCTGGTGACAAGGATGAATGGATAAGCCATTTGGTATAAAATTAGTAATTATTATAAGTAACGAACAGAGGTTGTCTCATTTTCTCGTATTTTGAGATTTCCTCTGTTTTTTTATTCATAGTCTGAAACGTCTTTTCATAAGTTGAAGTTGAGTCATTATTTCATTCCTGACCGGTTCTCATTGAACAACTTTTTCAATATTATGTTCTTGTAATTTATCATCCGCCGGATATTATAATCTGTTTTTTGACGACGGTAAGCTGTCTGTGACGTGACGCAAAGTGGTGTGTTGCAGTCTGCCGGTTTGTGTGTTCTGAAGTGTGTGTTACGCTTGTCTTGCCGGTAAAAAATCAGGACATATTTTTTTCTTAATCCAGGAAACTTAAATATAAAGAATGTTAATGTCGTTGTGCTGGACTTGTCTTTATATTAACGTACGTTTGCATTATACGTCTCGTTAAAGCTGAATTATACCACAAATTGCCCTGATAATCGGCAGGTTTAAGTTAACAAGTTGATTGTTTTTGGAACGTAATACGGTTGTTTTTACATGAGAAGTGGCCATCAATTATCTCTTAAAGTTTTTGCGTACATTGCCGAAATGATATAAATTGCTCAATATCAGCAACTTGTAAATAATGCACTTTTAGTGCGTTTATTTGTATAAAATCCCGAATCGCGGCGGACGTCGCAGTTCTGAGAGCGTTAACTGTATGAAAACAACGATGGCCTTTTGATTTTCCACCATCAAAGATAAGACTGTCTCGATATTCAATATCGAGACAGTCTTGTGCGTTATTTATTATTAATGTAAGCTATTCGTTATTTATCCCCGATAATCTCTTTCGACCTTTCGAGGGCTGTACTTATGTGGTCGCAGATGTTCTCTTTGCCGATAAGTTCGTTGAAGCCCGACTTTTCGAGTACGGCCTGGACATTGCTGTTTACGCCCGATAGCACAACCTGTATGCCTTCTTTGCGGCTCATTATGCAGAGATTCTTCAGGTTGTGTATTCCAGTAGAGTCGACAAAGGGCACTTTTCTCATGCGTATCACCCTTACTACGGGACGGTCGCCGAACACCGCCATGACTTCTTCGAACTTGTTACCGGCTCCGAAGAAGTAAGGACCGTTAATCTCGTAAACCTCAACACCCTTGGGTATTGTCAGGTGTTCGAGGTTGCCCTGCTCTATGTCTACTTCATCGTTAGGGTCGATTTCGTCCATTATCACCTTTACGTCGGTGGTTTCGGCCATGCGCTTCATGAACAGCAGGCAGGCTATGAGCAGACCTACCTCGATGGCTATGGTGAGGTCGAATATTATTGTGAGGAAGAACGTTATAAGCAGTACGGCGACGTCGCTCTTGGGATTCTTCATAAGCTCGGTGAACGAGCGCCAGCCCGACATTCCGTATGACACTATCACCAGCACTCCGGCCAGGCAGGCCATGGGGATATACTGCGCAAGCGGCATGAGGAAGAGGAATATCAGCAACAGGACGGCAGCGTGTATGATGCCTGCCACCGGTGTGCGGCCGCCATTGTTGATGTTGGTCATGGTGCGCGCTATGGCTCCTGTTGCCGGTATTCCGCCGAATAGCGGCGATGCCAGGTTGGCCATGCCCTGGGCTATAAGTTCGGTGTTGGAGTCGTGGTGGTCGCCGGTGACGCCGTCGGCAACGGTTGCCGACAGCAGCGACTCTATGGCTCCCAGGATGGCAATGGTGAACGCCGGCGACACGAGGCTCTTTATCGTCTCCCATGTCATTGGCGGAACCTGTGCGTCGGGCAGTTCGCTGCTTATCGAGAATCTGTCGCCGATGGTCTCTATCGATGTGACTCCGGCAAAGTTCTTCAGTAGCAGCGCCGCCACAGTCATCACGATAATGGCTATCAGCGAGCCGGGAATCTTCTTGCTGAAGCGGGGTGTTACGGCTATCAGCAGCACGCTTGCCACGCCGATGATGGCGCTCCACATGTCCATGGTGCTTATGTTGGCGGCGTAGGCGCCCCACTTCTCGATGAAGTCTGCCGGAACATCCGTTATGCTAAGGCCGAAGAGGTCTTTTATCTGCGTGGTGAAGATGGTCACGGCAATTCCGCTGGTGAAACCTACGATGATGGGGTAGGGTATGTACTTTATTATTACTCCGAGGCGCAGCAGGCCGAACAGGATGAGGAACGCGCCTGCCATGAGCGTGGCTATGGCAAGGCCTTCCATGCCGTACTGTTGTATTATGCCGTAGATGATGATGATGAAGGCACCCGTTGGGCCGCCTATCTGCACCTTGCTTCCGCCAAATACCGACACGATGAGTCCGGCCACGATGGCTGTGATGATGCCTTGTTCGGGAGTTACGCCCGACGCTATACCGAAGGCAATGGCGAGCGGCAGGGCCACAATGCCTACTATTACTCCGGCCATGATGTCTGCCATAAGCGTCTTGCGGTTATAGTTCTTCAGCGTCGACAGCAGACGCGGCCTGAATGTGAAAGGTTCCATTTGTCCTGATTTGTTGTTATTCTGAAATGTTATTTGTTTTTGAAAGAAAGCGCAAAGGTACAATGTTTGTATTACAATACAAAACGTTTTTTATGATTTTTTAGTTCTGTGGAACGACCATACGCTTTCACACAGCTTTTCTGTCAAACTTCTATGTTTACGGCTATGTTTACGGCGTGGCGGTGCAAGTGTGTTTTTCGATGTATATGTGTAATGGTATGTTTGTCTTTACTTTATGCACAAACAACGAGGCTGTCCCGGGAATCGTTCGTCCTGGGACAGCCTCGTTGTATATTTGCCGGCTGACGGGGAAACAGGCGGGTTTGTTAACCTCTGTTCCAGTCCTCCGTGCCAATCCATGGCAATGCCATGCTCGGGTGTTATTCTGCCTCGGCTTCAGCTGCGCGGAAGTTTACAAGGTCCTCGGCTATGAAGCTCTTGATGTAGGTGTAATGTCCTACAACCTCTTCCTCGGCGTAGCGTACATATACGTTTGCGCTCTTGGCGAAGAGTTCGGGTGCACGTGTCGCGTCGTCGAGGATGAGCAGCGACATGAGTATGTCGCCGGTCATGTCGTACAGGCGGCGTGCGAGGAAGTCCTGTGCCTCCTGGCTGCCAATCTCTTTCACGTAGTTGACTGCCTGCTCGTACAGCTCCGTCATCTTGACGACACGCTCGCGCAGGGGCTTGAGCTCCTCTGAAACCTCGTTCTCAAGCATTTCCTTGATTATGCCGAGATATGTGCCGTTGGTGATGTAACGTATTGCGGCTACCACCTGCAGCTGCGTCGTTCCTTCGTAAATTGAGAATATGCGTGCGTCACGGTACAGGCGCTGGCTCTTGTACTCCATGATGAAGCCCGAACCTCCGTGCACCTGTATGGCGTCGTATGCGTTCTGGTTTACGTATTCGGAGTTCATTCCCTTTGCTATCGGGGTGAAGGCGTCGGCAAGGCGTGAATATTTCTTCAGCTCCTGGCGCTCTTCCGCCGTCAGTTTGCGCTCGCGCGAGATGTCTTCGAGGGCCTTGTATATGTCGACATAGCGTGCGGTCATGTACAGGATGCTGCGGCCGGCGTCGAGTTTTGCCTTCATGCGTGACAGCATGTCGTAGACGGCGGGGAAGTGGATGATGGCCTTGTCAAACTGCTTGCGCTCCCTGGCGTATGCCAATGCCTCGTTGTAGGCTGCTTGGCTTACGCCGACGCTCTGTGCGGCTATGCCCAGGCGTGCGCCGTTCATCAGCGCCATCACGTATTTGATGAGACCCATGCGGGTGCTGCCGCAAAGCTCTGCCTTGGCGTTCTTGTAGACAAGCTCGCATGTGGGCGAGCCGTGTATGCCGAGCTTGTTCTCGATGTGGCGCACGGTCACGCCGCCCTGCTTCTTGTCGTAGATGAACATTGACAGTCCGCGGCCGTCGTGTGTGCCGGCTTCGCTTCTTGCCAGGACGAGGTGTATGTCAGAGTCGCCGTTGGTGATGAAGCGCTTTACGCCGTTGAGCAGCCAGCAGCCCTCTTCCTCGCTGTAAGTAGCCTTGAGCATTACGCGCTGCAGGTCAGAGCCTGCGTCGGGCTCGGTCAGGTCCATACTCATGGTCTCGCCGGCGCATACGCGCGGTATGTACTTCTGCCTCTGCTCCTCGCTGCCGAACTCGTAAAGGGTCTCGATGCAGTCCTGGAGGCTCCAGATGTTCTGGAATCCGGCGTCGGCCGAAGCCACGATTTCCGAAGCCATGGAGTAGGGTGTCACCGGCATGTTAAGTCCGCCGTAGCGTCTCGGCATCGATATGCCCCACAGGCCTGCCTTGCGGGTGGCGTCGAGGTTCTCGTATGTCTTTGACGCGTAGTGCATGCGTCCGTCTACGAGGTGCGGACCCTCCGTGTCTACCTCCTCGCTGTTGGGCTCGAGTATGTTTGCGGCGATGTCGCCGGTTATTTCCAACAGGCGTTTGTAGTTCTCAACCGCGTCCTGGTAGTCAACCGGTGCGTCGGCGTACTCGTCCTTGTCGGCGAAGCCGCGCTCTTTCAGCTCTACTATCCGCTTCATCAGCGGGTGGTTGAGGTGAAATTCGAATTCCGGGTGGTCTGTATAATAGTTAGCCATTGTTTCTTTGTTTAAGTTAGGGAAGTTTACTTGCTGTTCTGCTTATAATATTTTATGAGTTTCGGAACAACCTCCTCGACGGTGCCTACTATTACGTAGTCGGCAATTTGGTTGATGGGCGCATCGGGGTCGCTGTTTATCGATATGATGATGCCCGAGTCCTGCATTCCGGCTATGTGCTGTATCTGTCCTGAGATGCCGCATGCTATGTAGACCTTGGGATGCACCGTTACGCCGGTCTGGCCTATTTGGCGGTCGTGGTCAACGAAGCCTGCGTCCACGGCGGCCCGGCTTGCGCCTACCTCGCCGTGCAGCTCCTTGGCCAGCTGGAACAGCTGGTCGAAGCCTTCCTTGCTGCCTACGCCGTAACCGCCGGCCACGACGATGGGCGCGCCTTTCAGGTTGTGCTTGGCTGTCTCGACGTGGCGGTCGAGCACTTTTACGATGAAGTCTGCCGGATCGGTGTATTTGCCTGCGTCAGGGTATACCACCTCGTTCCTTGCCTTGCCGTCATACAGTGCCTTCTGCATCACGCCGCTCCTCACCGTGGCCATCTGCGGCCTGTGGTCGGGGTTGACGATAGTAGCCACGATGTTGCCGCCGAACGCCGGGCGTATCTGGTACAGCAGGTTGTCGTAGTGCTTGCCGGTCTTCTTGTCGTCATAGTCGCCTATCTCGAGCTGGGTGCAGTCGGCGGTCAGTCCGCTTGTGAGCGACGACGACACGCGCGGACCCAGGTCGCGGCCTATGACGGTGGCGCCCATGAGGCATATCTGCGGCTTCTCCTCCTTGAAGAGGTTTACCATGATTGACGTGTGCGGGGCCGACGTGTAGGGGAAGAGGCCTTCGGCGTCGAACACGAAGAGTTTGTCTACTCCGTAGGGCAGTATCTGGTCTTCCACCTTGCCCTTGATGCCCGTGCCTGCTACCACGGCGTGCAGCTCCACGCCGAGCTGGCCGGCCAGCTTGCGCCCTTTGGTGAGCAATTCCTGAGATACTTCGGCAACGGTGGTGCCTTCGATCTCGCAATATACGAATACGTTGTTCATGTCTTGTTGTTGTTTAGGAGATAAGGAGTATGGGCCGGTGCCGTCCCCGTTTGCCGGGGCTGCCCTGCCGCATCGCTGTTATCCTATTATTTTTTCGCTAAGTAATTCTTTAATCAGTCCTTCCACGTCGGCGTCGCTGCCAGTCAGCGTCTTGCTCTCCTTGGCCTGGAACACTATGTTCTTGACGGCCTTCACCTTTGTGGGCGAGCCTGCCAGTCCGCACTGCCCCGGGTCGCCGTCGATGTCGGCCACCGAGTACTGGTTGAGCGTAAGGTAGGGGCGCGTCTCGTACAGTCCGGCGTAGGGCATGTCGGGCGTGCGCTCGAGCGGCACCGTGGCGTGCTTGTACTTCATCACCAGCCGGGCGTTGCACGGGCGGCACGGCGCTGCGCTGCCGTTGACCGTCACCACCACCGGCATGGGCGCGCTGACCGTCTCCACGCCGCCGTCAATGTGCCTGCGTATGGTGAGCTGTCCGTCCTCGCACGCCAGTATCTCCTCGGCATACGTCACCTGCGCCAGGCCGAGCTTCTGCGCCACCTGCGGCCCCACCTGAGCCGTGTCGCCGTCTATGGCCTGGCGTCCGCCTATTATTACGTCGGCACCGCCTATGTGCCTGATGGCCGTGGCCAGGGCGTACGACGTGGCCAGCGTGTCGGCCCCGGCGAAGAGGCGGTCGCTCAGCAGCCAGCCCGTGTCGGCTCCGCGGTAGAGCCCCTGGCGTATTATCTCGGCCGCGCGCGGCGGGCCCATTGTCAGTATGCCCACGGTAGAGCCCGGGTTCTGCTCCTTCAGGCGCAGCGCCTGCTCCAGGGCGTTAAGGTCTTCGGGGTTGAAGATGGCGGGCAGCGCGGCGCGGTTGACCGTGCCCTCGGCCGTCATGGCGTCCTTGCCCACGTTCCTCGTGTCAGGTACCTGCTTTGCAAGTACGATTATTCTAAGATTCATAGCAATATATTAATATAATGTAAAGTTCATGATTGCAAAAATACACTTTTTTTGCCGTGCGGCAAAAGAAAAAACGGCAAAATAAGGTTTTTTTATACAGCCTTAAAAAGCCAAGGGGGTATGAAGTCCCCGCCTGGCGCGCCGCCCCGTAGCCGGCCGCCCCGTAGCCGGCCGCCACGACGTGCGCCATCAAGATTCATACCCCCTTGCCCTTCAGGCCGTATGGCCGCCCCTATCTCTTGCGGAGCGTCATCACCGCCTTGCCGTCGGCCGTTTCCAGGGTCATCGTCCCGTCGGCCGATATCTCGTATTTCCCTACCTTGCCCATGGCGCCCAGCACCCTCTGCTCGGTCTCCATGTCGGCGCACATCATCCGCGTGCTGCCCGCCTGGCCGAACGATATGGTGCCCTTCTTGGCGTCGGCCTGCAGGCCGCCCACCAGGTTGTTGCAGCCCGTGTTGCCGTACAGGCGGTTTTCCTTCACATTGAAGCCTATGAACGCCTCCTTCTCGCCGGCCTTGGGCGACAGGGCCTGCCCCTCAACCTCGACAATCCTCCACTCGCCGTCGAGCGCGTCTATCGTAGCGGCAGCCTTGCGCGCCGTGCCGCACGAGCAGACGCACGCCAGCGCGCCCGCAATGCATAGTGTTGAAAATAATCTTTTCATCTTTTCTAATCCTTTCTTTTATGTTAAAAACTAAGACAAGCATCCCGGGTCGTCACGACTTCGGGATAAATTGGGTGCAAAGATAAGCAAAACGGATAAGCTATGTGGAAAATAAAGGCTTAAAAGTTAAAAACCAAAAGTTAAGAATTGAGAAAATAATTCTTGCACTTTTCCTGTTTGTAAGAATGATTTTCGTCTATAAAACCTGTTTTTTAACCTTTAAGCCATATTTTATCACCGCGTCAGGCTGGGTGCGGCGCGGTTTAATTTTGTTCATGTACTGCCGCCGTGTCGTGGCTGCGGGCGGTTTTGTCTGGTCGTCAGTCGTCGGTAAACGATATTTTTGAAATGTCTATATCGGGCACGGTTATAGAGTCGAGCTTCACCTCTTCGCCGCTCTTGAATGGCGTGTCAAACTGGCGTATGCCGCTGCCTGTCCTTTCGCCCGAGGCGCCAATCCAGTTCCACGACACTTGCGTGTACTTGCTGCCCAGCGTCTTCAGTTGGCGAGCCGCCGTGAAGCTCGCGTTTACCACAATGTTGCCATTGCCGCCGCCGGCATGTTTATAGCCAACTATGGTAGCTTTGGCCGCAGAATATGTCTTTGCGTCAGGCTCTACGGGTATTTCCTTGCCCGTCAGCCCTTTCATGGCCTCGTCTATCTTAGTCGTGAAGTATTGTTCTAAATGAATGTCCGCAAGTTGCCAATTAGTAGATTCTATGTTTGAAGTCCGCCCTATAGGAACACGCACAAAGTTCTAGCCTGTCAAAAAGCCTGAATCCGAAATACCTTCTGTTGAACTTGTAGCAGAACTCGTTGAGGTATAGCTGGAGGAACTCCGCTTTTATGTCATGGTAAGTGTCCAGTATGTTCCTTTTGGCGTTGCTGATGGCAATGTGCACCCAAGGCAAGACTTTCCCGACGCTCTTTTTGTCATCCGTAACGACAGCCTGGTGCGAGGATGCCACCCCGTCCTTTTAAAGGGAGGCATAGCTGCTGAACCCGTCCGTGGTCACATAGGCATTCCCGTCCGTACCTTGCTTGATCTTCCCCTTGATGGTGGAAGCCTTGAAATCGTCGATGACCTGCATCTTTATATGCCCGGCACTCTTTGGCGTACTGTACTTCTTGGCCGGAGGCGTCTTGGGCAGGCTGCTTTCCTCCATAACAAGGACGGAGGTCTTGCGCTGGCTTCCCCGTCCGCGCTTCAACGGGCAATCTTTCTGTTCTTCAGGCGTTTCCGTGGAGAAGAAGCCCTCGTCAACCTCCATGTCCCCATGGAGGGGGTAGCTTCCGTCGCGCTTGCCCATCACATCGCGCAGCTTATGCACCATCTCCCATACGGGCTGGTAACGCTTGCGGCCAATCTGGCGCTGTATCTCCTTGGTGGATATGGCACGCTTGGTCGCCGTCAGAAGGAACATGGCCGCGAACCAGTCACGCACCGGCAGATGGCTGCCTTGCATCACCGTACCGGAACGAAGCTGCATCTCATGCTTGCAATCCATGCACGTCCAGGACTTGTGGCTCGGATTCCAGCTCAGGCGCAAACCGCCACATTGACTACAGAACAGACCGTGATGCTCACGGAAACGGCGGAGGGCTTCCTCACAGGATGCCTCGTCGGGATATTGATGGTAAAAATCAAGCAGGTTCATAATTCATTTGTTTATTGTCTCACGTCTCATATCCTGCACAAAGTGTTCCAAAACATGGTTGTGGAGCAACTTGGCAGTTTAAACTTTGCTAATTTGGTAACATGCGGACATTCATTTCTTAATTTATTCTATTTACAATATGTATTGTCTGACAAAAACATGGTTACCATAATCATAGCGACATCCCAAATCTCTCCTCAAAGCGATTCATTAAGACTTTGAACTTTTCGGGAAGATAGGACAACGCTTGATTGCGGATAGCTTGTGGCACGCCGTACAAAGCTTCGGCAATACTTCCGGCTATGCAGGCTATCGTGTCAGAATCCCCTCCAATGGATACCGCATTACGAATAGCATCTTCCAAACTGTTCGCTTCAAGTGCACATACGATAGCTTGCGGCACGCTACCTTGACAAGTTCCGCCATTACCCGCTCCATCCAAACCGTCCCATGAGTAGCGATTACGGATTTCGTTTACAGACATACTAAGATTATAACCAAACTCACGTGAGATGGCATCACGAATCGCTTCTTTGTCATAGCCTCTTCGTGCCATAAAGATACAAAGAGCCGTAGCTCGTGCCCCTTTAATTCCTTCCGGATGGTTATGGGTGCATTCTGCAGATTCTTTGGCTTTCTGTAATACTTCTTCTTTGGAAGAACAAGCCCAACCTACAGGACCGACACGCATGGCACTTCCATTGCCACAACTATTATAAGGTTTCATAATGCCACGACTGGCAAGATGAACCCATTGAATAAATCCGGTTCCATAACTTCCCATTGGATAGGGATTTTCCAACGCATATTTCAGATAATAGCTTCCACTCGTGCCGCCATTCATCAGCCAGTCGGCCGTAGCGAACGTCAATATACTATCATCTGTATATTCTTGACGGCTTTGAAACAATGGAAACTCTTTTGTTTTGATATTGTCGAATTCATAAATGCTCCCTACAATATCTCCTATAATACTACCAATCATAAACAAATCATATTTGAAACTGTACCAATTTAAAGTTTCCCATTACAATTCTTCATTTCTTCCAATCCGCACCCTACATCCTCCAGTTCCCTCAGAAACAGCCGTGCGCACATTTCCGCATCATCCCCTGCCCGGTGGTGCTGTCCATAGGGTATCTTGAACTGGTCACATAGGTAGTCAAGGCTGTTGCAACCGAAGTCGTAAAGGCTGCGGGCGGCACGGAGGGAACAATAATAAGTAATGTCGGGCTTCTCCATGCCGTATAATTCCAACGAGTGACGGATACAACCGATGTCAAAAGCGGCATTGTGAGCTACAAGTACGGGGATGTCTTTCAGGTATTCGCAGATTTCTGCCCATACTTCCGGGAATTCCGGTGAATTTATGGTGTCATGCGGACGGATGCCGTGTATCTGCATGTTCCAGTAACTGTACATGTTGCCCTGCGGACGGATGAGCCACGAACGGGTTTCTGCAACCTCACCATTACGCACAATACAGATACCGGCTTCGCAAATGGAGGCACGTTTGCCTGTAGCCGTTTCAAAATCTATGGCTATGAAGTTTATTCCTTGCATGGCATGTTCTCCTTTTTCTCTGTATAATAGTCCAACATGTTTTGGGCGAAGTTACGCATCTCTTCACGCACGGGGTCCGGCTCCAACACTTCCACTTGGTCGCCTTGAGCAAGCACCAGTTGGTAGAAGTCGAAAGTCGGTTTCAGGTGGTATTCAAAAAGAGTCGATTCGTCATCACTTCCAATCTCACGCTGTGATTCATGCAAGGGCAATGTGCGCAGATAGTCTGCAAAACCATTGTATGCCCGAAGAACAATCTTTTGAGGCGATTCGTTAGAAGTGATTACGCCACAGCATCCTTCAAAATAGCTGTGTACATCGAAGTCCTTCTTCATCTTGAACGTCTTGCCTGTATCTTGGATGTCTGAAATACGGTCGAGGGCGTACACCAAATACACATCACTTGGCTTGACGCCTTGTTCTTTATTCCGCTCGGAGTAATAAGGACTGCGCGCCACCACATACCAACGGCGTTTCACCACTTTCAGGAAGTAAGGCTCAATGTCGAATGTGCTGGGTTCCGGTTTCCCGAAGCCTTGGTGCGTAATGCTTAATACATGATTGCGCCGCATGGCTTCGGCAATAGGCGTGAGCCATGTTTGCCCTGATGGAATATCCTCAAATATAATCCGGTCTTCCAGCTTGTTGTCCGCCTGAATTTGATTTAATGTAGCGTAGGAACTAATCAGCCAACTTTGCAGGTTGTTCCCTTCCAACCGTTCCGGCTCGTCAATGTAATAACGGTAACCGTCTTTCCGGTCACATTCTATATACACGTCGAAGATGTCTTTAATTGCTTTCTGATGATTATGGAAAGTGCGTAAGGGCAGTTCCTCGCCATAACCCAATCCGCTTTCCTGCCAAAGCTCGCTGATTTCTTGAAACGTCAGGCGTTTATATCGACGCAGGGTGTCTATCAGCCAGACATACCGTCCAAAGAGATTTGCTGCCATACTGTCATTTATTTAATGTGCTGCTACAAAGTTACTTGTTTACTTGTGAAAAATTGCGGCACATCCCTGTTTTTTTGCTTTCCAATTTATTTTTTATTGTTATGCCTCGATTTGGCACTTGACAGTCTTTACTTTGCGGCAGAATTAATGTTAAACCATTTAATAACAAATAGTATGGCAACAAAGAACTGGAACAATGATTTTATGGCCAAAGTATTGGAAGAGGCTGCATGGAAAGAACTGTCAAGCGAGTTTGCTTGGAATGAGCAACTGCTGGAAAAGAACAAGGACAAGGTGTCGTGGAAAGAAATTTCCGGCAATAGAAACATCATTTGGACCACCTCCATGATAGAGAAGTTCAAGAACAAAGTGGATTGGGAGGAACTTTCCGGTTCCGACAACGAGCATCTATTTACGGCAGAGAATCTGGAAAGATACAAGGATTATTGGAATTGGCGTGAATTGTCGAGAAATTCCGATATGGAACTTACTCCCGCGCTTTTGGAGCAATTCGCTGAATATTGGGACTGGAGCGAAATCATCGACTGTTATGGCCGGGACGAATTGTACAGCATGGAGTTTCTGGAGAAATACCAGGATTATATTCCGGTATCCGCCCTACAGCGTTCCCGTTTATGGGACAAATTGGTTGAAGACGAAAAGAAACAATTAAAGATACGTATTCTTTCATAAAACAAAATGAAAACCATAGAAGGCTATAACGTAAAGATCTATACGAACAACATCGAGGACAGTGCCAGCGAACAAATCAAAGAGCTACTGTCCGTCGATGTGTTCAGCAAGTGTAAAATCCGCATCATGCCCGATGTACATGCCGGAGCAGGCTGTGTAATCGGCTTTACCGGCAATCTTGGCGACAAGGTTATTCCCAATATTGTAGGTGTGGACATTGGCTGCGGTATCTTGGTGCAGCCGTTCGTCTGTGTGGGGGACATGGATTACCATGCCTTCAACGAGTTCATTCTTCGTCACATACCGTCCGGTCGCAATTACCGGGATAACCGGTATGCGCCGCTCCCGCAAAAGTATATGGATGTATATCGCGCAGCCAAAGATATCATCAAGCAGTTGCGCTGCTACCGCGAACTGAAAGAGACCAAACGATTGAACGCTTCCATAGGCTCATTGGGTGGTGGTAATCACTTCATCGAACTGGACAAAGACGAGTGCGGCATGACTTATCTGGTGGTTCACACCGGAAGCCGTAACCTCGGCAAGCAAGTGGCGCAGATTTATCAGAAACTGGCCGTGAAATGCCAGTCGGGATGGGCAGAACTGATGGAAGAACAAAACCGCATGATTGCCGAATACAAAGCGGCAGGGCGCAAGGACGAGTTGCAGGAGACCATACGCCAACTACACAATTCGTTCAAGATGCGTAAGCCTGCCATACCGCCCGACCTTTCCTATCTGGAAGGCGCTTACCGGGAAGATTATCTGCACGACATGCGCCTTTGCCAGCAGTGGGCCAAGATGAACCGCAAGCTGATAGCCAATCTCATCATGGATTATCTCATCCTACAAGGAAATGTGGAAACGCCCTCCTATGATTTGACGTTTGAAAGTGTGCACAACTACATAGGCGATGACAACATCATCCGTAAAGGGGCAATAGCCGCCTACGAGGGGCAGAAGTGCATCATCCCCCTGAATATGCGCGACGGCTCGCTTATCTGCATTGGCAAGGGCAATGCGGAGTGGAACTGCTCGGCTCCACATGGTGCCGGACGCATCATGAGCAGGAGTCAGGCCTTCAAAAGCATATCTTTGGATGACTACCGTACCTCCATGCAAGGCATCTACAGCGAATGCCTTTCAGATGACACCAAGGATGAGTCGCCCATGGTGTACAAACCTAAGGATGAAATCATCGAAAACATCCGGGACGCGGTGAGCATTGTGAATGTGATAAAGCCGGTATATAATTTCAAGGCTGCGGAGTAAGAAAGAGAAAAAATGATTTGGCCGATTAACAAATTAAGGATACCTTTGTAATCTATTTAAATCCAATAGACCCAATATGCAAATGAATACTCAATTAAACACCTGGGCAGCCAAAACAGCCGAGGCTTATGACAGGATTGCCCGTACGTATGGGAATAATGCTCCGGCGTTTTATACCCAGTCCGATCTCACAAAAATAAATGATTCTCCGCATGTATTTGTCATGGGTATAAATCCCGGTTCTGGAGGGACATATAAAGAGCAATGTGAAAGTGAATACTGGCAGCTTGGTGGAAAGCCAATGGACGGTACACATCTATTAAAAGGCAATCCCTCATGGAGCAAAAGGTTTGATTGGCCTTATTGGCAAAGAATGTACAGATTGTTTGATGCCAATCCCCATCCGTTAGATGATGAAACTGACTTTATCGTTACAAATGCCACATTCTTTGCTACGCCGAAAGCTAAAAACTTATTACCGCAGCTGTTGGCAAAAACATTGCCCTACACGCTGGAACTTATCGAAATAACACGTCCTCGGATGATAGTGGTATTGAGTGGAAATTCGTTGCTTAAGACCATCAAAGTACATTGTGACGCTACTGGTTGGCGGCTTGAATATTCACAGACTTTTGCCTCCTTGGGAAATATCTTCACCGGACATCTGGAGGGCATTCCATGTTGCGGCATCCCTCATCCGTCGGCATGTTTATTCCGTGAAGAACGCGAATTGATGAGAAAGGTAGTCACGCAGATGTATTGTTGCGAAAGTATCACGGCCGATGCTTATCAGGACTTGCTTCACAGCATAAAGCAACACAGAAACGCAAAAGGTTTGTCGAAAGAAGAAATGGACGCCTTGTTCGATGCTCTTATTGTACGTATGCAAAAACGGCCATATCTTGTATATGAGTCTTGCGAAAAAAAGTTCAGCCGCTACGACTTGTGCAATGGACTTCAACTGACCATAGCCAACAATTCGACCACTCATTGCATAGCCATACGCCCCAAAGATTACAAAGGGGAAAAAGACATTGACCAAATTCCCATACCATATGTGAGAGAATTGCTCGAATGCTTTGATAAAGTGAATTATGTAAATACACCCATTTGGTTAGGGGTGAAAGATTTCAGCATCTTGACGATGGGAAATGATATAGAAGGCTTGGCTGACAGTTTGGTGGACGAAGTGGAGAAACTCATTTCTGAAATTTACAAAATTCTGCCACCTTCCCGGTAAAATCCATCGAAGTTATTCCCTTCACTTTTTTCACCGTCCCCTCCAGTTCCGTCCATTCCACCTGCGAGGGGACGATGGTTCGTTTCTGCACCTGGTTGTTCTGTGCCCGACTGTATTCGGGTATGAAGGTCACCGTCACCTTGCGGAACTGCTCCGGGCTGACTTCCTCTGGCGTGTCCACGCCTTGTCCATTGGCATTGCCCACCAGGTAGAAGGTGCCAAGCCCGTCCTGCTTCACCGAGTAGCCCAGTTCCATCATGCTGCCCAGCACCTCGCCCAGCCCTATGAGCACGGCATAAGTGTCGCCCTTGCTCACCGTGGACATTTCGGACAACCGCTCGGCCACGTCCTTCGTGTCATACGTGCCCGCCGTGACGAGGGAGATACCACTTCTTTCCTATCTTCTGCTTCTTGTAAAACATACTGCTGCCTTTTATTCAGTTAAATGAATGTCCGCATGTTCCCCAATTAGCAAAGTTTAAACCGCCAAGATGTCCGATAGGCGTGTATTGGAACACTTT
>OQVI01000872.1_pt1 | contig 21620 bp, 19 predicted proteins | sample 1691651 | NCBI WGS metagenome assembly OQVI01 (sample SAMN03418287, study PRJEB22391) | human gut metagenome | biome: human-gut; feature: organic feature; material: feces | host: Homo sapiens | place: Italy | collected 2013-04
CGGTGGCCACGTTGTGGATCAGTTCCTGGATCAGCACGGTCTTGCCGACGCCTGCGCCGCCGAACAGACCGATCTTGCCGCCCTTTGCATACGGAGCCAGCAGGTCGATGACCTTGATGCCGGTCTCCAGGATCTCGGTAGCAGGCTTCTGCTCTGCAAAGCTGGGAGCCTTGCGGTGGATGGGCCAGTGCGGCACATCATCCACCGGGCCTTTGCCGTCGATGGGTCTGCCCAGCGGGTCGAACATACGGCCCAGGGTGGCTTCGCCCACCGGTGCGGTCAGGCCGTGGCCGGTCGCCTGCACGGTCATGCCCTTGCCGAGACCTTCGCTTGCGGAAAGCATGATGCAGCGCACCGTCGTTTCGTTGACGTGCTGCGTCACTTCCATGGTGCGTTCGTTGCCCTCAGCGGTCACCGTCAGCGCCTCCTGCAGGGCAGGCAGCTTGCCTGCTGCGAACTGCACGTCCACAACAGGACCCGCTACGCGGATAATAGTTCCCTGTAACATAACGATTGCCTCTTATATTATAAGTTCGTTCTTTTCTTTAATCCCGCTTCTGCACAGCAGCTGCACCACCGATGATCTCGGTGATCTCCTGGGTGATGGAGCCCTGACGGGTACGGTTGTACTCCAGCTGCAGATCGCGGATCATGTCGTTCGCGCTCTTGGTGGCGGAATCCATGGCGGTCATGCGGGCGCTCTGCTCGGCGCAGTAGCTCTCGGTCATGGCACCAAAGATCATGCCATGCATGTAGATGGGCGCGGTCTGCTCGAACACCGTCCAGGCGTCCGGGAACATCTCCACCTCGCCGCTGGGATCACCAAAGCCCTTGGGGGCGGGCTGCAGATGCTCGCGGTCCAGCGGCAGCAGACGCACCATGGTGGGCTCGCTGGTCAGTGCATTCTCGATCCTGGTGTAGACGAGGTAGATCTCATCCAGCTTGCCGGACTTGAAGTCGTCGATAGCGTCCATCGTGATGTCGCGGGCGCGCTGCAGGGTGGGCGCGGTGGCACTGTAGCGGAACTCTTCCACCAGACGCGGGTCCTTGTGGTACAGTGCGCGGTAGCCCACCTGACCGATCACATAGAACCGGTCGTTCTCATCCGCGTGCTCCTTGAGGAACCGGAGGATGTTCTGGTTGAATGCACCGGCCATGCCCTTGTCTGCCGTCAGCACCAGATAGGCGCGGCGGGGGTTCGACTTTTCGTTGGTACGGTCGTGGAAGAACGGGTGCACCGGCTCCTCCGGCAGATGAGGCACCACCCGGGAGATGGTGTCGCGCATGCGGTTGAAGTAGGGCGAAACGTTCTGGTAATTCTTGCGCGCCTTGCGGAGCTTGGACGAGGAGATCAGGTACATGGCGTTCGTGATCTTCATGGTGTCCTGAATGCTCTCAATGCGCTCTTTCAGCAGCTTACTGGACGGCATGGCTGTCGCCTCCCGCATATGCTTTCCAGGCGTTCAGGATGGCATCGACCTCATCGGGTTCGAGCTTGCCGGTGGCGGTGATCTTGTCCATCGTGCCGGACACATCCGCGCGGAACTGGCGCACAAATGCGGAAGTCTTGGTGCGCAGCTCGGCCGTGGGGATCTCGTCGAGCACGCCATGCGAAGCCAGCGTGAGCAGGACCACCTGCTCTGCGTCGGACTTAGGCTGATACAGCGGCTGCTTGAGCATCTCCATCAGGGCCTTGCCGTGATCCAGCTGGCGGCGGGTCTCGGCGTCCAGATCGGAGCTGAACTGGGCAAAGGACTCCATGTCCTTGTACTGTGCCAGCTCGATACGCAGGTTGGCGTTGGCCTTCTTCATGGCCTTGGTCTGGGCTGCGCCGCCCACACGGGACACCGACAGGCCCACGTTGACAGCCGGGCGGTTGCCGGCGTTGAACAGGGCGCTCTCCAGGAAGATCTGGCCATCGGTGATGGAAATGACGTTGGTGGGGATGTAAGCGGAAACGTCGCCTGCCTGGGTCTCGACGATGGGCAGTGCGGTAATGGAACCGCCGCCCAGGTCATCACGCATGCGGCAGGAGCGCTCCAGCAGACGGGAGTGCAGATAGAACACATCGCCGGGGTAAGCTTCACGGCCGGGAGAACGGCGCAGCAGCAGCGAGATGGCACGGTAGGCCACCGCATGCTTGGACAGATCGTCGTACACGATCAGCACGCTCTTGCCCTTGCCCATGAAGTACTCGGCCAGCGCAGTGCCGGCATAAGGGGCGATGTACTGCAGCGGTGCCGAGTCGGACGCGGTAGCCGCCACGATGGTGGTGTAGCTCATGGCACCGTGCTTCTGCAGGTCGCCTGCCACGCGGGCGATGGAAGAAGCCTTCTGGCCGATGGCCACATAGATGCACAGCACATCCTTGTCCTTCTGGTTCAGGATGGCGTCGGTTGCAATGGAGGTCTTGCCGGTCTGGCGGTCGCCGATGATCAGCTCACGCTGACCACGGCCGATGGGGAACATGGAGTCGATGGCCAGGATGCCGGTGTGCAGCGGGGTGTCCACGCTCTGGCGCTCCAGGATGCCGGGGGCCTGCTTCTCGATGGGGTTGTAGCCCTCTGCCTCAATGGGGCCCTTGCCGTCGATGGGCTCGCCCAGGGGGCTGATGACGCGGCCCAGGAAGCCGTCGCCCACCGGGATGCCGGCGCGTTTGCCGCTGCGGGTCACCAGAGTGCCCACGCCCACTTCCTCGATCTTGTCAAACAGCATGATGCCCAGATGATCGGGCTCCACGCTTTCCACCATGCCCTTTGCACCGTTGTCAAAGGTAACGATCTCGCCGTAAACAGCCTGATCCATGCCCTTGACGTCCACAACGCCGTCGGCTGCGGAGATCACGGTGCCGCCCTCTGCGGTCGTGGCGGCGGGCTTGTAGTCCTCCACACGGGTCTGCATCACAGCCAGGCTGGGCGCATCCGCCGTAATGGCGGCCAGAGCGCTCTTGCCGGAGTTGTCGAACACACGGTCGCCCACCTGCAGCACATAGCCGGAGATCAGGTCCGGCTCCACGCTGACGGTCAGCTCCACCCCAGCGGCACCGTACTGCTTTTTCAGCTGGATGCGGATGCGCTCCACGGCGTCCTCAGCCGGGGTACGGGCACAGTGCAGATAAGCCTTTAAAATCTCAGACGCGCTTGCCATCGCTCTCCCCCGCTTTCTGCAGCAGGTCGTCCAGCATACGGGCATCATCCTGCTGCGTGAGGTTGCGCTCCAGCACCTTTGCGCACATGGTGCGGGTCAGGTCGGCGATCTGTGCGTCGGCCTGGCGCAGCTTGCTGGCGCGCTCTGCTTCTGCAGCTGCCTTGCCCTCGGCCACGATGGCGTCGGCCTGACGCTGTGCCTCAGCCAGCAGCTGATCCTTCTGTTTTTCGGCCTGCTGTGCGCTCTCTTCGCGGCGGGCAGCGGCCTCAACGTCCACATTGTGCAGCTTGTCGTTTGCTGCAGCCAGGGCAGCTTCTGCCTTGGTCTTTGCATCCTGCGCATTGGCCAGCTCATCGTCCACCATCTTCTGGCGCTTGTCCAGCACGTCCTGCACAGGCTTGAACAGGAACTTGCGCAGCAGCGCGTACATGATGAGAACGTTGACCACGGTCCACAGCAGGTTGATATCGAGTTTCAGCATTCGTTCACGCCTCCATTATCAGCCCAGGAACAGGATGATCAGCAGTGCAACAACGAAGCCGAAAATTGCGGTACCTTCTGCCAGAGCAGCGCCCAGCAGCAGGTTGGTCTGGATCTTGCTGGCAGCCTCGGGCTGACGGGAGATAGCCTCCGTTGCCTTACCGGTTGCAATACCAATGCCAATGCCGCCGCCAATGCCGGTCAGCGCTGCAATGCCAGCGCCCAGAGCAATCAAACCGTTCATAAGTAAAATCTCCTTTATTATCAAATTTGTGCTGCCTTCTCCCAGCGGGAAGGCGTTTGGTGGTTATTCCTCTCCGCCGATGCTCTCTTTCATGAACAGCGAGGTCAGGAACACAAAGACGTAGGTCTGGATCAGGCCGTCGAACAGGTCAAAGTAGAGACTGAACACGGCAGGAACGAAAACGGGCACCACCAGCTTGATCAGCTCCATGATGACGAATGCGCCCAGCACGTTGCCGAACAGTCGCATGCACAGGCTGGTAGGCCGGATGGCGATCTCCAGAATGTTCATGGGGGTCATGACCGGGGTGGGGGCAGCCAGGCTCTTGAGGAAGCCGACGCCGCCGCGTGCGCGGATGCCGGAACCTTCAATGAGCACGATGCTCATCAGGGCCAGCGCAGCGGTCACGTCCAGATCCTTCGTGGGGGGCTTGACGCCGAACACGCCGATCAGGTTCGAGCAGGCAATGTAGATGGCCACGGTCATCAGATAGGGCACATAACATGCGCCCTCCTTGCCCAGCAGGCCTTCAAAGAAATTTTTGCCCGCAGTGTAGGCCATTTCCAGCACAGCCTGACGCTTGCTGATGTGGTCTACCTTCAGGTTACGGGTGAGCAGGATGGAACCCAGCACGACCAGCACCATGATCACCCAGCTGATGACCACGGATTCCGGGATCTGCAGCGGGCCGACCTTGACGTACTCGACGGTGAGCTCTTCCATCAGGGCTTGGGTCAACTTGTTCATTTATTTTTCCTCCTTCCTGAAGAATGGGGTCCGGGTCTGAGGGTCGGTTCCGGCGATATTCTGCCCCGCAAAAGGGCTGCACCGCACACCGGCTCCACACCTTCTTATCGCATGAAAAAAAGGCCAAAGAACGTGAAAAAAGCAAGGAAGGCGCTGGTGTTCAAAGCCCTGCGCGCCCTCCTTTTTTCCGGTTCGTTCGTCTTTTTCCGTTCAGTATGATAGTACGATTGACGAAAATTGACAAGCCCCTTCTTCAACATTCTACCTTTTGTTATATCGCACTTCACCAGCAGGCGGCAAAAGTTGTGCAATTCGCTTTGTTTATGCGGAATATGTTGCACTATTTCCACAGTTTTCTTAACTGTTTCTTCGCTTTTCAGGGGGTGGCAGGCGTAAAATACACCCGCTGTAGAGTTTTTATATAACCGGTATATAAAAATCGTATAGATTCCGTGCCTGTCATGTGTCCGCCAAGTTTGACAGAACTTTGTCGATACCTATTTATAAAGGAACGTGTCCGGTTTCCTGCGGGATCAGGCCGCCTTCTTTTCACCGCGGCGGAACAGCAGCCGGAAAATGGCACGGCTCAGCGGGCCGCAGTACAGCATCTGCCAGCACAGGGCCATGGGCATGTTGCAGCCCCAGGTGTGCACCCAGGTGCCGAAGCTCGGCTCCTTGAACAGCAGCGTTGCCACCAGGCTCATCACCGGGCACATGATGCAGACGATCATCAGCGAGATGGCATAGGTGATGAACTGCGGTCGGTCGGTGGGCTTCATGAAAGTGAAAGCCAGTGCGGTGGCCAGCTTTTCCACCACAAAGAACTCCAGCACAAAGGCCACAGGCACCATGATGGGCATTTCGTGCAGGGCCATGCCGAAGGTGGCGTTGGTCACGCCGCCGGTGGCCAGTGCCACGTTGTAAACGATCATGCCATAGACCATGATGGCAGCCATGATGATGGTGAAGATGATTTTTTCCGGTAACGTTTTGGGCATTTTGGTTTGTGCTCCGTTTCTTTTTTGTTGTCCGAACTTTCGCCGCAAAAAAGCAGCCCCGCGGGAACTTTCGTCTCGCGGGGCTGCTGCGACTACCATTGATTGGCGTTATTCTAGCACAAAAAACGGCTCTGCATAATACCCCGCTGGCATTTTCTCCCATTTTTCGCAAAATCCTTCACGAACGACCCGAAACTTTTATCACAATCCAAAAAACATGCCCATCCGGCAGCATCTCTGGGGTGATCTGCCTCACGCATTCCGCCGGAACACCCCGCATGCGATCGGCCCGGCCGCCAGCAGCTGCAGCAGAGGTTTTCCACAAGAGGGGTCCAAGGTTGGGCAGAGCGCGCAGAAACGCCGGTCTGCGGGCCGTTTTTGTTGTATTTTGCCGGTTGTTTTCAATATTTCAACAAAAATTTGTCTATTTCTTTGTATAGTCTGCGAATGGACAAACGATGCACCCGCATGTATAATAAAGCCAGAAACCAGAGAAGTACAGCAGAAGCTCAAATGAGAGCTAATCCCGCTGACTTGAAGCAGAAAGGAGCGAGACCGATGGTCGATATGGAACCCGCACAGCAGGGACAGGCTGTCGGGGTTCGCTGAGAAGCAAAACAGAGGCTCACCACAAACGGGATGTTTCCCCCGTATAAAAACACAACAAATACGAGCCGTTCTTGAGCATCAACATTGCGATATAACGACAACCTGTCGATAAACCTAGACCCCCGGCAATTCAAATAGATCCGCCGAAGGTGATCACCGATGAAGGTATCTTTTGTACGGAGACAGTTATTTGAATAGCAAAAAAGGAGTTCTACCAATGTACTAGTCAAGATGCCCCAGCAAATCTAACTCGAAAGAATGTGGTAATATGAAATTCATCTTCAGAATCTCGGTGCCGCACTCCATCAGTTAAGAAAAGGGTCATTCCAATGTTCTAGTGTAAATCGTTCCCCTTGATCCCATCCCCGGTTTTCAGGTTTGTTTGATGTTTCTAAGGAGAGTCACCCTATGAAACGCTTACTCCGAAAATGAGGAAACCCAAGGAGAAGAGGCTTATGACTCCGAAGAAGTAAGTATCCAGCCGGACGAGGGCTTGCAACCGCCTCGTCCGGCTGGTTTTATTTTGCCCGGTATCTACTGGTAGTTTATTCAAGTTTTACGCAGCTCCGTTAAATCCGGTTCTTGCATTTTCATTTCCCTATGGTATACTGGCAAAAAAAGGGAGGTGCATTTTATGCAGTTGGCTTTTTCCTGGTGGCAACTCTTTGACGTCCTTTTGAGCATTTTATGGCTGATTTCCGGCGTCCGTGATTTTATGGGCAAAGACCCTCTGATCCGTCTCCCCTTCAACCAGTACGAACGGGACCCGGAATATCGTGCCTTCTGGCAGAAGAAAAACGGCGTGTTTTACATGCTCAACAGCATCGCCTTTCTGATCTTGACCTTCACACCTGTTACATCGCTGATCTACCGCATCATCTTCGGCATCGCCATCGTGGGAGATCTTCTCTATCTGGTTGCTTACGAGGCCTGGGAGCACAGCGCAGACTGACCCGCCGGGAAAGGAGTGTGCCATGAACCTGCATCTTTCCGACTGGGAGTGGCTGCGTGTCGTCACCTCTTTGCTGTTCATCTGGCGCGGCATCCAGGATCTGCGTGATCGCAGCGGAACAGCCTGGAAAACCGAGGACGAGCGCAAAAACTTCCGCAAATTTTCCGGTGTGACCCTGATCCTCGGCGGTGCAGCCTTTCTGTTCAATACAATTTTGCCGGACATCGAGCCGTGGAATATCATTCTGCTGGTAGCGGCATATCTGGCCTGCATCGGTTTTGTCATCTCCAACCTGTGCTACCACGGCAGCCGGGACGACAAGGATAAAAAATAGCTTCCGCCTCTTGCGCTCCCTTTCTCATCCTGCTACAATGAGAAAAAACGCAGGAGGTATTTTGTTATGGTCAAGCATATCATTCTGTGGCAGCTGAAGGACGAGCTGTCCGACGCCGAAAAGGCCACTGTGAAGGCCGGCATCAAGGAAGGCCTGGAGGGCCTTGTGGGCAAGGTTCCCGGCCTGCTGGAAGTGCATGTGAACATCAACGGCCTGCCCACTTCCAACGCCGACGTGATGCTGGACACCACGCTGGAGAGCTTTGAGGCCCTGAAGGGCTACGCCGTGCATCCCGCCCATGTGGCCGTGGCCGACGGCAAGGTGCGTCCCTACACCAAGACCCGCGTGTGCATGGACTACGAGGTGTAAAACCCTCTCAGTCTCGCATCCGCTCGACAGCTCCCCCGATGGGGGAGCTTTTTTTGCGTGTGCCGTAAAATTTCAAAAGCTCGCCCTTCGGGAGAGCTGTCAAAACCGGCAGGTTTTGACTGAGAGGGTTCTTTCTTCATATTTTTATTGACAAACCCGCTTTTTTTGCGTATTATAAACATAATAATGGCATTGGCTGAGAAGAGAAGAGTACGCATCGTCTGCGCCTGACAGAAAGCCCGAAGGATGGAAGCGGGCAGGCCGCGCGGTGCGGAACATGGTCTCGGAGCCTGCATGGGTGAACAGTGAGCCCGTGACGGTGTGGCGTCCGTTAGCGCGCCGGGCTGGTTTTTACGCCAGCACAAGGTCTTGCCCGCAAGGGCAGGGCGAAGCAAGGTGGTACCACGAAAGTGCAGCGCTCTCGTCCTTGTCCGGTCAAAACCGGCAGGGCGGGAGCGTTTTTCGTTGCAATGCCAAAAGGAAAGGAAGAATTACCCCTATGAGTGAACACAAGACATTCTACATCACGACCCCCATCTACTACCCCAGCGATAAGCTGCACATCGGCCACAGCTACACCACCGTGGCCTGCGACGCACTGGCCCGCTTCAAGCGCATGCAGGGCTACGACGTCATGTTCCTGACCGGCACCGACGAGCACGGCCAGAAGATCCAGGACAAGGCCGCCGACGCCGGCGTGACCCCCAAGGAGTATGTGGACAAGATCGTGGCCACTGTCAAGGATCTGTGGAAGCTGCTGGACGTCAGCTACGACCGCTTCATCCGCACCACCGACGACTACCACATGGAGTCCTGCCAGAAGATCTTCACCAAGCTCTATGAGCAGGGCGACATCTACAAGGGCGAGTACATCGGCCACTACTGCAAGCCCTGCGAGAGCTTCTGGACCGACAGCCAGCTGGTGGACGGCAAGTGCCCCGACTGCGGCCGCGAGGTGTACGACGCCCACGAGGAAGCCTACTTCTTCAAGACCAGCAAGTACGCCGACCGCCTGCTGAAGCTCTACGAGGAAAACCCCCAGTTCATCCAGCCGGAGAGCCGCAAGAACGAGATGATCGCCTTCATCAAGCAGGGCCTGCAGGACACCTGTGTGTCCCGTACCTCGGTCAAGTGGGGCATCCCTGTCCCCTTCGACCCCAAGCACACCATGTATGTGTGGGTGGACGCCCTGAGTAACTATATTTCCGCCCTGGGTTACGGCAACGAGACCTACCACGATTACGACAAGTTCTGGCCGGCCGACCTGCACATGGTGGGCAAGGAGATCCTGCGCTTCCACACCATTCTGTGGCCCGCCATGCTGATGGCTCTGGACCTGCCGCTGCCCAAGCGGGTGTTCGGCCACGGCTGGCTGCTAATGAACGGCGGCAAGATGTCCAAGTCCGTGGGCAACGTCGTGGACCCCGTCATCCTGTGCGACCGCTACGGCGTGGATGCCATCCGCTACTTCCTGCTGCGTGAGATTCCCTTCGGCAACGACGGCATGTTCACCAACGAGGCCCTGATCAACCGCATCAACAGCGACCTGGCCAACGACCTGGGCAACCTGCTCAGCCGCACGGTGGCCATGTGCGAGAAGTACTTTGGCGGCACTGTGCACAATGTGCCCGGCACCGAGGCCATCGACACTGAGCTGGAGACCATGATCAACGAGCTGACCGGCAAGGTCACCGCCGACATGGACAAGCTGACCATCCCGCAGGCTCTGGTGGAGATCTTTGCAGTCATCCAGCGCGCCAACAAATACATCGACGAAACGGCTCCCTGGGCACTGGCCAAGGACGAAGCCAACAAGCCCCGTCTGGAGAGCGTGCTGTACCACCTGTGCGAGGCTCTGCGCGTGAGCGGCATCCTGCTGAACGCTTACCTGCCCTCCACCGCACCCAAGATGATGGATCAGCTGGGTTTGGACGCCTCCGCGCTGGATCTGAGCAAGACCGTTTACGGCGCACAGGAGACCTACACCGTGCACAAGGGCGATGCCCTGTTCCCCCGCATCGACGTGGCCAAGGAGATCGCCCACCTGAAGGAAGAGGACGAGAAGCGCAAGGCTGCTGCCGAGGCCGCCAACAAGGCAAAGGCCGAGGCCGAGAAGAAGGCCGCTGCCCCCGCCGAGGAGAGCGGTGTGGACTTCACCCACGAGGAAGAGATCGACTTTGACACCTTCTGCAAAGTGGAGCTGCGCGTGGCCGAAGTGCGCGCCTGCGAGAACCTGAAGGAGAGCAAGAAGCTGCTGCACCTGACCGTGTTTGACGGCGAGCGCGAGCGTTGCATCCTGTCCGGCATCGCCAAGTGGTTCAAGCCGGAGGACCTGATCGGCAAGAAGATCGGCATCGTGTGCAACCTGGCACCCCGCCCGATGATGAAGGGCAAATACGTCAGCGAGGGCATGATCTTTGCTGCCGACACCGCCGACGGCGGCTGCTCCATCGCTTTCTACGGCGACGACACCCCGGTCGGCAGCCGCATCCACTAAGCCATGGAGAAAACGACGCTTTCCCGTGCGGAAAAGCTGGACCGGATCTTCAGCACCCCGGTGTGTGCGGTGCTGCTGGCCATCTTCTGCAATGTGCTGTGGGGTTCGGCGTTCCCGTTCATCAAGATGGGCTACCGGTTATTTGCCATTGACTCTGCCAACACGCCCTCCATCTTCTGCTTTGCAGGAGTACGGTTCATGCTGGGCAGCTTTTTGGTGCTGCTGGGCAGTGTCCTGCTGCAGAACCGGGTGCCCCGGTTCCCCCGGGGAAAGGTGGCAGCAGAGTGCTGTGCACTGGGTCTGTGGCAGACCACGACCCAGTACGCGTTCTACTACATCGCCGTTGCCATGCTGACGGGTGCCTTCGGCGGCATCCTGAACAGCACCCAGAGCTTTCTGGGGGTCATCTTTGCCCACTTCCTGTACGGCAATGCCGACCGCATGACCCCCGCCAAGCTGCTGGGCTGTGTGCTGGGTTTTGCCGGGGTGCTCATCGGCACCCTCGGCAACCACGGCAGCGGCAGCAGCTGGGGCATCTTCTGCATGCTGCTGGCCACGGTCATCTTTACCCTGTCCGGCCCGTGGAACAAGGCCGTGACCAAAAAGGCCGACAGCTTTGCGGTCTGCTTTATCAACCTGTTTGTGGGCGGCGCAGCCCTGTTTGTGCTGGGCACTGCGCTGGGCGGACATCTGGGCAGTGTGAACCCGCTGGGCATCCTGGTGCTGCTGTATCTGGCCTTCATCTGCGGAGCCGGCTATGTGCTGTGGGCCCTGCTGATGAAAAACAACCCCGTCAGCCGCATTGCCATCTTCGGCTTTGTGAACCTTGTAGTCAACGTGCTGCTGAGTGCTGTGCTCAACGGCGAGCCCCTGTTCCGCTGGCAGTATCTGGCGGCGCTGGTGTTCGTGTGTGTGGGCATCTGGCTGGTGAACAAGGCACCCGCCCAAAAGGAGAAGGTATGACCGGCCCGATTTTTGACACCCATGCTCATTACAGTGCCCGCGCCTTTGACGCCGACCGCTTTGCCCTGCTGGACAGTCTGCCCGCAAAGGGCGTGGTAGGCGTGTGCGAGCAGGCCACCCACTCCGGGGACGCCCCCCGGGTGCTGGAGCTGGCCCACCGCTACCCCTGGGTGGTGGCGGCCATTGGCATCCATCCGGAAAGCCTGCTGCCTGCCGCCGACTGCGGCGAAGATGGCCCCGCCCCCACGGTGTCGGTATACGGCGGCGACTGGGCAGCCGAGATGCGCGCCCTTGCCCCCTGCTACGATGACCCCAAGGTGGTGGCCGTGGGCGAATGCGGGCTGGACTACCATTGGCCCGTGCCCAAGGACGCCCAGCTGGCCCTGTTTGAAGCCGAGATCCGTCTGGCGCTGGAACTGGATAAGCCCATTATCGTGCACGACCGGCAGGCCCACGCGGATGTCTATGCCCTGCTGAAAAAATACCGGCCCAAGGGCATCGTCCACTGCTATTCCGGCAGTGCGGATGACGCCGTGTGGCTGGCACAGCAGGGTCTGTACATTGGCTTTGGCGGTGCCTGCACCTTCCAGGGAGCCAAGCGAGCGGCAAAAGCCATTGCCGCCCTGCCGCTGGAAGCCATCGTGCTGGAGACGGACTGCCCCTATATGGCCCCGGAGCCGGTGCGCGGCACCCGCTGCGACAGCAGCCTCATCCGCTATGTGGGCGAGTACATCGCCCAGCTGAAGGGCATTTCTGCAGAGGAAGTGTTCCGCACCACGGCCGAGAGCGCCCGCCAGGTGTACGGTCTGTAATATTTCCCCGCAAGATACAGGGTCTGTGCCCTGTTTCTGGATAAATCAAGCTTTAGAATCCATACTGTTATAAGGAGATTTCTATCATGAAAGCACGCATTCCCAAACACCGCGAGTTCATCATCAACTTCCCCGACAGCATCGACAACGCCAAGGCCAACGAGGGCTGGGCAAAGCTGCAGCAGATCGTGGAGGACTACAAGAAGGCCCACAACGGCGCTTCCGTCTACGCCCCCACCTTCATCGAGGACTGCGAGCCTGAGGTCAAGAAGCTGCAGGAAGAGTACGGCTTCGAGTACACCGTCGAGTACGTTCAGTAATTTTTGACTAAAAAGCTCCCCTCTGTGCAATGCACGGAGGGGAGCTTTTTTGCGTTGTTTTGGAAAGACCGTCTTTTACTGTTCCACCTTGCTCAGCAGGATGCGGTCGTTGTCCAGCGTCTTGCCGGCGTTCTCGCGGAACTTTTCCAGCAGGTCGTCCACGGTCATCCGGCTGCGCTCTTCGCCCTGCACGTCGAACACGATGCGGCCCGCATCCATCATCAGGGTGCGGTTGCCCAGTTCCAGCGCCTGATGCATGTTGTGAGTGACCATCAGGCAGGTGATCTTCTTTTCGGCCACGATGTTCCGGGTCAGCTCCAGCACCTTTTCCGCCGTGGCGGGGTCCAGAGCGGCGGTGTGCTCGTCCAGCAGCAACAGCTTGGGGGTGACCAGCGTAGCCATGAGCAACGTCAGCGCCTGCCGCTGGCCGCCGGACAGCAGGCCCACCGGCTGTTTCATGCGGTCCTCCAGGCCCATGTCCAGCAGAGAGAGCTTCTCGCGGAACAGTTCTTTATCCTTGCGGGAGATGCGAGAGAAAATGGCGTGGGGCGCGGTGCCTGCACGCAGGTAGGCCAGCGCAAGGTTTTCCTCAATGGTCATATTGGGGGCTGTGCCTTTGAGGGGATCCTGAAACAGGTGGCCGATGACCTTGCTGCGCTGGTGCTCCGGCTCAAAGGTGATGTCCTGCCCGCCCAGCACGATGCTGCCCTCGTCGGCGATGAACCCGCCGGTGATGGCATTGAACAGGGTGGACTTGCCCGCGCCGTTGGAACCCACGATGGTGGCAAAGTCCCCGGCTTCCATGTGCAGGCTCACTCCGTTCAGAGCCACCTTTTCGTTCACGGTACCGGGGTTGAAGGTCTTATGCAGGTCGTTCAGCTGCAGCATTTCCATCTTACTTTCCCTCCTTCACGGCCGCGGCGCGGCGGGCACGGGCGGCATGTTTGCGCTTTTCAAAGGCAAAATGCTCCCGAATGGCTGGCATCGAAATGGCCACGGCCACAATGATGGCCGACACCAGCTTCATGGCAGCGGCCGGCACATTGAAGCGCAGGGCCACAGCCACGATAAAGCGGTACAGGCAGCTGCCGAACACCACGCCCAGAACGCGGCGCAGCATGGTGCACTTGCCCACAAGGGTCTCGCCGATGATCAGGGAGGCCAGCGCAATGGTGACCATGCCGGTGCCCACGTTGATGTCACAGCTCTTCTGGTACTGGGCCAGCAGACCGCCGGACAGCGCACACAGCGCACCGGACACGCACAGGCCCACAGTAATGGTAAAGGCCGGGTTGATGCTGGAGGCCCGCACCATGGCAGTGTTGTCACCGGTGGCCCGGATGGACAGGCCCAGCCGGGTGCCCAGGAAGCCCAGCATGGCGGCGCAGGCCAGGGCGATGATCACCCCCACCAGCACCAGCTTGTACCAGCTGCCCAGAAAGCCCAGCGACTTTTTGGCCAGCGAGAAGATGGTCTCGGTCTTGACCAGCGACATGGTGGAGGAAAAGCCCATGGCCGCCAGATTGATGGTGTACAGGCCGGTGTTGACGATGATACCGGCCATGATGCTTTCCACACCAAGGCGGGTCTGCAAAAACGCGGTGACAAAGCCGGAGCACACGCCCGCCGCCATGGCCGCCACAAGGGCCAGAATGGGGTGGCCGGTCAGTGCTACCTGACAGGCCACCGCACAGCCCAGGGTAAAGCAGCCGTCGGTGGACAGGTCTGCGATGTTCAGGATGGAATAGCTCAGAAACAGTGCCAGCGCCACCAGAGCGTAGATACAGCCAAGCTCCAGCGCGGTCTGGATGACGTTGAGCGAAAAGATACTCGCCAGCATGTGTGTGCTCCTTTGAAATGTAATGATAAAGCAAACCCTCTCAGGCCGCTTCGCGTCCAGCTCTCCCGATGGGCGAGCTTTTTTGTGCTGATCTTCAACCTTTCCTTTACCTGCCAAAAGCCCCCCCTTTCGGGAGAGCTGGCAAAACCGTCAGGTTTTGACGGAGAGGGTTTCCTCCGATCGAGGTTCAGGAGAAGTTCTCCGCCGTGGTCACTTCCACGATCTCGGTGCAGTAGGGTTTGAAGGCTTCCTTCAGGGCGTCCAGCTTGTCACCCTCAAAGCCCCGGGCGGCGGCGGTCTCGGTGTTGATGGTCACAATGCCGTTGTCAAAGGTCTGGTAGGGCATTTCGGTGGCACTCTTGCCATCGCACAGGATCTCGGCCACCATGTCGGCGGTGGCCTCGCCCAGCTGGACGTAATCCACGCCGTAACCCACCAAGGCACCGTTCAGGGCAAAGCTGTCGGCACCGGTGAAGTGCATCACGCCGGCCTCGGTGAAGGTCTCGTAGATGGACAGCTCCGCGGTCATGATGGTGTTGTCAGTGGGGGTGAACACGGCCTTGACCCCGGCAGCCACCAGTGCCTCGGCAGCCATTTGCACCTCGGCAGTGGTGGTGCCGTTCTTTTCCACCACCTTGATGCCGTTCTTCTCGCAGAAGGCCTTGGCGTCCGCAATGGCCTGGGTGGAGGCATCCTGACTCAGGTCATACAGCAGGCCGATGGTGTCGATCTCCGGGTCTGCGGCAAGGATCAGGTTCATGATGGCGGCGGTGTTCAGGGCGTCGGAAGTGCCGGTCATGTTCTCACCGCCGTCAAAGCCTGCAGCAGCGGGGTCGGTGACGGCGGAGTACACCACCGGGATCTCGGTATCTTCCACAGCGGCCAGCATGGTGGCGGCGGTGGGGGTGGCCACAGCCACGATCACGTCCACGCCATCGGCCACCAGGTCGGCACCGATCTGGTTCAGGTTGCTCTGGTCGGCCTGCGCGTTGGCGTAGTAATCAGCGTAGTCAAAGGTGACGCCCTTTTCCTTGCCCAGCTCGTCCAGACGGCTCTCCACGGATGCCACGATCTGGTTGAGGGAAGCATGATCCACATAGTTGACGATGCCCACCTTGAAGGTCTCACCGGCCACGGCGCTGGAAGCGGCCTCGGAGGAAGCGGCTGTACCGGATGCGGTGCCGGCGGTGGAAGACGCTGCGCCGCCGCAGCCGGTCAGTGCCAGTGCGGAAACGGCGGAAGCGGCCATGGCGGCCTTCAGGAAGCTGCGGCGGGAGATCATGTTCATGGTTTTCATAGTGGTTAACTCCTTTCCCGGAGCGGGCGGCATAAAAAAGACCCGCTCCCTTTGCGGGACGGGTCTTTCCAAAATAAAAACGACCCTGTCCCTGTGTGTTATCCACAAGGACAGGATCGGTAAAATACGATTCTGCGGTGCCACCTTGCTTGCCCTGCTGTGAACGCAGAGCCTCTCACGGAGAGCCAACACTCCCCTGCCCTGTAACGGAGGCTTCCGTCCCAAGCTACTGGGGAACTTTCCCGTTTGCCCGGCCCTCGGCGGCCCACGAAACTCTGCCCCGCTCTCGCCCGTTTGCACTGTCCGGGCTCACTGCAGATGCGCTGTGCAGGTTCTCTTCCGCCTCATCGGTTTGATTGCATTATACACTTTATCTGCGTAAAGTCAAGAGGCAATGCAAAAATTTTTTTGCAGGTTTCCGGCAAAGTCACACTTTGCTCTTTTTGCGCTTGCGCCACACAAAGTATGCCGTGTACACCAGCCATACCGGCAGGGCGGCCAGCGTTACCGTGCGGCTCAGGGCAAGGCCGTCGGCCTGATACACAAAGTCGATGCTGCTGGTGCCCGCCGGGCACAGCACCGCCATCATACCGTCATCCACCCGCACAATGTCGGTCTGCTCCCCATTGACATAGGCCGTGAAGCCGTCATCGTAGGGCACCGAGAAGAACACGAGGTTTGCATTCTCCAGCGTGATCTCCGCGTGGAAGCCGGCATTGTTCATCTGGAACATGCTGCACGCCTGGGCGCGGCGTTCGTTGCAGTCCTGCACATAGGCTTCATAGGTCAGCTCGCTCTGCTTTTCCTCCGGCAGTTCGGTGAGGTACTGCCCGTAGGCGGCAGCGTCCTCATCACTGAGCACCATTGCCCGCATCAGCAGGTTGGCACGGGAGTTCTTGTTCACCTGCCCGTAGGTCTCCTCGGTCACATAGTAATCGTAGGTAAATCCCATGGGAACGTAATTTTTATTCTTGTACAGCACAAAACCGTCCAGCTCGTCATAATAGGCCCAGCCGTCGTCGGCCTGGCTCTCAAAGTCCGCCTGCTGTTCCGGCGTGGTGATGAGATATTCCACACTCAGCAGGCCCCGCAGAGCATAATTGGAGAGTTCCGGCTCACTGCGCACATCCCGCTTGACGCCCAGGGCCGGGTAAAAGCTGAGGATGCTGGGGGCCGCCGTGCTGCCGAAATATTGCAGGCAGCTCTTGTCCAGCCACATGCCGATGTTGTCGTGGATCTTGTAGGTGTCCACGCGGTAATCGCCTTCCGGCAGATCCTCCTTCAGCAGCAGGGCGTTGTTGTCCTGCTCCACAAGATCGCTGTCGGTGTACCATTGGCCGAACTTGCCGATGCCGATGTGCACCATACTGAACACGCAGGCAAAGGCCACCACCGCCGCCGTCATGCGCTGGGCAAAGCGGCTGTCTGCCCGCCATTTCTGGCAGATCAGACGGTAGAGCAGCAATCCGGCCAGGCCAAAGCCCAGCACTACGAAATACTGGCCGGGGTTCTTGAGCACACCCAGAGACCAGGTGCCGGTGTCGTTGTCCAGCACGGGCACCAGTGCAAAGGCCAGCGTAGCCAGCATGATCCAGCCAAGGCCCCGGGCCGGGGTGTCCAGATCGGTGTTGTGATCTTCCAGCGCATTCACGGTCATCGCCGCGAGGATGAGCACCGGCATATAGTACCAGCGGGCATAGTAGCTGGAGTTGAGAGCGTAGAATGCGCTGTTCAGGATGGGCACCAGCGCGCACACGGCGCACACCGCCACAATGCGCTTTTTGCTGTCGCCATGGCGGGCACGCCAGTAGGCCAGCGCACCTGCCAGACTGCACAGAGGCAGATAGACCGACATGCTGGTCCACTTGATGACGCCTTCCGACCAGATGGAGGTCAGGTAGGGAGAATCCGGCGGCATCACCCAGCTGAGCAGGATGGCCAGATACTGCTGCACCTTGCCGTAGGTCAGAAAGCCCCATCCGGACGCAAGGTCGATGGTGCGCGGGTTCTGCAGCAGGCTCAGCACCGCCGGGACCAGCAGCAGGCAGCCCATGGCCACACCCAGCAGGCTTTCAAACGCCAGCTGCACAAACCGCTTCACGGTCAGGCGGTAGTCGCCGGTGGTGAGTTTGCACACGAAGTAGATGGCCAGGAACACCACCTGCCCGGCAAAGAAGAAGTAGTTGTTGAGCAGGTTCACCGCCGCCCAGAAGGCAAACAGCCCGTGGCGCTTGTTGTACATAGCCTCGTCCAGCGCCCACAGCAGGTACGGGAACAGCGCCACCACATCCACAAAGTGGTTGAAGAACACGTTGTACACCGCAAAGCCGGACAGTGCATACAGGCAGGCACCCAGCACGGCGTAATCCCAGTTCTTGACGTAGCGCTTCAGGTACAGGTACGCACCGCCGCCTGCCACGCCGAACTTGAGCACCAGCAGTGGCACCATCAGGTAGGGCAGCCACCGCTGCGGGAACAGCAGCGAGAACCAGAAGAAGGGCGAGCCGTACAGGTAGAAGGAGTAGGCATTCATGGCACCGCTGCCCAGGTCGGTCGCCCAGGAAAAGGTGTTGCGAGGTGCCCCGGCAAAGGTGCTGTCCGGGTAGCCCGCCCCTTTCAGGAAACCGTTCATATAGCGGTAAAAGCTGATCTGCTGGCTGTTGAAGTCGCCTGCATAGTGGAAAAATCCGCCGTCCATGATGTAGAACGGCAGGAAAAAAACGGCTGCGGTGAGCGCACACAGCACCACCGCCCGCCAGAACTGATCCTTTTGCTGCCCGGGCAGGCGCAGCTGCCGGGACATTCCGAATTGTTCCATGGGTTATCCTCTTTCTCCGCCGATGGGCGGAAGATGCTTTTTTATCAGTATACCACGCAGGTCGGCCCGAAAAAAGGACGTTTCTTCACCGCTGCCCCTTGACAAGCGCCCGCCGGGCAGGTATGGTGGAGAAAAAACCTGAGGGAGGAAACATTGCCATGCTGTATCCGTTCAACGCCCTGCTGGCCCGCATGAAGTACATCACCCGCTGGAGCCTGATGCACTCCACCCGGGCCGAGTCGCTCAGTGAGCACACCTGCGACACTGCCCTGCTGGCCCATACCCTGTGCCTGATCGCGCGGCGGTACACCGGCACCCCCTGCCGCCCCAAAACGGTGGCGGTAGCGGCGCTGTACCACGATGCCCCGGAGATCATCACCGGGGACCTGCCCACGCCGGTCAAGTATCACAGCGCCACCCTGCGCGACGCCTACAAGGCCATGGAGCGGGAAAGCGTGGCCAGCATGACGGCCATGCTGCCGGACGAGCTGGCCGAAGAGGTCGCGCCCTTCCTCACCGGAGAGCTGCTCACGGCAGAGGAAACCAAGCTGCTCAAGGCTGCCGACCGGCTGAGTGCCCTGGTCAAGTGCCTGGAAGAGCAGCGCAGCGGCAACCACGAGTTTGACGCGGCACTGGCCCAGCAGAAAGCCGCGCTGGAAGCCATGCACTGCCCGGAGGCCGACTGGTTCATGGCCCACTGCCTGACCTGCTACACCCAGAATCTGGATGAGCTGACCCGGCAGGACGGATAATATTTTTTACGGGAACGGCACTTCCCGCACGTCGTCGGGGTCCAGGCCAGCCTTGCGCTGCTCTTCAAAGACAGCGTCGATCAGCTCGTCCAGATCTTCCAGATGGGTCAGGGTGCAGCAGTAGCGCCGCAGGGCGGCAGCGCCCTTCAGCCCCTTCATATAGTGCATGGTCTGGGCACGGGCCTGCGGCATCGCCACAAATTCCCCCTTCTGCTCCACCATCTCTTCCACCTGACGGCGCAGGGCATTCATGCGGGCCTGCAGGTTGGGGGCCTTGGGTTCCGGGGTGCCCTCGATGGCGGCATTCACCCGCTCAAACAGCCACGGGTCGCCCAGCGCAGCACGGGCGATCATCACGCCGTCGCAGCCGGTCTGCTGCATCATGGCCACGGCATCCTCGGCCGAATGGATGTCGCCGTTGCCCAGCACCGGCACATGGACTGCCTGCTTTACCCGGGCAATGATCTCCGGGTCGATGCCCGGGGTGTACATCTGCTCACGGGTGCGGGCGTGTACCGCAATGAGGGCCGCGCCCGCCTGCTCGCAGGCCTTTGCGCACTCCACGGCGGTCACATGGTCGGCGTCCCAGCCCTTGCGCATCTTGACCGTGACCGGGCGGCTGGTGTGGGCCACCACCTGCTCCACGATGCGGCCGCAGCGGTCCGGGTCCAGCATCAGCTTGCTGCCCGCGCCGCCGGACACGATCTTGGGGGCCGGGCAGCCCATGTTGATGTCCACAAAGTCGAACTCATACTGTTCCATAGCGGCGGTGGCTTCGCCCATGATCTGGGGCACCTCGCCAAAGATCTGCACGCCATAGGGTGCCCCGTTGGGCGCGGCCTTCAGCAGGCTGACCGTCTTATGGTCGCCGTACACCAGTGCCCGGCTGGACACCATTTCGCTGACCGTAAAGCCTGCGCCGTGCTGCGCCATCAGGCGGCGGCAGGGCGCATCGGTAAAGCCCGCCATTGGTCCGAATACTGCCCGATGGGGCAGAACGATGTTTCCGATTTTCAAAGGTTCCATTGGTTTCCTCAAATCTGATTGATTTAAAAAGGCTCCTCCATCGGGAGGAGCCTTTTTTTGTTATTTCGGGCAGCGGCTTCGCCCTCTCCGTCATTGCTTACGCAATGCCACCTCCCCCAAAGTGGGAGGCTTTGGCAGTCCATAGAAAGTTTCTGGTTTCGCCAGAGGCTCTCCCTTTGGGAGAGCTGTCTGCAAAGCAGACTGAGAGGGCGAGCCCGTTCGCCTTTACATCTTCTCCGGCACAGTGATCTTGAACATGGTCAGCACGTTGAAGATGACGTTCTTCACGCCGATGCACAGAGCCAGACGGGCCTGCTGCACGGCAGAGTCTGCGCCCTGGATGCGGCAGCTGCCGTAGAAGCGGTGGAAGGCACTGGCCAGATCAATGACAAAGCGGTTGATGCGGCTGGGGTCGTACTTCTCGGCTGCCATGACGATCTCCTGCGGGAAGGCAGCCAGCATGCGGATCAGGTCCATCTCGCTGGGCTCGGTGAGCAGGGTAGCGTCCACCTGCTCGGCACCGGCAAACTGCACGCCCTCACTCTCCATCTTCTTCAAGATGGAGCAGATGCGGGCATGGGCATACTGCACATAGTACACCGGGTTGTCGTTGTCGGTCTTGACGGCCTGATCCAGGTCGAAGTCGATGCCGCTGCCTGCGTCGTGCATATTGAACAGGAAGCGTGCGCTGTCGATGGGCACCTCTTCCAGCAGGTCGGTCAGGGTGATGGCGTTGCCGGTACGCTTGGACATGCGCACGGGCTGGCCGTCGCGCATCAGGTTGACCATCTGCATCAGGACAACATCGAGGTCCTCGCCGTGGAGGCCGATGGCATCCATCGCGCCTTTCATGCGGGCCACATGGCCGTGGTGGTCGGCGCCCCACACGTCGATGGCCTTGGCAAAGCCGCGGGTGGCCAGCTTGTTGTAGTGGTAAGCGATATCGGCGGCAAAGTAGGTGGGGATGCCGTTGGCACGGACGAGCACCTCGTCCTTGGCTTCCTCTTCGGTGCCGTCCTCGGTCTTTTTCTTGTTCACGGTGCCGTACTTGGCAGCGTACTGTGCGCTGCGGTACATGACGGCACCGTCCTCGGCCTTGTAGCAGGCACCCAGTTCCAGCAGCTTGTCCACCACGGCCATCACCGCGCCGGACTCGTGCAGGGTGCTCTCATGGAACCACACATCATAGTCGATGCGGTACTTGCCCAGGTCGCGCTTGAGGGCGGCGATGTTCTTGGGCAGGGCATAGGCCACCAGAGCGTCCTTCAGCTGTGCGAAAGCATCGCTGGCAAACAGGGTCTCTTCGTCCATACCCTGGCAGGCGGCAACGTACTGGTCGCCGTTGATCTCGGCGAACTCCCCGGCCAGCACCTTGATGTCGCCGCCCTGATAGCACTCGGCGGGCAGCGGATAGG
>OQVI01000891.1_pt1 | contig 21358 bp, 15 predicted proteins | sample 1691651 | NCBI WGS metagenome assembly OQVI01 (sample SAMN03418287, study PRJEB22391) | human gut metagenome | biome: human-gut; feature: organic feature; material: feces | host: Homo sapiens | place: Italy | collected 2013-04
TATATTTTAATTAATCAGGCAAAATTAGAAAGCAACTGTTTTAGCCTTTTTCTGCAATTTTTCCTGCCAGTTTGTTAATCTCATATTTATGAAGCAGCAGTTTCTTCGGACGTAACGGATCACGATTGAAAATATTTCCTTTCTCATAGGGACTGATGTGCAATCCATAAGCTATTACTTCCCCGTTTTCAATTCGAATGAAGGATTCCTTGACACTGCATTTTCCCATGCGCACAGATTTTACTTCGGTTCCATGCAGTGCTACACCTGCCTCGTATGTCTCATCAATAAAATAATCGTGATAGGCCTTTTTATTATTTGCAACTAATTTGTATCTGTCTTTTCCCATAAGTTTTCCACCTTTACTAAACCTTCAGCCGGAAGCCAAGTTTTTAAGATTCCACCAATTCAAAATCTATTCTGCGCACCAGTTTGTCCGTACCGATCACACGGATTTTTACAGTCTGTCCAAGCTTATAGCTCTTACCGCTGTTCTCACCTACCATCTCATAGGTACTCTCTACATAATTGTAGTAGTCTCCACGCAGAGTCGTCACATGCACCATGCCCTCCACCGTATTCGGCAGTTCCACATACAGCCCATAATTTGTAATGCCGGAAATGACACCTTCGTACTCGTTTCCGATACGGCTCTCCATATATTCCACTTTCTTCATCTTGATCGTCTCACGCTCTGCCTCATCCGCACGACGCTCCAGCTGACTGGTCTGCTGTGCTACCTCCGGAAGAATTTTCCAGTAATGTTCGATCCGCTTCTCATTCATTCTTCCCCGCAGGTTGTCCTTGATGATCCGATGGATCTGCAGATCCGGATAACGACGGATCGGTGATGTGAAATGGCAATAGTACTGGGCCGCCAGTCCGAAATGCCCCACACACTCCACGCTGTATTTTGCCTGCTTCATGGAACGCAGTGTCAACCGCGAGATCAGCCCCTCCACCGGAGTATCCTCAATCTTTGTCAGCAGTTTCTGCAGTTCCTTCGGATGCACCTCATCAGAACCGATATGGATATTGTATCCGAAATTATTGATAAACGTACTGAGTTTTTTGATTTTTTCTGTATCAGGAACTTCATGGGTACGGTATACAAAAGGCAGTTCCTGCCAGAAATAATCCTGCGCCACGGTTTCATTAGCCGCCAGCATAAAATCTTCGATGATCTTCGTGGCTGGATTGCGGTCATACGGTTTGATTTCCACCGGATGTCCCTGTGTATCCAGGATTACCTTGGTTTCCGGAAAATCAAAATCAATGGAACCGCGTTTCCGGCGTTTTGCACGAAGCAGATCTGCCACTGCCTTCATATCGAAAAACATCTGTACAAACTCTTTATACTCTTCGGTTTTCTCCGGATCCTTCAACGTAATGATCTTATTTACATCTGTATAACTCATACGCCGATCCACATTAATGACTGACTCCGCGATGCGATGATCTACAATGTTTCCTTTCCCGTCGATTTTCATAATACAACTCAGTGTCAGACGGTCTTCTCCCTGATTCAGCGAACAAATTCCGTTAGACAACGTATGTGGCAGCATCGGGATCACACGATCTACCAGGTACACACTGGTACCACGCTTTAATGCTTCCACATCCAGCGCACTATGTTCCTGCACATAATTCGTCACATCTGCGATATGCACACCCAGTTGCCAGAAATCCCCTTCTCTGGTCAATGTCACCGCATCATCCAGATCTTTGGCATCCTCACCGTCGATGGTAACGGTCTGCCAGTTCCGCAGATCCATACGCCCTGCCATATCCGCAGATGTCACATCCTTTGCCACTCGTTCTGCCTGATTCAGCACTTTCTCCGGGAATTCCATCGGTAATCCGTAAGCTCTCACCAAAGAAAGGATATCGGTTCCCGGATCATTCTCATGCCCCAGGATTTCGATAACTTTTCCTTCCGGTTTTTTGCCACTTCCACCATAAGACGTCAGTTCCACTACTACTTTATGTCCGGTGACTGCACCCTTGGAACGCTCAGCCGGAACAAAGATATCCATATTGATCCGTGGATTGTCCGGGCGGACAAAACCAAAATTTTTGCTTTTTTCAAAGGTTCCAACGACCGTTTTCAGTCCGTGTTCCACAATTTTTACTACTTTTCCTTCCCGACGTTTTCCACTGGAAGGAACCAGTGCGATCTGCACTACATCATCCTGGATCGCACCATTCGTGCTGCTCTCCGGAATAAAAACATCTTCCGTCTCACCCTCAATGGTGACAAAGCCAAAGCCACGGGCATGAGCCGTAAAGACACCGGTAAGATTCGGACTTGTTCCCTTCGTATATTTTCCTTTCGATGAAACTTCGATCTTGCCCTCTGCCACCAGTGCATCCAGCACTTCCTGCAATTCGTGACGCTGAGCTTTCGGCACATTCATCAGGATGGCCATCTCTTTTGCCTTCATTGGTACATAAAACTCATCACAGATCAGTCCGTATACCGTCTGTTTTCTCTCTTCTAATAATTCTCTTCTCATAATTTTCTATCCCCCGAAAAAACGTTTCCATATCTTTTCCTGAATAAGGCAAAAACAAAGTAAAAGGCTGTCGATAACGACAGCCTCTTAGGTATTCTTACTGAAAACGTCCAATTGTCAGTACTGCGGAAATGATAAGGAAAAGTGCCAGAAGAACTCTTGTAACCTTAACAAGCATCCCTTCCATGGAACGTCCTTTATTCTTGCTCCAATAAGTATCGGCGGAACCGGTTAATGCTCCCAGTCCATTGTTCTTACCTTCCTGCATTAATACGATAACTGTCATGATAATACTTAATATAATAAATACGATCTGTATGATTGTTCTTGCGATTTCCACTGTATCCACCTCCCACGGTTAAACTTCTTAAATGTCCTAAGACACCCATAATCATCTGATATGATAGCATATCTGACTCTAAAAAGCAATTATTTTTTCAATTTACTCCATTAAAACTGTACATTTAACCTCAACTATGTTCAGAACACACGCATCATTCGCAGACAGAACGGTAACTACCACAGGCTCCGAAACCATTTATTCGGAATTACAAAGACACATACGATACCAAGCACAATGGCTGCCACCGCCTTAAAAGTCTCCAATCCGCTACTCATGGCTGCCGCTGCATCTCCGATCATAATATCGTAGATTGTATTATAAATACCGATACCGGGGACGATAGGAAAGATCCCGGATATCATAAATACGTTCGACGGCACTTTCCGCCAGACAGCAAACAACCGTGCACAGAATACGATTACCACAGTTGCCGCAAAACATGCCAGTGTATTGGAAAAGTAAAGCTTCACCAGCAGATACACCAGCCATCCCAGGGTTCCTGTCAGTCCACAGATGATATACTGTTTCTTCGGCACATGGAATAGTACGGAAAATGCGATAGTTGCCAGAAATGCTGCAGCCAGCTGTCCGATTGCATTAATCAGCATATTGATTTCTCCTCCTTATAGTTTGAGCCCAAGCCCCACACCAATGGCAATGGAACAAAATACCAGAATGGCATCCAGAAGCCGGACACATCCTGACAGATAATCACCATCCACAATGTCACGGATTCCATTGGTAAAAGCCACACCCGGAATCATCGGTATGATCGCACCCGTAATAGCCAGATCCAGATGTTCTGATACCCCGATGCGGTTCAACACCACACAGATAACCGTCACCAGCAGTCCCCCTATGATATCCAGTAACACCTTTGAAATATTGACTTGTTTTTCATCCAGAAAACTAAAAAACAGCTGCAGGATCACACCGCACACAAACGCTGCCAGGCAATCCCAGAGGCTTCCGCCAAAGAGATAACCAAACGCAGCTGCACCCACACCGGAAGAAAACACCAGCTCCCATACCGGTTCATTTTTTGCTTTCTGAATCTCCTGCAAACGTTCAAAGGCAGTATCAATAGACAGGTTTTCCTGTTCGATTCTGCGGGACAGTTCATTAATATCACATAATTTTTTTAAATTTACAGATATCGATGGTACATATTTCAGCCGTGTGTATGTATAATCCTCCTGCTGATGCAAATTCACAAACAGTCCGTTGGTGATGACATACATCTCCACTTCTTCCACCTGATAGTGATCCGCCACGCGCTGAATCGTTTCCTCTACCCTGGAAATCTCAGCACCATAACAAAGCAGTGCTTCCCCCATTCCGATAATCAGTTTCTGTAATTTTCTCAGTTGCTGCATATTCCCCTCTTTTATAAAGAAAAATCAAATGTATTTTCTGTAAAATGTTCCTGTTGATACTCCAGCAGATATCCGGTAAGTTTTCCTCTGCGGCACGCTGTGGTCCAGTCGATCATTTCCTCAATATGTTCTGCAGTGATCATACCGGCGTTTCCAAGTGCCGCAAGATCCATCAGACTGTCCCTTTTGCAGATATCATACACCAGATCTTTCAAATGCTCCGCGATCAGTGCTTCATACGCCCGCTTTCGAGCCGTCGGAAGCTGCACCGGATATTCCAATCGGAAAGCTGCCATCCGGCAGCGGATCAGGATCTGGGACCAGTCCGCCAGTAATGAATCATATGTCTCATAATCATAATGCAGCTGCCCTGCGTTGTCCCGATAAAACAGACTGCTGATTTCTCCTTTCCGATACACCGGATTTTCCGGAACATACAGTTTTACGCCATCCGCCGCAAATTCCATGCACTCCAGCCGGCCACATTCTGCAAAAGCATCCTTCGATATGCTTTTTACAGTCTCCGGGATAATGACTTCCCGCAGGTTCGAACGGCGCAGTGCCATAGCACCAAGTTCCGTTACTTCTTCCGGAATCTTCCATACCTCATTTTTACCAAAATATTTGATCAGAAGGCTTCCATTCTCCCTTCTCTGATAAAATGCATTGGCATCATGATAAAAATATGGATTGTCCGGATGCACACGCATATACGTAATGCCGTTCATGCTCGGACTCCAGCCGTAAGTATCCGTCACCGCATGTTCTCCCAGATCTTTCAGCGTAGAAGGAAGTTCCAGTCCTTCCAGACTGATGCAACACCGAAATGCATCCGCGCAGATCCTGATCAGTCCCTCCGGTAATACGATCCGCCGCAGAGCCTGGCAGCTTTCAAAGGATTCCTTCTCGATACTGATCACACCTTCCGGCAGTTCCACCTCCTGAATATACATCTGTCCTTCAAAGGCATGCTGTTCAATCACCGTTGTGTTGGAAGCCACCGTATACCGGACTCTCTGATCCTCTGCCCGCACTGCCACCAGTGCATACCCGTCTTCCTGTTTCTCATATAAACCATATCCATCTGAAAAATAATGCTGATTCTCCTGTGCCACATCAATCGCTACTTTTCCCCATTCCCATGGGCATTTCAGTTTTTCCACTGTGGTCGGCAGATACAACTGCGTCACTGCTGTCACCAGCAGGACATTTTCTCCGATACGGCAGACACCTTCCTGCAACACCAATTCTTCCAGACTCATGCACATCTTAAAGGCACCGTCTCCGATATCTGTCACACTGCCCGGGACTTCTATACGCTCAATCATTGCACCGTGGATGCTGAATGCCTCCGGTGCAATCTTCTTTACCGGAAGCCCTTCTATCTCTGCCGGGATACTGACATCCAGTTCCTCCCCACAGTAATCTTCGATGACGATACTGTCATCTTCAACCCTATATCTGTAATTGTTCCAAAGCATCTGCGATTTCCTGCTGTCTCTCATATAACTGATATTTTTTGTTGTATTTGAAATATTCTTTGCTGCCATTTCTGCTGATAAACTTCATGCTGTCCGCATTGACAGTCAGATCCGTTACGAGAATCAGCATCTCGTTGCCGTCTCCGAAAATTTTCTCCACAAAAGCAAAGAGATTTGCCAGTTCCTGACTGATCCGGCTGCTTTCCGCCTGCATGCTGCCCACCTGTTCATCAAAAGATTCCTTGATATATAAAAATGCTGCATTTGCATCACGGATATCTTTCATACGAAGCTCTTTTGCATCCTGACGCAGTGTATGAAGGATCAGCTGATAGCCTTTTCGCGCAGAAGACGACAACGCATTTGCTTTGTCCTCCTGCTCCATCTCCTGCTGCAGCGTATCCGCACGATGTTCCAGAATCGCAGCGGCATCTACCCTGTCATCCGCTGCTGCAAGCTCAGCTTTGATTTCCTTTAAGACCGGAAGTATCCGGCGCAGGGAATCTTCCAGTTCGACATTGTGGCGGATTTTTTCCTGAAGGGCATCCAGCAGCAGTCCCAGCAGGGAAATACGCTCATCAAAAGCCGCATTTTTCGCACGTTTGCGCACATCCGCATCTGCATTTCCTGCCAGGATCTGTGCCACACGGTAATCTTTTTTATATTTCTGATACAGGTCATAATAGGAAGAAAATTCCCGGGCAATACGCTTGTTACGCAGGTACTGTCCTACCAGAACTTCATCCACGGTAAAATTATTTTCTTCATACAGATAAAGTGTCTCTGACAGATCCTCCCAACCACGGGCCGTGACATAGGATTTTCCATCCACAGTATTTTCAATCACATAGAAATCCTGTTTTTTAATGTCCAGATAGGTCAGGATCGCACCGTGTATTCCTTTGTTCACCCCATAGTTACGCCAGGTCTCATAGTCCGCTTCCACTTCCAACACTTTCAGTCGGTCCATGGTCACGATATCAAACTCCCGGACAGAACGGTTAAACTGTGGCGGGTTGCCGGCTGTGGCAACCACCCAGCCCTGCGGGATCTGATGTTTGCCAAAGGTCTTATACTGCAGAAATTGCAGCATAGACGGAGCCAGTGTCTCGGATACACAGTTGATTTCATCCAGAAACAGGATTCCCTCGGTCTTTCCGGTCGCTTCCATCGTCTCATATACAGATGCAACAATCTCACTCATGGTATATTCCGATACATCAAACTCTGCACCCTGATATTTTTTGTGACTGATAAACGGAAGTCCCAGTGCACTCTGTCTCGTGTGATGCGTCATAGAATAAGAAACGAGCGCAATATCCATCTCCTGGGCAATCTGCTCCATAACAGCAGTCTTGCCGATACCGGGTGCTCCCAGCAGAAATACCGGCCGCTGCCGCTCGATTGGAATCCGGTAATCGCCATACTCATCTTTCATCAGATAAATACGCACCGCCTGTTCAATCTGTTCCTTTGCTTCCTGTATATTCATGTACTTTTATCCTCCTGTACTTTTCCCTGCGATATCCTGCTATACGTCCTCTTCATCCAAGATCAGACGGATTGCCCACACCGGCACTTCCGGGATGGAATATCCTTCCTGGATAAACACAAATGCTGTCTGATAATCCGGCATCCGTTCCGGAAATGTCCCCTGTCCGTCGGTAAAATAAATCAGTCCTTTCAGATCCTGAAACTCATGTCTGCGGATCAGTCCGTCCACATATTCAAACACCGGACGGAAATCGGTGCCTCCAAAACCGCACAACTCCACATCCTGCATATATTGTTCAAATTCTTCATCTGTCGTAACTTTCACATCCCGCTGAATTTTTTCATCACACTGAATGATGTGGATATTTACCCGTTCAAAATAACTCTCACTGCTTTTCAGGATGGAATAAGTTTTCCGCAGAAACCGCTCCACTGTTTTTCCCTGACAGGATCCCGATGTATCGATTGCAATGACAAATTCCCGGATACGCTTGTTCTCCCGGTATTCCAGCGGTTCCACCAGCGGCATATTGTCATACAGCTGCAAACCATAAGTATAATAAATGTAGTCAAATTCATCGTCATTGACATGCATTTCTTCCCCAAGTACTGCAAACTTCCGCAAAAATTCTCCGTAATCATACTTATCTCGCAATGCCGCATTCAGATTCAGCAGCAGGCTTCCTGCCCCAAATCCCTGTTCATGGGAAAACATTTCCAGATCCGTCTTTGCATGCTGGCTGACTTCCTGCCATTCTCCCTGACGCTGCCCCACCAGTGCTTCATCAATCTCTTCCTGCTCACCTTCTTCTCCGGTGTCTGCCTCATGACAGCCGATCATGGCCGTCCGCGTATCCGTGGTAATGCTGTCATTTCTGCGGTCCTGATTCTGTGTTTCTTTCACCGGAATCCATTTCAGATGATCATCCCACATAAAAAGAGGCTCCTCACGGAAAAACTCTGCCGCCTTCTCCGGATGCTCACAGAGCCAGCGATAGATTTTCTCCGCCGTCAGAATCGGTACCTGTTTCTGCAGCCGTGACAGGATCCGTTGCATCTGTCCATCACGCTCCAGTTTTACTGATTGCAGATTCAGATCAAGTATCACATGTTCTACCGCCAGATCTGTTGCCAGATCCCAACACTCCCGATCTAGTTTTTCATACTGGAAAGGATGGCTGAAGATACAGTGAAAGATCATATGTAAAAATGCCCTGGTACATGCGTTTTTTTCTTTTTTAAAGGCATGTAGCACATACTCCGGATTGTAATACATCGTCTCTCCGTCCACACCAAAGGCCGCCACACTGTCCGCCGCTATCAGCGGCATCCGAAACAGTGCCCGATCCAGAAACCGCATGGATATCATCAGTTCATCCCTGGCATACACCATGATTTTGCCCGCCAGTTCCCGTGCAGTGTCCTGCTGCTCCTGTGTCTGTTCCGTCTCCTGCATTCATTTTTCTCCTCTAATATTTGTTAAAACTGTACCTGACCGTTGCTGACCCACCAGACACCACATTCATTCTGGACATATCCCTGATAGGAAAAATCCACACATCCGTTTTTCACCAGCCACCAGCCATTTCCGTTGTCCACCAGTCCATTATAGTCAAAGTCCACGTAGCCATTTCTTATCAGCCACCAGCCGTTTCCGTTGTCCACCAGACCGTTATAGTTAAAGTCCACGCCGCCATTTTTCACCAGCCACAAGCCGTTTCCATTGTCCACCAGACCGTTACTTCCGAAATTAACATGTCCATTCTGGATCATCCACCAGCCACAAGCATTCTGTGCCAGGCCCGTATACTGAAAATCTACTTTTCCTGTGGTAATTTTCCACCAGCCATAGGCATTTTCACAGACATCATCATCGAAATTCACTTTTCCTTCACAGACTTTCCACCAGCCATACTGACCACCTACGGCTCCCGGCAGGACATCTGTTGCCTGAAAGCATACCTGGCCTCCATATACATACCACCAGTTGGATCCGTTTTGTTCATAGCCGACATAGCTAAAATCCACCTGACCATTGGTGATCTTCCACCAGCCATAAGCGTTTTCTGCCAGACCGGAAAAATCAAAATCTACCCGTCCATTCGTGATTTTCCACCAGCCACAGGCATTGGAAGCCACTGTATTACAGAAGTTTACCTTGCTGCCGGTGACATACCACCAGGTATCATTTCCATTTACAAGCCCCCTTACCAGCCCGTTACAATGGAACGTGATCCGGCCGTTTTCCACATACCACCAATCGCCATCTTTTGCGACAAAACCGGTATAATCATATGCCCAGGATCCGTTTTTTACATAAATCCACTGTCCGTCCTGCTGCTGATACAATCCGGTATATGGTCTTCCGGCGGAATCCTCATAATCATAATGATCCACCACATGCACCGTCAGACGCGCCAGCAATGTACCATCCGACATCCGGGCATCCACATACTGCTCCCCGGCTGCTGCACCGGCCGTCAGTGTTCCGGTCCGGAAGTCATAAGATAATCCGGCAGATGTCACGTAACTCACCTGTTTTGACAGATAAACCGGATCCAGTATACCAACCAGCACCATATCATTATTTTTGCGCAGCGTCACCTGACTGACTGCCTGATACTCTGCATCTCTCCAGACGAAATTTCTCTGACCCGCAGAGGCACCGTATACCACTGCATACATATTATCTGCCGCCACAATGCCATTTTCATTATGCCCGATCTGAGAAAAATGGATATCATGATGAGCATCATTGATACAAGTCGGAATAGCATAAGCCCCATTGCGCACCGGATAGGTAAAAATGCCATACGGATAGCGATTCCGGAAATACTGTGCCGTCCCTTCATCGGTAATCCACTGTTCATGCACATTGCATACCACATAAATGTTTGACAGCTCCGGGCTGGCACCCATACCATACTGTGCAATACGAGGGCCTGTAAGATAAAGATCATCCGTATATTTGTGTGTGCCGGCTGCAGTTCTTGTGGTAATAATCCCACATTTTTCCACCGGAACACGCGCTGTAAAATCCTGATACATGCTCAGGAAGTGCTGTCGGTAATCCGCTGCCTGTATTGTCAGACTGTCCAGCTCCCCCTGCATCCAGAACATAAGCTGATTTCCTGTGGTATAATGTCCTGCTGCAATCTCTGCCGCATAAACCTGCCGTACAAGCTGCGCTGTCACTGCTGCCCGCTCATAGACATCATTTCCCGGTACCCACTCATAAATTCTGGAACCGGAATATGCCAGATTGGCAATCCACACTTTATCTCCGGTCCGCTGCCGCCACTCATAGGCAATGGCACTGTCCATGCCACCTTTCCCCCGGTTTGGAAGCACTTCTGTCGTCAGTGTATTTAACGGATATTGCAGCTCAGTTCCAGCCAGTGAGTACGCACTTGTCAGAGCCTGTGGTACAAATTTATTCGCATTGTAACGCGTTCCATACTCTGACCAGAAAATATCAGTCATATAGTTCGACGGATTCATAGCAGTCGGCAGGTAAGTAGAATACACTGCTCCTGCCGTATTTAAAATATTTTTGTCGTTTTCATATCCTGTATTCCAGGAGCACATGCCCTCCATATTGCTCTGACCCAGCAGATAAATCAACGTCAGCCGTGCCGGTTTTACATCAATACGCAGATTCCTATACTGCGCATTCCTGCCACTGCCCTTTTTCAGTACGACTGTCGCTGTACCGGTGCCGGCAGCTGTCAGTGTTGTATCCGAAGTCTTTACCAGTACATTATTGTCCCTGACATAACTGACCTGACCATTCTGTACCTGACGTGACGTCACAATCTGTCCACTGATCCGCTCAATCACATAATCCGGATAATCGTTCTGGATCGAATACCGGTCATCATAATACATCGTCAACGCTGCCTGGTAAGCCAGCTGCTGTGCCAGATCAGACTGTTCTGAAATCTCTGCCGCACGGACTGTCTGCGCACCTGACAGACAAACAAATACCGCACAGATAAACCATATCAAACTCTTTTGAAAATTTTTTTTCATTAAAATCCTCTTTTCCTATTACACCTGTATCTGAAACCTTTTTATGTAGAGAAGCAGCTATCCCAGGCAGATTTCCCTGCAGGAACAACTAGTGCTTCTCTTTTGCGCTCACCTTTTGATCTATTTTATGAACACATTAATACTAATTAGATAGCATAACAAATTTCATTCATTCTGACAAGACCTCCCGTCTCTTCTCTGTTCGTATAGCCTGTCTCTTCTCTGTTTCTCATTTTTCTTTTTGTCTGCAAAAAGTTCCTCCGTTATCACACAGTTACACCATTTCCTCAATCCGGAGCAATTCGTTATATTTTGCCGTACGCTCCCCCCTGCAGGGTGCCCCGGTCTTGATCTGTCCACAATTGAAAGCCACTGCAATATCTGCGATCATGGTATCCTCTGTCTCCCCGGAACGATGAGATACCACCGTCTGGTAACCGTTTCGTTTCGCCAGCACGATTGACTCAAAGCTTTCGGAAAGAGTCCCGATCTGGTTGATTTTCACCAGTATCGCATTTCCTGCTTTTCTCCGGATGCCTTCTTTCAGACGTTTCGGATTTGTCACAAAGAGATCATCTCCCACAAGCTGCACCTGATCTCCCAAACGCCTCGTCATCTCACACCATCCATCCCAGTCGTTCTCCTGCAGCCCGTCCTCAATGGATACAATCGGATAGCGGCAAATCAGTTCTTCGTAATAAGAAATCATTTCCTCGGTAGTCCGATGCACCGGCAGTGAAATCGCTTCTGACAGCTTCAGCCTTGTTTCTCCCGGGAAATCATACACCCCGGAATCCTTGTTATATAATTCACTTGCTGCCACATCCAGTGCAAATGCTATCTGCCGGCCCGGTTCATATCCGGCCTCTTCCACTGCACGCATCAGATAATCCAACACTTCCTCTGCATTTTTCAGATCCGGTGCAAATCCACCCTCATCTCCTACGCCAGTGCTATATCCTTCGTTTTCCAGAATTTTTTTTAAACTATGATACACTTCCACACACCAGCGCAGTCCTTCCCGAAAAATAAAATTGCCTTCATCATCCCGTGCCCCCACCGGCACGATCATAAACTCCTGAAAATCCACCGTGTTGTCTGCATGACGCCCCCCATTCAAAATATTCATCATCGGCATTGGCATCCGGATTCCGTATACTCCGCCCAGATAACGGTGTAATGGCAGATTCAATGCCTTTGCACAAGCCTTTGCACAGGCCATAGAAACAGACAACGTCGCATTTGCCCCAAGATTGCACTTATTCTCCGTACCATCCGTACAATTTAAAATCTGATCGATCAGCACCTGATTTGCTGCATCTTTTCCAAGCAAAACGGCCTTGATCCGGTCGTTGACATTGACCACTGCCTGATGCACGCCTTTTCCGTGATACCGCCCGGAATCCGTATCCCGCAGTTCCTTCGCCTCATGCTCCCCGGTACTCGCCCCGGAAGGTACACTTGCACGCCCGGTAAATACATGTTCCCCGTCCTTTACTTTCACTTCTGCTTCCACTGTCGGATTTCCTCTGGAATCCAGAATCTCTCTCGCATACACATCCACAATTTCCAGATAAACAGCCATATTTTTTCCTTTCTGCATTAAAAGTATAGTTTCCATTCATACAGCTGATATTTTTCAGCCAGAACAGACAATTCTTTGTAAAGCGGACATTTGCAATCCACTTTCGCCACTTGCTTATTCTGCGTTCAAATAAAAGTATCCGCTATTCTTCTTTTTTTATACATCAATACATAGTTGTCTATACAAAAAAGACATACAAAATACCTTTGGTTTAGAATTGCATTAATTGTACCGAAGGTAGTATTCCAAAAAAAGTGACCGGCATGTATCATTCATTGCTTATACACACCAGTCACTTTTCTGCTTCTACTATTTATTTCAAATTCTTCTTAAATCAGATGGATTTCATTCTCCTCAGCCACATATTTTCCATCATCCATATGTGGTCGTACAAATGGCACTTCTGCTCTGCGATAAAATACATTATGATGGATCCACGCATCCGGATTTCCGGACGGACTGATCAGCCCTCCCAGATCATCCACGCTGACATTATAACGGAATTCATTATGAATGGCTTCTTCCAGGCAGAACATGACACAGCCTCCCTCATTTAAATGGCTGTAATTATACTGATATAATGTGCCATCCCCGGAGTCTGCATCCCATGCCATACTATCCTGATTCAGCCGCATATCACGCATTTCATTATAAGTAAGTAATGCATCTTTGCACTTCCATGGCCAGATTCCCGCCGCCACTTTTCCTGCCCGATCCTCCGGTTCAGTATAATAGCGATCATTCATCTCCAACGCACAGCTGTCACCGGAATTGTACTCCACCAGCGGTTTCATGGCATACATCACGGTGATGCCATCACCACCGATTTCTTCCACATAATTGTCTGCGATATAAATGTTATGATGACCATACCGTTCAAACAACTCATCCGGCAATTCTGCCGTCATAAACTCTTTGCATTTATAACTGTATCCAACAGCAATTCCCCAACGACTCGTCCGCTTCAGATGGCATCCTCTGACACTGACATTCTCATATCGTGCCACGCCGGTTTTTTCTTCTGCTTCCGGCTTCAGACAGGTAAAATAAATACCGCCATTATTCATATGTTTATCATACACATTACCTTCTACATCATGAATATATAAATTACTCAGATGTATTTCATGCAACGTTCCACGGTTCTTCGCAATTCCTGCCACACCTGTACGGTTCATCTTGTGTGGAGCAGAATATGTCTCTCCGAATACGCCCCCTTCATTGCTGATCTCCAGATTCTCCACCGTCAGATACTCGCAATCATATAACAATACCGCAGATGAAACATACCCTCTGTATACATGTGTCGGTGCATCAAGCTCATTTCCATAATCCTGATACCAGATGCCCTGACCATTCGTCTGGATCAAAGGCTTCGCACCGTTCCCATATGCACCAATATAAATTGGCTGTTCCTTTGTCCCCTGTACATTCAGATGCAAAAACTGATTTTCAAACACAGAACCGCGTTCCAGTAACACCTGATCACCCGGCTGCAACTTCAAACGGTTTACAGCATATAAACTCTTCAACGGCTGGTTCTCTGCTCCGTCATTCGCATCATCGCCGTGAAGCGAGCTGACATAATAACAACGTCCGGTGTTCCCTATGCTGCTTTTACTTTTAGTTTCTTTCGGGCAGCTTTTATCTTCTCTCAGGCGCTGCTCCTCCTGCATCTGATTCCAGATTTTTTCAAACTCTGACATCCACTGAACTGCATTATCTGACTTTTCATCTGACACATCCTGTTCCGATATTTCGTTTACGGCCGTTTCACTCAAATATGTATTTGCTGCTACACTTTCTAGGAATTCCTGATACTCTTGTACCTTCAACCACTTTTCAATGATCAGGTCCACTTCTTCATACGAAAACAGATCACCATGATACCTGGTAAACAGATCCTGGTTTGCATCATAAAATGCCCGCTTCTCATCCTCTGTATAAACATGGCATTTATGATTTCCAACCATTTCGCCCTTATATGTCGCAAAAGCCAGCTGTATACTCTTCAGCTCATAATCCAGATACATCTCCGGAGTCAGATACCGCGCACCAAAAGCCGCTGTTCCATTTTTCCATGCATCCGCATGCTTCCATTCCGTTTCTGCACGCCGCTGATCCACAGTCTGCTCAACGGCATCAATAAAATGATCGGTACTTCCAATTCCAACCTCTTCCGCCTGCGCCTTCATGAAAGCATTCTTTTGTTTCCATCTCTGATAAAAACCATTCGGCGAACAATCCTCATAGACACCCAGCAGATTTGCAACCCGATAGGCCGCATAAATTTTCTGCTGATTTTCACACAATTTTCCCATTTTCTTAGACTTCTCCCGATTCTACATTTTAATACAAAGAATCCCAACAGAAACCTACCGTTTGAGAATAATGGTTGAGAACGGTTTCATCTCCCCGGTAACTTCGCCGAAAAGTACTTCTGCCCCGTCAAGTTCCGGTTTGAATGCAGTTGAAACTTTATTAAAGTTCTGGATAAACATATATTCCGCATCCTTACTCTGACGTGTGCACACCTCGATGCCTTCCGGAACTGGCTGTTTCAGCGGTCTTTCAACCCCTGCTTTTGTCACAATTTCTTCATACACGTTATCAAAGAATTTCTGCTCGGCATCCGCACACACATAGTATGCTTTTCCTTTGCCAAACTCATTGACAGTCATGGCCGGTGCACCTGCATAGAAATCCTCGCCATATACAAATAATGGCTCAGCAGTCTTGACATCTACCAGCTGGCAGAAACGCTCACACTGATAAGAAACATCACCGACAACTGCTTTGACTACATTCGTCTCGCCGTCATACAGTGCATCAATTTCTGTGCTGCGCAGTCCCATGACATCCATCAGACCGCCCGGTGTTCCACCAAGTACACACAGATCGTTCTCATCTACTACACCACTCCAGTAAGTCATAATAAATGTGCCGCCATTTTCCACAAATTTACGGACTTTCTCTTCGAATCCGGCACGGAACATGTAAAGCATCGGTGCAACCACGATCTTGTATCCATCCAGATCCTGCGTCATATCCGGCAGATCCACGTTAAGCCCTAACTTACGGAATGCATAATAATGCTTCTCGACGGTCTCTTTATAGAACATGCCTTTATTACGCGGTCCCTGAGCTTCTTCTACGGCCCAACGGTTTTCCCAGTCATAAATAACCGCCACATCTGCTTTTACATTTGCATGTTTCAGTTCATCGATCTGTTCTAAGTCTGCACCAACTTCTTTACACTCCTGATATGTCCGCTCGTCCTCTTTTCCATAATGGTCGATCAGGGCACCATGGAATTTTTCAGTTCCACCACGACCTTTTCTGATCTGGAAATACATAACGCTATCTGAACCATGCGCTACCGCCTGCAAAGAAGCTGTCTCCAACATTCCCGGACGTTTTAATTTGCTGACAGACTGCCAGTTCGTAGGACCCGGGCAGGATTCCATCAGAATAAACGGCTCTTTCTTTAACGTACGCATAATATCATGCTGCATGCCGTTATCCATAGCAACAAGGCGTTCCGGTCCTTTGTGCCACTGCGGATAGTTATCCCAGGATACTACATCCAGTACTTTCGCCATCTCATGATAATTGATTGTAGAGAAATTATACATCAGATTCGTCGTAACCGGCTTATGATTTCCTGCATCCCGCAATGCCTGGATCTCTGCTTTGCAGAAATCAATCGTCTGATCGCTGACGAAACGTTTCCAGTCCAGAACCAATCCGTGGATGGATGTCTCACCCAGCGGTGTCGGACTCTCGATCTGATCAAAATTCTGATAATCATGACTCCAGAAAGCCGTATTCCACTTACGGTTTACTTCCTTGATATCGTTGTTATATTTTTTCTTTAACCAGCCATGGAATGCACTCTGACATAATGGACAATGGCACTCTCCGCCATACTCATTGGAAATATGCCACATTAAAACGCCCGGATGATCGCCAAAGCGTTCTGCCAGTTTCATATTCATCTGACGTACTTTCTGACGATAGATCGGAGATGTGTAGCAATGGTTATGACGCTGTCCGAAGATATTTTTCTGACGCATCTCATTTACACGCAGCACTTCCGGATAACGGTCTGCCAGCCAGTGCGGACGCGCGCCGGACGGAGTGGCAAGAAACACATAAATTCCATTTTCATACAGGTGGTTGATGATTTTTTCCATCCATTCAAAATCATATACACCTTCTTCCGGCTCCAGTTTTGCCCATGCAAAAATACCAAGTGAAACCGTATTGACATGCGCTTTCTTCATCAGACGGATGTCCTCTTCAAGAATCTCCGGATATTCCAGCCACTGATCCGGATTATAATCTCCACCGTAACATAAACGATCAAATTTCACGCCCATTTTTCATTTCCTTTCCGAACTTATTAAGTTCTGATTCCGTATAGAACCTTTTTATTTATTAAAACCGAATAACACTTCCGGTTTTGCTCTGTTTGAAAAACCCCACGGCGAAACCACCGTGGGGTTGCATAAGTTGCAATATTATGTTTGAAATGACTATTTATCTCGTCATTATTTAACGGCACCTGTAATACCTTCTGCAAACTGTTTCTGGAGTACAAAGAAGACTACCATAGTCGGGATGGAACAGAATAATACACCCATCATGATCATACCATAATCAAGTTTGTAACCACCTGTCATATTTGCGATCAACATAACCATATTCAGAGAATCACCATCTGTCATGATTACCTTTGGCCACAGGTATGCATTCCATGCATTCATGAAAGTAATAACTGCTGCAGCTGCATATGTGGATTTCATAACCGGCATATACATCTGGAAAAAGATTTTGATCTCACTCAGACCATCAATTCGTGCAGCTTCTACGATATCTACCGGAAATGCACGGGAATTCTGTCGGAACATCATGATCATAAACGGCGTGGAAATCATCGGAAGGAAGAAACCAACAGCTGTATTGATCAGGTGTGCCTTTGTAAACATACGGTACAACGGAACGATTGTTGCTACCTGAGGGATCATCATACCAAGAAGGATAACTGAAAATAATTTATCTTTCCATTTGTCATGATAAATCTCATATCCATAACCTGCCAGTGAACAGATGAGCAGACAGATTACGGTAACTGAAATTGCATAAACGAAAGAGTTCTTCATTGCCAGTGCCAGCGGCTGCTGATCGATCAGATTTCTGAAGTTCTCAAGTGCTGCTGTACCAAATGTTAATTTACCTCTCGAAATATCAACATAGTCATTTGTAGCAGCCATGATCATCCAGTAGAACGGGAATACCGATACCAAAGACACGATTGCAAGGAAAATATAAGTAGGAATCAGACGACGCTGAATCATTGATTTGTTTTTCTTTTTAGTCACGTGTATCACCTACTTTCATATTGATAAACGCAAGGATTGCCACAAGGATAAATACGAAGAATGACATTGCGGATGCGTATCCGAAGTTAGGAGAACGCACGAAACATGAGTTGTAAATATAATGTGACATTGTAATGGTTGCATTTGCAGGTCCGCCGTTTGTCAGGTTGACTGACTCATCGAACAACTGCAATGTACCGTTAATTGACATGATAAATGTCATGATAATTGTCGGTTTTAACAATGGTACAGTAATGCTCCAGAATGTCTTCCATCCGTTGGCACCATCAATTTTAGCTGCCTCATATACGGAGTACTCAATGTTCTGTAAGCCGGCCAGGTAAAATACCATGTTGTAACCTGTCCATCTCCATACCAGCGCGATAATGATTACAAACTTGGCGCTCATGGCATTTCCAAGGAAATTATATCCTGTATCAAGAATACCAAGTCCGATTAAAGCATTATTGATAAATCCATCCTGAGCGAACAGGAAACGGAAGATCAATGCATAAGATACCAGAGATGTTGCACATGGAAGGAATACACATGTACGGAAGAAGCCTCTCAGTTTCAGATCTCTGTTGTTCAAAAGCTGTGCAAGTAAAATTGCAAGCACAAGCATAATTGGTACCTGAATAATCAAGTAAAAGAATGTATTTCCAACGGAACGTAAAAATACTTTATCCTGGAACATACGTACATAATTTGAAAATCCGGTAAAGTGCATATTCAGACCTCTACCAGTCTGTAAAGAAATGATAAATGCCTTTACCATCGGGAAAAAGCTCATAATTGCAATCATTGCAGATGCCGGCACCAGGAATAGCCATCCTGCCGCTTTCTGCTTTGCAACTAAGGTCATGCCTTTTTTCTTAGGTTCCACCTCAAAACCCCCTTCGCAAATAATATTCGGGGAACTGCCAGGCAGCCCCCCGCATATTTTTAAAAATAGGTTGTCATCTCAAAATCAGAAATGAATTACTGCATAGAAAATTCAACTTCAGCCTGTGCATCAGCAATTGCGGAATCAATATCAGCACCGTTCATGATGTTCTGGATCTGTGTTCCGATTGCATTACGTCCATCATAGTAGTATGGGCTTGTATTGTTTGCAGGTGTCAGTTTGGAGTACTCTACAATTGTCTTGAAGATTGGCTGATTACTCCAGTATGCCTGTGGCTCTGCATATGCTGCGGAATCTCCTGCCGGAAGGTATGTAGCAATTGCACCTGTGGTCGGAAGAATCTTCTCATACAGCTCTACGCTGCCTGCAAATGTGCTCTTTAAGAAATCAATTGCCAGATCTTTGTTCTTGCAGTTGGATGTAATATACCAGGAAGAACCACCGTTGTTAGAGTAGTTTGTTGCGTTTGGAGTTTTGATCAGTTTCGGCATATTTGTGATTTCCCATTTGCCGGCTGTATCTTCCATACCCTGGATAGTAGCGATAATCCAGTTACCATTGATAACGCCTGCAACACTTCCTTTTGTAATAGATGTTACATAGTCATCCCATTTGTTTACTTCGAGGTAAATTCCCTCATCTACCATTGTTTTGTAGATATCGATACACTCTTTTAATGCATCATTGTCTGTCATAGCCGGTTTTCCATCTTCATCAAAGAGGGAAGCTCCTGCAGACTGAAGCATCATCATAATTGTATCCGGAGAATCAGCCTGTCCGGATAACATATATGTACCTGTTTTAGCTTTAACATCTTTACCGATCTCGATAAATCTGTTCCAGTCAATATCTGTCAGATCTGCTGTTGTGTAACCAGCCTGCTCAAGAATATCTGTTCTGTAAGCACCGATTACAGCACCGTTGTCGAATGGAACACCGTAGTTTTTGCCATCAACTGTTGAATAAGCAAGTTTTCCAGCCGGGAACTGAGAGAAATCAATTCCGGAATCTGTTAAGTCTTCAAATGCTTCCGGATAAGCTGTTACGAATTTCTGATAAGAGTTATCCTGCATCAGAACGATATCCGGTAATGTGGAGAGATCTCCGCCTTCTGCTGCTGCGATTAATTTGGACTCACAGTCATCGGATAATGTCTCAACTACTTTGAGATTGAAATCCGGATGATCAGCTTTGTAGAGGTTTCCAGCTTCTTCGATTGCCGGAATATTGAATTTTGGATCCCATGTCCAAACTGTTAAGGTGTTGCCACCCTCACTTGCTCCGCCATCAGACTCAGCTGCTGCAGATGTGTCATTGCCTTTTGTTGCGCCACCCTTGTCACCGCCATTGCTACCACAAGCTGCCATAGAAGCTACCATAGCACCAATGAGCATAAGTGAAATTACTTTCTTTTTCATGTTTTCTCCTCCTCATGAATTATTCTGATGCATAAAGTCATTTGTTCATATTAATCAAATATTGTTTTATCTCCTGCATCAAGATGTACATATTATACTATACACACATATAGTATAGTTTGCATTTTTTCTCACGATACACGCATATTTGACTTTTTATCGTCATGTTGCATATTTTTTATTTTTAATGGTATCTTCTTTTTATCTTTTTTTGCATTTTTCTCTTTTTTTCGACTATTTTCTTTCACTTTTTCGTGTTTTTCACGAATAAAATGCGGGGATTCTACAATATTTTCACCAATTACCGTATGGTAATGTAAAAAAGAATCATGTGGCAGTTATCTGTTTTCTAACCACACATATGATTCTTTTTCTTTTTTCATAATATTTACCAGCCTTTTTCCACCAGTATATTGAAATCTGCCAGTCTGGTTTCAAAATTCTCCGGTGACTTTTTCCAGTGATACGGTGACGTACCCACGATTCGTTTGAAATTCCGGTTAAACGTAGATGTCGTGGAAAATCCCACCTTCACAGCAATTTCTTCCATGGAATACCCCGTTTTACGAATCATATCACAGGCTTTTTTAATCCGGACCTGATTCAGATAATCCACCGGTGTCATTCCCATATTTTCCTCAAAGAGTCTGCGAAAATGAGACTCACTCATATGACACACAGAAGCAATCTGCGCAATCTTTGTCGGATTGGCAAAATTATCACGGATGTGCTCCAGTGCAGGACGAATCTGATCGAATCCGTTCTTCTGGCGTACACCTTCCGTAGTCGGACCCAGCTTATTGTTCAGCCGAGCGAGCATCA
>OQVI01000905.1_pt1 | contig 21229 bp, 17 predicted proteins | sample 1691651 | NCBI WGS metagenome assembly OQVI01 (sample SAMN03418287, study PRJEB22391) | human gut metagenome | biome: human-gut; feature: organic feature; material: feces | host: Homo sapiens | place: Italy | collected 2013-04
ACACGACTCATATTTACCTATATGATAAAGCAGGAAAATTAGCACCATTAAAGGGTGTAAATGTAACAGTGCCATCAGCAGCTGTGACACCGCCGACACCGTCATCAAGCTTTTCAATCGGTGATGTTTCTATTACGGAACTTAGTGCATCGGGCTACCGAGTTACGGCAAAAATAAATGCACCGTCAGGAGTAAGCAAAGTATTGATGCCAACATGGACAAACGCAAATGGACAGGATGATCTAGTGTGGCATCAGGCAAGCGTAAGCGGCGATACAGCTACATTTTACGTGCCATCAAGTGCCCATAAGGGAGAGAGCGGAGCATACACGACTCATATTTACCTATATGATAAAGCAGGAAAATTAGCACCATTAAAGGGGGTCAATGTAACTGTTCCATCAGGTGCAAATCCTGGAGGCAGTTCAGGAAATAATAATGGCAGCGGTACAGGTGTGCTGTCGATGGCGATTCCATATGTAACAGAATTATCATCAAATGGTTTCCGTGTTACGATTCAATTTAATGCACCTGCAGGCTATAAAAAGGTTTCAACTGCAGTGTGGACAGCAGCAAATGGACAGGATGATCTGGTATGGCATAACATGACCGTATCTGGAAACACAGCGACATGCTATGTTCCAGTAAGTGAGCATAAAAACGAGCACGGTTCATACATTGTGAATGCGTATGTATTTGAGACTGATACAAAATATGTACTTCAGGGAATGACCGTTCCAGTGCCGTAAACAAAGAAAATGGAGGAACAAATGGCAAAGAAAAGACGCAGCTGGGAAGACTATCAGAAAAAGAGAATAAAAAGAGGCCAATCAGGTGCGCCTATTGTCATACTTTTGGTGCTGCTTGTAATTGCATGTGCAGGTCTTGGTGTAGTGGCATGGGTATGCCTGCGCCCAGTGACGCTTCCACATGTGAAGCCAGATCAGGCATCATCGACGAAAGCACCTGTGGAATACGAAACATGGAAGGCAACAGAGGCGGCTGCGGATGGTGCTCTTGTACAAAGCAGTGATCCAGTCGTACAGGCTGCTAATTTAAAGGCAATGCAGTACGATTATGACGGTGCAATTGCACAGATTCAGTCAATACCTGGCTATGCAGATAATGAAACATATGTTAGCTGCATTCAAAGCTATGAGAGTTTGAAATCACAGGCTGTACAGTGGACAGATTATGATAAGATTACACATATCTTTTTCCATAGTCTTATTGTTGACAGTGAGCTTGCATTTGAAAGCTATAAGAGCAGTGATTATGATCAGGTAATGACAACTATCGAAGAATTTAAAGATATAATGCAGTCTATGTATGACAAGGGTTATGTTTTGATAAGCCTTCATAAGATTGCAAAGATGGAAACGCAGCCAGACGGCACCATGCAGATGGTGCAGCAGCCAATTTATCTTCCGAGAGGAAAAAAGCCATTTGTACTTTCCGAAGACGATGTATGCTATTATGAGTATATGACAGGAACTGGATTTGCGACAAAGCTCTGTCTTGATGAAAACGGTAAGGTTGTAAATGAGTATGTTGAGCGTGATGGAAGCGTATCATATGGTTCTTATGACGTTTTGACTGTTTTAGAGGATTTTATTGAAACACATCCTGACTTTTCTTATCAGGGTTCAAAGGGTATTCTGGCATTTACGGGATATGATGGTATTTTAGGCTATCGCACAAGTGATTTCTGGTACAATGAAAATTGTGACTATTACGTTTCTACACCTGCAAACGATAAAGAAAAGCGCGAAGATCATACGTCACCAAATGAAAATATTGAGCAGGACAAGCAGACAGCACGAGAAGTTGCACAGGCAATTCGCGATCTGGGCTGGGAGCTTGCCAGCCACAGCTGGGGTCATCTGAATATGACAAGTACAAGCTATGAACATCTTGTATGGGACACAGATATGTGGGAGCGCGAAGTAGAATCTATAATCGGAGATACAGATATTATTTTATATCCGTTAGGAGCAGATGTAGGAGACTGGAGACCATCACAGTATACATTTGAAAATGAAAAATTCAAAAAGCTCTGGGATGTAGGCTTTAGATATTTCTGCAACGTAGACAGTACTCAGTACTGGCTGCAGTATGGCTCAAATTACATGCGTCAGGGCCGCCGCAACATGGATGGTCAGATGATGTTTAAGCAGATGGTTTATCCAGAGAAGGTACTCACAAGTGATCTGTTTGACGTATATGATGTCTTTGACAGACGCAGACCGCTTCCTGTAAATGGAATAACAGTGCCAGAAGATTTTGATCTGCAGGCACTTGCCGATTCGCTTGGAATGAGTGACCGTATAATAAATTGAACTAACATGAGCGCCATCGGGGACAGGGACGCCGCGGCAATTGCTTTTTTAATGCCACCGTCCCTGTCCCCAGTGGCAGAAGGAGGAAAAAACATGTATATCATAGCAGGTCTGGGCAACCCAACCGCACAGTATAGAGGAACAAGACATAACGTTGGCTTTGAGGTTATTGATTACCTTGCTGACAAATACAATATTGATGTAACAACAAAAAAATTTAAGGGCTTAATTGGAACAGGCGCGATTGAGGGACAAAAGGTTGTTCTAGTAAAGCCTCAGACCTTCATGAATTTAAGCGGAGAGTGTATTCAGGAGGTCATGAATTACTACAAAACAGATATCTCTGATTTAATTGTAGTATATGATGATATTAACCTAGAGCCAGGACAGCTTCGCGTGCGTGGTAAAGGAAGTGCAGGCGGTCATAATGGTATGAAAAATATCATTCTGCATTGCAATTCACAGGATTTTCCAAGAGTGCGTGTCGGAATCGGAGCAAAGCCGCCAAAGATGGATTTAGCAGACTTTGTACTCAGCCATTTCCAGGGCGAAGAAAAAAAGGCAATGGAAGACGGCTACAAAGAAGCAGCAGATGCAGTATGCTCCTTAATGAACAACGGACTAGAGGCAACCATGAATCATTATAACCAGAAGAAAACAAAATAATGATAAGGAGGGTCAATTGTGGGTATTTTTGCAAATCCGCTGACGGACCTGCTGGAATATGAAGACTTTTCAAGAGATTTTTTGAAGGGAACAGATCCAGTGGGCATGACAGGCTGTATTGACTCCGAGAAGGTGCATTTTATGAGCACCTTTCTTGGAGAGAAAAAAGTGCAGCTTGTTGTGACGTACAATGAACAGCGGGCAAGGGAAATTGAAGAAGATTATAAATTATTTTGCAGTCAGGTCTATGTGATTCCACCGCGTGACCTGATCTTTTTTAGCGCAGATCTGCAGGGAAATGCCATCATTGCAGAGCGCATGAAGGCATTTGCAGCACTTTATCAAAACGAGGCGAAGGTTATCATCACGACAATGGATGCGCTCATGAGCGCGGCAGTGCCGTTTGAACAGCTGATGAGTCATGTGATAAAGCTAAAAGAAGGTGATGAGCTTGATCTTGAAAAGCTAAAGCATGACCTGACTGTGATGGGATATGAGCGTGTAGGACGTGTGGAGGAGCCAGGACAGTTTACTGTTCACGGAGGTATTGCTGATGTATATCCGTTGACAATGGAGGTTCCGGTTAGAATCGAGCTTTGGGGAGATGAAATAGATACGATTCGCTGCTTTGAACCGCAGAGCCAGCGCTCAATGGATCAGATCGAGTCCATATCTGTTTTTCCAGCGGCAGAGGTGATCGCAGATGATACGGCAAGACGGCGTGCTGTTGGAATGATTAAAAATGAGCTTGAGAGTCAGTTAGCTGTCTTTAAAAAAGCAAAGGAGCCAGACAAGGCGAAGCGTCTTCGTGAGGAGACAAACCGCATATTAGAGGCACTTGGCGAAGATGTTGTATTAGAGGCACCAGACAGCTATATAAGCTATTTTTATCCGCGTACTGTTCAACTTTCTGAATATTTTGATGAGAAGAACACGTTAGTTTTCCTTGATGAGCCGATGCGTCTTAAAGAGCGCGGTGATGGTGTGCAGGCTGAGTTTGAGGAAAGCATGAAAAATCGTCTGGAGCAGGGCTTTCTTTTGCCAGGTCAGACAGCGCTTTTAACACCGGCAAAACATGTGCTTGCTGCTTTTGAGCGCGGTCAGGTTGCAGCACTGTCTTCACTTGACAGCCGCCTGGCTGACTTTACAGTGGTAAACAGCTACGCAGTAAATGTTCAGAACATGAACACATACCGTGAAGGTTTTGAACTTTTGATCAAGGATTTGACACACTGGAAGAAGGAAAAGTACCGAATTGTTCTTTTGTGTCCGTCAAGAACTCGCGCAAACCGCATTGTCAATCAGCTTATAGAGTATGATCTTTTGGCATATTACAGCGAGGACGAGGATAAAAAGATAAATCCAGGTGAGATCATGGTTACTTACGGAAATCTTCACCGTGGCTTTTTATATCCGATGCTAAAATTTGCTGTTATCACAGAGAGTGATATCTTTGGTGTTAAGAAAAAGAAAAAAGAAAAAAAGAGCCGCTATCAGGGTCAGCGAATAAGTGATTTTGCTCAGCTAAAGCCTGGTGATTATGTGGTGCATGAAAATTATGGACTGGGAATTTATCGCGGAACAGAGCGACAGATTGTGGATAAGGTAACAAAAGATTATATTAAGATAGAATATGGTGATGGCGGAAAGCTGTATTTTCCAGTCACACAGCTTCATATGATCCAAAAGTATGCTGATTCAGAGTCTAAGCAGCCAAAGCTTAACAAATTGAACGGCCAGGAGTGGACAAAAACAAAAAGCCGTGTTCAAAAAGCAGTCAACAACATTGCAAAGGAGCTTGTGGAGCTTTATGCAGTGCGCCAGAGTGGTCACGGTTATCAGTATGGAGCAGACACTGTATGGCAGAAAGAATTTGAAGAGCTTGTACCATTTGATGAGACAGCAGATCAGCTTGCAGCAATTGATGCGACAAAAGCTGATATGGAAAGCACGAAAATCATGGACCGCTTAGTGTGCGGTGATGTAGGCTACGGAAAAACAGAGATTGCCATCAGAGCTGCCTTTAAGGCTGTGCAGGACAGTAAGCAGGTCGTATTTCTTGTGCCGACAACTATTCTTGCTCAACAGCATTACAATACATTTGTTGAGCGAATGAAGGACTATCCAATTCGAATTGAACTTTTATCACGCTTTCGCACGTCAGCGCAGATCAAGGCATCACTTGAGCGCTTAAAAAAGGGTCTTGCCGATATTGTAATAGGAACGCATCGTGTGCTGTCAAAGGATGTTGTATTTAAAGATCTAGGCCTTTTGATTATTGATGAGGAACAGCGCTTTGGTGTCGCACACAAGGAAAAGATTAAGCAGCTTAAAAAAGACGTTGACGTGCTGACACTAACGGCAACACCGATTCCGAGAACACTTCATATGAGTATGATAGGCGTGCGCGATATGAGTGTGTTAGAGGAAGCACCGTATGAGAGAAGACCGATTCAGACATATGTAATGGAAATGAATTGGGAAATGGTTCGCGAAGCAATAAACAGAGAGCTTGCCAGAGACGGACAGGTTTATTATGTGTATAATCGTGTCAAGGATATTGATCAGATTACGGCACAGATAGCAAAGCTTGTGCCAGATGCAAATGTTGCCTTTGCACATGGTCAAATGTCAGAGCGTCAGCTAGAACAAATCATGATGGACTTTGTTAACGGTGATATAGACGTGCTTGTTTCCACAACTATTATAGAGACAGGCTTAAACATTCCAAACGTAAATACTATTATCATCCACGATTCTGACCGCTACGGACTTGCACAGCTGTATCAGCTAAGAGGACGTGTAGGCCGTTCAAACCGCACTGCCTATGCTTTTATAATGTATCAGCGAAACAAGATTTTAAAAGAAGAGGCTGAAAAGCGTCTTCAGGCAATTCGTGAGTATACTGATCTTGGTTCAGGTATTAAGATAGCCATGCGTGATCTGGAAATTCGAGGCGCTGGAAATTTGCTTGGCAGTGAGCAGCACGGGCATATGGAAGCAGTTGGCTATGATTTGTACTGCAAGATGTTAAATATGGCTGTCAAAAAAGAAAAGGGTGAGCTTGAGATGGAGGAAACCTTTGAAACAACGGTGGACATTCCAATCAGCGCTTACATTCCAGACAGCTATATACGAAACGAAGAAGACAGGATGGAAATCTACAAGCGTATTGCAGCAGTCGAGACAGAGGAAGAGTCAATGGATATGATCGACGAGCTTATCGACCGTTTTGGAAGTGTTCCAAAGCTAGTCACCAATTTGCTTGAGGTGTCAATCCTTCGTGCGGATGCGCATTCTCTCTATATTAAAGAAATCAAGTCCTCGTCAACAGAGATTCGCCTGTTCATGCATCCAAGAGCAAAATTTGACACGATGCGTGTGCCGGATCTGATACAGTCTTACCGAGGTGCACTTCGTCTGCTTGACAAAGACAATCCTTATTTCTTATTGAGGGCAGGAGATGGCGCAGTCAAAGAAAAAACGCTGACATTGAAAACATTGAAAAAACTGTTAAGCGATATAAAAACGTTGATTGTTTCATAAAATCATGCTAAAATGAAAAGCAAAGTTCACGAGGCGCCCGATAAAGAAGATGCACTTCGGAGCGTTGATAGAGAATATAGAAATAGAGTGAGGTAAATTTATGAACCGAATTATGAAGTATGCAGCAGCAGCCTTCGCAGCAGCTACTGCCGTTAGTACATTAGGCGGATGCGAACAGTTAGAGAAAAAGGCACCAGAGGATACAGTTGCTGTTTCATTTGGCGATACAAATATCATGCTGGATGAGGTTACTTATATGATACGTTCCATGGAGTATACCTATGAATCCTATTTTGGATCAAACATCTGCGGCAACGATATGGGCGATGGTTCAGGCATGACAGTCGGTGATTACATCAAGCAGATGTCTCTGTCACAGCTTCGCCAGACACTTGTATTAAATGAGTATGCAAAGAAAAATGGCATTGAGTTAAGTGATGATCAAAAAGCAAAGGTAGATGAGGCAATTGAAAAGCTTCAGACAGAATCAGAGGATTATCTGGAAGCAGTCGGCGCAACAGATGAGCTGATTGAAAAGACATATACAGAGAATGCAATTGCAAATCTTGTTTATATGGATCTTGTTGCTGATGTTGATACGACAGTTGGTGATGATGAGTTCCTTCGCAAAAAGATCGCATATGTAAAGCTGACGCCAAGTGAACTGACAGAGACGACAGCAGCCGATGGGGCAACTACAGAAGTGTCAAGTGATGAAGACAGCAGCGAAGAGGCATCTTCTATAGAGAATACAGAAGCAGAATCAGAAAGTGCATCCAAGGATGTAACGACTTCCACAGAAGAAGCAAGCAGTGAAAAAGCATCAACTGAGGCAGTATCAACTGAGGAAGCATCAAGCGAGAATGTTTCAAAACTTTCCTCTGAGGCATCCACTGAAGATTCAACTGAGGTAGAAACACTTTCAGAAGAAGAGCAGGAACGTCAGGATGCGATGAACGATGCAGCAGACAAGATCCTTAAGGAATTTGAGGAAGGAAATGATGCAGCAGACTTTATCAGTGATTATCAAAATGACAGTCACTTTACTGCAACAAATTCTGAGATTTCCATTAGTGAGGATGGAACTGCTGTATATAATGCAGCTGCATGGGCGCTGGCAACAGACGAATGCACTGTATATAGAAGCGATGACGGCAGCATCTACATCATCCGCTGTCTTGATGATAACGATGAGGAAGCACGTCAGAGTGCCATCGATTCAGAGATCGAAAGCAGAAAGACAGCATTGTTCTCAGAGAAATATGCCGAGATTCAGGACGATTCTTCCAAGTTTAAGGTAGATGAGGATGTGATTGACACAATCCGCTTTACAACTCCGGTTTACGTAGCACCAAGCGAGGAAGAAACATCAGAAAGTGAAACTAGTGGTGAGGAAACCTCAGAAAGTGAAACTGGCGAGGAAGAATCAACAAAAGAAGAAAAATCAAGTGAGTCTGATGAGTCAGAGGAAGCGGTAAGTGAAGCTTCTTCAGAGGAAGAGAGTAAATAATTAAGAGCCACCTAATATCGGGAAAGGCACAGTAAAGTGTCATTTTCCCGATTGCAAGTGGCTTTTTTGGCGAAAAACGCGCTCTCTTTCTTAATCGTTATCCCGATTTCACTTGACATCTCGTAATAATTTTGTTATAATGCCCCTCGAAGTGTAATAATTTTGTAATATTTAGTAATAGTTCACTCGTGAATTGTTACTGCGAAACTAGCGAGGGAGTGCAAGCTTACTCGCTCGCAGATAAGAATGTAAAGAGGTTTTATAAAGAAAGGCTTGGTATATATGAAGATCAAAGGAAACAGATTTGTTACGTCAATATTAGCAGCGTCTATGCTGTCTGGTACATTTTTTGTTCCGGCATCCGCAGGTGAGCTTGAGGGTGAGAGCGCAATCGCAGGCATGGCTGTTACATTGAATAACTACTACGCAGGAGAGGAAACTCCGGATGAGGCAATCTTAGATTATCTTGTTCCTAAGGCTCAGGCAACATCTGAGGCTGAGAGTGAGACAGAAACCGAAGAGCCAAAAACCGAAGAGCCAAAAACCGTTATGGCCGCTACTGTTGCTGTCACTTCAGATGCTTCTAATGTAGGACTGGTAAGCGCAGCAGGTTACTTAAACGTGCGTGAACAGCCATCCACAGGCAGTGTAACAGTCGGAAGACTTTTCAGTAACTGCCAGGTTAACATCAAAAGTTCCGTAAACAACAGCGAAGGCAGCTGGTATCGTATCACTTGCGGCGATGTAGAAGGTTATGTAAGCGCAGCCTACGTATTAGTTGGCACAGCAGCCAAGACTGCTGAGGACAATATCCAGAACCGCTATGCAGTTGTTACAGCAGATCAGTTAAATGTTCGCGACAGTGCATCTGACAGCGCAAATGTTGTTGGAACTGTATACAAGGATGAAGAGTACGCAATCATTGAGGATCAGGGTGATTTTGTAAAGATACATATTGCAAATGATGAGGTTGGATATGTTTCAAAGTCCGGCATCACCATTAAGACTCAGTTCGCTCAGGCTCAGAAGGTAGACAATGAATTTGTATCTCAGGAACTGGAGAACTTCATGATCGATATCAACTACTCCAGAAACGTATACGAGCAGGCAATGGCAGAGGGAACAGGCGAAGGCTACTATCGTGCATATGCAGCTATCGTTTATGCAGCAGAGCTTCTTGGTTACTACAGCGAATTTGCAGCAGATTCTGGATTAGAAGATCTGGCAGCAACCTCAAAGCAGGAGCAGGAAAGCGCACTTGCACTTGCAGATGCAGCATATAAGTTAGCATCAGATTCCGGCTACTTTACTCAGGTTGCAGAATCAGTAGCATCAAGCGAGGCAGCAGCAGAATCCTCCGCAGCAGCAGAGTCTGTACAGGAAACTCAGACACAGCCATCAACAGATGCATCTTCTGAGGGAAATACAACAAGTAATACAGCTGAGACAACAGCACCAAGCAGCTCAGCATCTGATGAAACCATAAGTGTAGAAGTTCCGACTGCAGCATCTGTAACAGGCATTGAGGCTTGCTATCAGGGCGGTACAAAGTATGTGGGTGATGTTGTCTACACCGCAGAATTGTTTGTAAGAGTAAGCTACAGCGATGGAACTGTAAAGGATATTTACGATGGATGGTATTCACCACAGGTAGGTATGACCTTAAAGCAGGAGGGCTACAATGTTGTAACCATGTATTATGGTGATTTTAGCTCCAACCTTGAAGTATATGCAAACCCGGCACCGACTCAGGCAACCCAGCCGGCAGCCCCAGAGACACAGCCAGCGGCCCCAGAGACTCAGCCGGCAGCTCCAGCGCCAGCACCAGAGACACAGCCAGCAGCACCAGAGACTCAGCCGGCAGCACCAGAGACACAGCCAGCAGCTCCAGCACCAGCCCCGGAGACACAGCCAGCGGCACCGGAGACTCAGCCGGCAGCACCAGCACCAGCTCCAAGCGGTAATGGACAGTCTATCGTAGACTATGCAATGCAGTGGGTAGGACAGTGTAATTATGTATGGGGCGGTACAAACCTGACACCAGGAGGCGGTGTTGACTGTTCTGGATTTACCATGAACGTATACGCAGCATTCGGTATCAGCCTTCCGCACTACTCCGGCGAACAGATCAACTATGGACAGGCTGTATCATACGAGCAGCTGCAGCCAGGTGATCTTATCTGCTTCTCAGGCCATGTAGCAATCTATATCGGCGGCGGCATGATGGTTCATGCAGCAAGTGCAGAGAGAGGTATCGTAGTAGATAATGTATTCTATAACAAGCAGCCGATCGGATATCGTCGTCTTGTATAAATAATTAAAATTCAAGGCCGTCTGTCAGAGTTGACAGGCGGTCTTATTTTCGTGTATTATAACCGTAAGAAACGAAGACATTAACAGTTAACGTTAACTGGGAAAGAAGGTAATATTGCATGAGACGTGATAAAGTCAATTACTATCTGGATCTGGCAGAGATCGTATCCCAACGAGGAACCTGCCTTAGACGCCGCTACGGTGCTGTTATCGTAAAAAATGATGAGGTGGTATCTACTGGCTATGTTGGTTCCCCGCGAGGACGCAAAAACTGTACTGATTTAGGTTTTTGTATCCGACAGAAACTTCAGATTCCAAGGGGTGAGCGCTATGAATTGTGCAGAAGCGTTCACGCTGAGGCAAATGCCATAATCAGTGCATCAAGAGATCAGATGATCGGAAGCTCTTTATATTTGACAGGAGTAGAAGCAGATACAGGTGAATATGTAAAAAATTCCAACAGCTGCTCCATGTGTAAGCGAATGATCATAAATGCAGGTATCGAGACTGTATATGTGCGTGATGATAAAGATAATTACCGAGTCGTAAAGGTAGCAGACTGGATTGAAAAGGATGAATCACTAGAGGGCACATTCGGGTACTAAGCAAAACATGAAATTTGGCTAATTTTATCTTGATTTTCGACAGGCGGTCATATATAATTAGGGGTGGTGTCCATGCGGCAGATTTGTTCGTGTGCGTTTGGCAGAAAAGAATGCAAGAAGCGTAAAGACACCATGAAACCTAGGCTGGCGAAGCAAATGGTAAAAGGGCTTCGTCTGTGTGAGAATGTCACAACAACAGGAAGGAAAAGACAAATGATACATCAGCAATACGAAGTAGATGACCATCTTCATGAAGAATGCGGCGTGTTCGGCATTTACGACATGGATGGCAATGACGTAGCGTCGACTATTTATTATGGTCTTTTTGCTCTGCAGCACAGAGGTCAGGAGAGTTGCGGTATCGCGGTAAGCGACACTAGCGGTCCCAAAGGACTAGTACTGAGTCATAAAGGAATGGGTCTGTGCAACGAGGTGTTTACCCCGGAAGACTTAGAGTCAATGAAAGGAAACATCGGTGTAGGCCACACCAGATACTCGACGGCAGGTAGTTCTACGAGAGAGAATGCACAGCCGCTTGTATTAAACTACATCAAAGGAACACTAGGCCTGGCACATAATGGCAACCTGATCAATACGCCGCAGCTGCGCCAGGAGCTTGCAAGAACAGGTGCAATCTTTCAGACGACAATCGATTCTGAGATTATCGCGTACATGATTGCAAGAGCCAGAGTTGAACAGCCGACCGTACAGGCAGCTGTCGCAGAGGCGATGAAAAAAATCAAGGGAGCGTATTCACTTGTTGTCATGAGTCCGAGAAAGCTCATTGGAGCAAGAGATCCATATGGCTTTAGACCGCTGTGTATCGGAAAGCGTGGCAATGCCTATATACTGGCATCAGAAAGCTGTGCACTTGACACTATCGGTGCTGAATTTGTCCGTGACGTAGAGCCTGGCGAGATCGTCACCATCACACAAAAAGGAATTGAATCAAACCGAAGCATGTGTATCCCAAAGGAGCAGCATGCAAGATGTATTTTTGAATATATTTATTTTGCCAGACCAGATGCCTATATTGATGGCGTAAGTGTATATGAGAGCCGTCTGATTGCAGGACGTTCTCTTGCAAAGCATCACCCAGTTAATGCTGATCTTGTTGTCGGTGTTCCGGAGTCTGGTAATGTCGCAGCTATGGGTTATGCGATGGAGAGCGGCATTCCGTATGGCATGGCATTTGTAAAGAACAGCTATGTCGGCAGAACCTTTATCAAGCCAAAGCAAAGCAGCCGCGAGTCAAGTGTTCGCATTAAGCTGAACGTACTTACAGAGGCTGTAAAGGGAAAGCGTGTCATCATGATTGATGACTCAATCGTGCGTGGAACCACAAGTGACCGTATTGTAGGTATGCTTCGTGAGGCAGGTGCAAAGGAAGTTCATGTAAGAATCTCCTCACCGCCGTTCTTGCATCCGTGTTACTTTGGAACTGATATTCCATCTGAGGATCAGCTGATTGCACACAACAGAAGTGTAGATGAAATCTGTAAGATTATCGGAGCTGATTCCCTCGCATACTTAGACGAGGAATGTCTGTATGAAATGTCAAAGGGACTTGGCATTTGTACTGGATGCTTCAATGGCAAATATCCGCTAGATCCGCCGACAGAGGACATCCGCGGCGACTATCAAAAGTAAAAAGATATAGAAGAAAGGTTGGTTTACTATGGCAACAGATCGTTATACAAGCCCACTTTCCGAGCGCTATGCCAGCAAGGAAATGCAATATATTTTTTCACAGGATAAGAAGTTTACCACATGGAGAAAGCTGTGGATCGCACTTGCAGAGAGCGAGAAGGAGTTGGGATTAAATATTACAGACGAGCAGATCGCTGAGCTTAAAGAGCATCAGAATGATATCAATTATGATGTTGCAAAGGCGAGAGAAAAGGAAGTTCGTCACGATGTTATGTCTCACGTTTATGCATATGGTGTACAATGTCCAAAGGCAAAGGGTATCATCCATCTGGGTGCAACCAGTTGCTATGTAGGTGACAACACTGATATGATCATCATGCGTGAGGGACTGCAGCTTGTAAAGAAGAAGTTAGTCAATGTCATTGCTGAGCTGGCAAAGTTTGCAGACCGCTACAAGGCGCTGCCGACACTGGCATTTACTCATTTCCAGCCGGCACAGCCAACCACAGTCGGAAAGCGTGCAACGCTTTGGATGATGGAGCTTGTGCAGGATTATGAGGATATCTGCTATGTAATCGATTCCTTAAAGCTTCTTGGCTCTAAGGGAACAACAGGTACACAGGCATCCTTCATGGAGCTGTTTGACGGTGACCATGCAAAAATCAGAAAACTGGATCAGATGATCGCAGATAAGATGGGCTTTGCCGGTGTATATCCTGTTTCTGGACAGACCTACTCCCGTAAGGTAGACAGCCGTGTATTAAATGTACTGGCTGGTATTGCAATGAGTGCACATAAGTTTACAAACGATGTGCGTCTTCTGCAGCACTTAAAGGAGGTAGAGGAACCATTTGAGAAGCATCAGATCGGTTCTTCTGCAATGGCATATAAGAGAAATCCAATGAGAAGTGAGCGTATTGCTTCTTTGGCAGACTATGTGATCTCAGATGCTATGAATCCGATGCTTGTCGCTTCAACTCAGTGGTTTGAGCGTACACTTGACGATTCTGCAAACAAGAGAATCAGTATTCCAGAGGGCTTTTTGGCAGTTGACGGTATTCTGGATCTTTATCTGAATATCGTAGACGGAATGGTTGTTTATGAGAAGGTAATTCACAAGCATCTGATGGCAGAGCTTCCATTTATGGCAACAGAGAATATCATGATGGATGCAGTAAAGGAAGGCGGAGACCGTCAGGAGCTGCATGAGAAGATCCGCCAGCTGTCCATGGAGGCTGGACGTAATGTCAAGGTAAACGGTCTTGACAACAACCTGCTTGATTTGATTGCAGCAGATGATACATTCCACCTGACAAAAGAGCAGCTGCAGCAGTGCATGAATCCAGAGCGTTACACAGGACGTTCTAAGGAGCAGGTAGAGGATTTCCTCGCAGAAGTAATAAATCCAATCCTTGCTAAGAACAAGGAAGACCTTGGTATGACAGCAGAGATTAACGTATAAGAAAGGTAAGGTAACTGATATGGCAAGAGCAATTGTAGGCGCCAATTGGGGCGACGAGGGCAAAGGTAAAATTACTGATATGTTAGCACAGGAGTCTGACATTGTAATCCGTTTCCAGGGCGGAAGCAACGCTGGACATACAATTATTAACAATTATGGAAGATTTGCAATGCACCTTCTTCCATCCGGCGTGTTCTCACAGCACACTGTAAATATCATTGGAAATGGTGTTGCACTGAACATTCCGTATTTTGTAAAGGAGTTAAACAGCTTAACTGAGCAGGGCGTTCCGAAGCCAAACATTATGGTTTCTGATCGTGCACAGATCCTGATGCCATATCATGTAGCATTGGATACCTACGAGGAAGAGCGTCTGGCAGGAAAGTCCTTTGGTTCCACACGTTCCGGTATCGCTCCGCTCTACTCTGATAAGTATGCAAAGATTGGCTTCCAGGTAAGTGAGCTGTTCGGAGATATGGACGAGTTAAAGGAAAAGTGCGAGCGCATCTGCACCTTAAAGAATGTTATGCTTGTTCATCTGTACCACAAGGATCCATTAAATGCAGATGAGATTTTCAATACACTTATGGAATACAAGGAGATGATCGCTCCTTACGTAGCAGATACAGGACTTTACCTGCATCAGGCAATCAAGGAAGGAAAGAAGATTCTGTTAGAGGGACAGCTTGGTACCTTAAAGGATCCAGATCATGGTATCTACCCGATGGTAACTTCTTCCTCTCCATTAGCAGCATACGGTGCAATCGGCGCAGGTATCCCGCCATATGAGATCAATGAGATCACAACTGTTGCAAAGGCATATTCTAGTGCAGTAGGCGCAGGTGCATTTGTCAGCGAGATCTTCGGTGAGGAGGCTGATGAGCTTCGTAAGCGCGGTGGTGATAAGGGTGAGTTTGGTGCTACCACAGGCCGTCCGAGACGTGTGGGCTGGTTTGATGCAGTTGCAACAAGATATGGCTGCCGTGTGCAGGGAGCAACAAGCGTTGCACTTACAGTACTTGACCCGTTAGGCTACTTAAAGGAGATTCCGATGTGCGTAGGCTATGAGATCGACGGCGTTGTAACAAAGGATTTCCCAACCACTCAGAAGCTTGAGAAGGCAAAGCCGGTATACAAGGTACTGCCAGGCTGGAACTGCGATATCCGCGGAATCCGCAATTACGAGGATCTGCCAGAGGCTTGCCGCAACTATATCGACACCATCGAGCAGGAGATTCAGGTTCCGATCACACTCGTATCAAACGGACCGGGAAGAGAAGAGATCATCCACAGAGAGTCAAAGTTAAAGTAATATTTACAAATAAAAAGAGCAGGCAGGGCATCTGATATGTACCCAGTTTTCTGGACACCGGGTCAAAATTGAATAATTAAGCTTCCATCATGGATGCTTCCCTGAACTTAGAGGGAGGCATCCATTTTGTTTTAGCTTGGATTCTGGTGTTATTGTAATAGTTGATATACTCGGCAATCGCCTTAGAGAAGGATTCAAAGGAGGGATAATCCTTCTCTAATCCATAGAACATTTCGTTTTTCAGCCTGCCAAAGAAAGTCTCCATAATGCAGTTGTCATAGCAGTTGCCCTTTCGGGACATAGATTGTATAATTCCATGCTTTTGAAGTTCGCTCCGGTAAAATGCGTGCTGGTACTGCCAGCCCTGATCCGAGTGCATAATCAAACCTTGTACAGAAGGAAATCGTTCAAACGCTTTATTCAGCATATCCTTGATTTGTTCCATGTTCGGACTGGTAGAGAGATTGTAGGAAATAATCTCATTGGTATTCATGTCAAGAATCGGAGAAATGTAGCATTTACCCCAAGGCAGATTGAATTGCGATACATCTGTTGTCCACTTTTGAAGCGGCTTCTCGGTACTGAAATCCCGATTGATAATGTTATCAGCGACCTTGCCCACATCGCCTTTGTAGGAATGGTACTTTTCCTTGGGGCGTTTGCCGCATAGTGCAAACTGATTCATAATTCGCTGGACACGCTTATGATTTACCAGAAAGCCACGGTTCAGAAGCTCCCGATGTACCCTTCTTACGCCATATCGCTTCCTGTTCTCGTTGAAAATGGAAACAATTTCAGACGATAGATCGGCGTTTCGTTCTTTGACTTTGTCGGTTCTGCCGAGCTCATAATAATATGTCGACCTGGACAGCCCAATGGCATCCAGCAGATCATTCAGTCTGTGTCCTTCTTTGTGGAGTTCTTGGACGAGCGCAGCCTTTTCGCCTTGAGTTGCGCTGCGCATCTCTCTTCTCTCAAGGCAATCTCTTTTTTTACGACGGTAATCTCTGCTCTCAGACGCTCATTCTCTGCTCTGAGCCGAATCATTTCTTCTCACTCTGAAGGGGTCAGTTTTGCTGGTACGATTTTCTTCTTCCTTGGATGGCCGTCCTTTTGCTGTGCGGCCAATCCCTGATACCCTTTCATTTTATAACATCTGACCCATTGGTACAAGAGACCGTCACTGATTCCAGCCGAAATTGCCGTTTCTTTACACGATGCACCGGCCAAAATTTTAGCAATCAGCTCATACTTTTCTTCTGTTGCCCATACTTTGTTTTGATTTTTATGTCGAAATGCTTCTGGACCACAAGCATCTTCTGTACGAACCCAAATCCGAATTGTATCATGAAATCGTTTTTCATTTACTCCCTCTGGTGTTTCTGGCCATTTTCCTTGGCGGTACAATTCCACACACTTTTTCTTGTATTCATAACTATATTTCATAAAAATACCCCCAATACTGGGTGTCCAGTATTGGGGGTACATATCATATCAAAGTGTTAGACAAAAACCATAACTATTCTGTTACAGAGAATGAAAAAGGTGAGACAATTATCAAAGATGAAGAGGGAAACCAGGTAAACTTCAACCAGAAGAAAGAGGAGTCTCAGGAAAGCGAGGAAGAAACACCCCAGACAAGTCCTGACCAGGAACAAAAAGAAAACCGGGAAAGTGCGGAGAAAGACGATGCCGGAAAGACGCAGGCAGATACTGACGAAGAAGAAACGGAAGCGCAGAGAAGCACAGGTAAGAATGAAAATGCAGTGTCAGAAGAAAGCCAGGAGAAGCAAGAGAATTCTGCTCCGACTTCTTACCATACAGGAATGCTTCTGGCTGTGCTTGCAGGAGTAATTTTTGTGGTAGGAGTGATCTTCTGGAAGAAAAAGAAACAGCATTAGAAATAGTCTTAGAAACATCTAAGGAGAATTTTTACATATGGAAAGTTTTGTAAGAAAGTTGGCAGGCCAGTATTTTGAAATCTGTCCTGTCTGCGATTACATAAGAGAATACTGTAAGGATTATATTGTTACAATAGGTTGCAGGAAGACATCTTCCAATAGCGGAAGATATGAAAAACGTGATAACCGCTCTGATAATACCAACCAGGAAGCGGGGTACTTTCGGATTGCCATATCCCAGTCAGATATTGATTTTGAGCGGGAAAAATCCGAAAGAGAGGATATCAAAGAGGGCATTCCCATCAGGCATTTTTCCGATGCCTACCTGGAGACACTTGCAGTCTATCGCAAGATTGCAGACTACCTCTTATCTTGCGATACCCTGCTTTTTCATGGCTCGGTCATTGCTGTAGATGGTGAAGGCTATCTTTTTACAGCCAAAAGCGGTACAGGCAAGTCCACCCATACACGACTGTGGAGAGAATATTTCGGGGAGCGCGCCGTTATGGTAAATGACGATAAACCGCTTCTTCATATTACAGATTCCGGTGTGACAGCCTATGGAACGCCTTGGGATGGGAAGCACCGGCTCAGCTCGAATATCGCAGTACCTTTAAAGGGCATCTGTATACTGACAAGAGACATCAAAAATCATATCGAGCAGGCAGATCCACATGCCGCATATCCGATGATTGTCCAGCAGACGAATCGGCCGCTCACGGCGGATGGAATGAAGCAGACCCTTTCCCTCATAGACCGGATGCTTAATGTAGTGCCGGTCTACCATCTTGGCTGCAATATGGAGCCGGAAGCTGCAAAGGTGGCTTATGAAGGAATGGTGATAAATTCAATGATGGAAGAAGAAAAACGAGTTCCGGAAGCATTTTCTTTTATAAAATGCAACAGGGAACAGATAAAAGTAAATTGAAAATGGAGGAAACATGCATGAAATTAAAAGATACATTTATCACCCACGAAAACGACGGGGAACATATTTTAATTGATGTGACCAGTTCTTTTGTAGGACTTGTCAGAAGCAATAAGACGGCAGCCTTTATCGTGGAGTGCCTGAAAACAGATACTACCAAAGAGCAGATTGTCGAGGCTATGTATGAGAAATACGATGCACCGAAGGATGTACTGCAAAATGATGTGGAGTCGATTGTGGAGAAGTTATGTGGCATTGGAGCGATAGAGGAATGACCAGATTATCTTATGAGGAATATCTACGGAAATATCATACTCTCACATACAAAAATGTAGGAGTGAGTATGCTGCCGCTGTTAAAGCAGAGACGGGATTCTTTTACGGTGCGTGAGGTGAAAAAGGGCGAAAGCTGTAAGTTATGGGATGTCGTGTTGTATAAAAGAGGCACAGACCAATATGTGCTTCACAGAATTATCAAGGTATATGAAGATTCCTATGATATCCTTGGCGATAACTGCATTGGGATAGAGAGTGGAATCCCAAAGACAGATGTTCTTGGTGTTATGACAGACTTTACCCACAAAGGGAAACAGTATAAGACCGATGACATAGGATACCGATTTTATGTGTGGCTGTGGTATAGACCATATAAGCTGCGGATATTTTTAAAGAAGATCAGAATGAGATTACAATCTGTTTCGAGAAAAAAGAGAGAAAAATGAATCGAAGTTGGTGTGATTATTTATGAGAAAGACGAATAAATCCGCCCTGCACTTTATCAACGAGGTCGCAGGCAAAAGCAGATTATATATCATATTCCTGCTGTTGGTGCAGATGGTACTTGGCATCAGCAGTGTTTTTTATGCTATGCTCCTGCGGGGACTGATTGATGGTGCAGTGGCGCATGACAGCAAAAAAATGCTGACTTTCTGTGTCCTCTTTGTGGCACTTGTGGTGGGGCAGATTGCACTCAGGGCGGTTCTTAGAAGAATACGCTAAGGCAACCTATGAGAATGCATTCAAAAGCAGGCTGTTTGCAGGGCTTCTTACACACAATTACGGAGCAGTCACCGCAACCCATTCCGGTGAGTGGATGAACCACCTGACATCAGATACTGTTGTCGTGTCAGAGGGGCTTGCCACGATTGTGCCGGGCGTAGCCGGAATGGTAACGAAGATGGCAGGAGCACTTGTGGTAATCCTTATTATGGAACCGAGGTTTGCCTATATCCTTGTGCCTGGTGGAATACTTCTGGTGCTGCTTACTTATATTTTCAGAAAGCAGCTAAAAAAGCTGCACAAGCAGATGCAGGAGAAAGATGGATTTGTCCGTATCTTCTTGCAGGAGCATCTTGGCAGTCTGATGATCGTCAAAGCATTTGGCAAGGAAGCGGACAGTCTTACTGAGGCTGAAAGCCACATGAGTGAGCACAAGAAAGCACGCATGCGTAAGAATCATTTCTCCAATGTCTGTAATATCGGCTTTGGAGCAGTTATGAACGGAGCATATGTGCTTGGAGCTGTCTATGGAGCATTCGGTATCTATAATGGCACTATGACCTACGGAACATTCATGGCGATGCTTCAGCTTATCAGCCAGATACAGAATCCGTTTGCCAATATCACAGGCTATCTGCCGAAGTATTTCGCTATGCTTGCGAGTGCGGAGAGGCTGATGGAGGTTGAGGCGTATGAAAAGGATAAGGTGCGTGCTTTGGAAGATGTATGTGCCAAGGCCAGGATGAGTGACGAGCAATCAAGATATATTCCGGATAACAGCACCTTCGGCTTGTTCCATGTGGATTTTACATACCTTCCGCCGGTCATTACCGAGGGAGATACGATTATGCCAATCGTATTAAAGGATTACAGCTTAGAGATACGAAAGGGCGAGTTTGTGGCATTTACCGGTCCGAGTGGCTGTGGCAAGAGTACTGTGTTAAAGCTTCTGATGGGCTTGTATACAGTAGATGCCGGAGAAGTGTATGGCTGTGACCGTTTAATGTTTGCCTATGTTCCGCAGGGCAACCAGCTTATGAGCGGAAGCATTAGGGATATCATTACATTTTCAGATAAGAACAGGACAGGAGATGAAGCAGGCATTCACAGAGCTTTGCAGATTGCCTTTGCGGATGGTTTTATCGCAGAGCTGGAACAGGGCATAGATACTCTCCTTGGCGAGCGTGGCTTGGGACTATCCGAGGGACAGATGCAGAGGCTTGCGATTGCAAGAGCTATTTATTCTGACCGACCGGTACTTCTTTTGGATGAAGCTACAAGTGCACTGGATGCCGGGACAGAAGAAGCAGTGCTTGAGAACCTTCGCAGCATGACAGATAAGACAGTGATTATTGTAACCCACCGTCCGGCAGCATTAAAGCTGTGTGACAGACAGATTGTATTTGGAGAGAAGAAAGACCAATGTCCCTGTCCCGGTGGTTACAGCTTTGCAGCTTCACGTAAAACCTTCTGGCTGGCAAGCGGGATGCGGCCAAGTCCGTCTGGTCCAACGTTAAGCAGATAGTTGATACCCATACCGTTTAATTTCTTGCGGTTTGCAGCGATGATTTCTGGGCTCTTCCAGTTCTGATCGTGAGCAGAGAAGCCCCATGTGCGGTTGATGGTAGCAGCAGTCTCATACAGTCCGTATGGAGATGGCTTGAAGCCGTCAATGCCGTTCATCAAAGCTGGGTCAAACTCAGTGTTCTCAGGCATAGAATCTGGAATCTCGTTGTCGCCAAGTGATACATAATCGTAAGCACCGTTTCCAAGACGGGAGTTGATCAGGCAGTCAGGCTGATACTTCTTGATAGCATCGAACAGTGCGCGGCTTTGATGTTCTTTTAAGGTCATTGGCATATCAAACCAGATCAGGCAAAGTTCACCGTAGTTACGAAGAATCTCTTCAACCTGCGGATAAATCTTTTCATTAAAGCAGCGGTCAAAGTTTTTGTTTGCAGCATCCGGGAAGTCCCAGCTATTGTCCCATGTAACACCC
>OQVI01000919.1_pt1 | contig 21101 bp, 14 predicted proteins | sample 1691651 | NCBI WGS metagenome assembly OQVI01 (sample SAMN03418287, study PRJEB22391) | human gut metagenome | biome: human-gut; feature: organic feature; material: feces | host: Homo sapiens | place: Italy | collected 2013-04
GCACTTAGTGGATGTGGAGAAAAATGCCCTGTTCAAAGAAAAATGAGGAGAGTGGTAGAAATATAATCTGATACGGAAGAAGAAATTGTATATTCAGGGCCGGCACGCCTGGTTTTTTCTGCATTCATTTTTAGCATATTAAATGCGTAAAACAAACAAAAAGAAAGGAGCAAAAAATATGCTAATTTTTGGAAAGAGAAAACTTCAGAAACTTTGTATTCAGACATACATCAGACCGGGAGCAAGCATTCGTGTAACGCCAATTTTGTAACTGCCAATCTTTTTCATGAAAATAAAAAGGGGACATAAAAGAAATGATAAAATTTGAATTGGAAACTCCGCAGCCTGGCGTAGTCTTTTATGGAAGCAGGCAAAGTGGAACAACAGCTGTGATATTAAATATTCAAGCTGATGCAGGTGTTAAGGAAGTGCGTTTCACCGGCATCAAAGGATGCTCACAGATAAAGATTGACCTTAATACTGACAGCTTTTGCGCTGATGTAGAAACGTTGTATATTGGCAGTGATGTGACAAATATACGAATCAAAAATAACATGTTTCCAAAGGTGACCAAAGTGGTTTCTGACAGTAAACATTTTCTGTCAGGAAATGTTCTTGTTGAGGCCTTCGGAGACAGTGCATATCGCCTGAAAAATACATTCTGCAAGTTGAATGGTGGAAATATAGACCTAAAAAAGGTCAACCGGATTAATGACAATGCTTTTGAGGACTGCTGGTCTGCCAATATCACAAATGTTGAAAAAACGGTACGATGTGATTCTAAGGCGTTTTCCAACTATAACGGCATAAATCGGCTGCCGGTTGTAGATGGTGCGCATATGATGGGGAACATCATGATGACTGTAAGTAATACAATTCCGGCGCGTACTACAGCTATCAACAGATATGTTGACTTTTCAGGACGGAATGTTAAATTGACAAATCCTCGCATTGTAAGTGACATCTATACGGCTCATATGCCTAAACGCATATATGTTGACAATGAAGGAATCATATTGCCAGATGAAATCTATACGGCTTGCAATACAAGTATTGAAGGCATTGATATCAATCCAAAAAATAAATACTATACATCAATTGATGGTATAGTATATACAGCCGATAAGAAGACACTAATAAGATGCCCAGTTGGAAAAAGTGGCAAGGTAGTGATTCCGGATGGTGTGACTACGATTGGCCGGGTTGCTTTTCGTTTCTGCAAGATAAGCGAAGTTGTAATCCCGGACTCCGTAACGGAAATCGGTGCGGCAGCATTTGCTGAATCACAGATTGCGAAATTCACTCTCGGAAAGGGTATGACATACATTGGCAAACAGATGTTTCGTTCCTGCCAGAATCTAAAACATATCTGCATCCCGTCAAACATTAAAGAAATCATGGAATCGGCATTTTCTGAATGCAATGCGGAAGATATCGTACTTGACGAAGGGGTTGAACGGATTGGACCAGAGGCTTTTGAAATTAATGAAGAAGCTAACACCAAAATTACGCTTCCGTCGTCAGTGAAGGTGATTGAGGATTATGCTTTGCAAAACGTCAAAAATATAGCACTGACGGATAAAATCCCCCCTGGGTTTTTCAGGTCTTTGAATACTTATGATTCAGGAGCAGATATACAGGTCAATATTGGCGGTAAACAGTACGTTCTGCCAAGCCAGTCACGTTTTAAGGAGATTGATGATTATATCTCATTCCTCCCATTTAACGACCGGCTGCTCTGGCAACAGTATACACACATCAGCGATGGTGCCGTGATGAAGCGGTATGAATTCATCATGCGTGCATATAAAGCCGTGAATGGAAATATAGAAGAGCAGAGTAAGAAAGATATGTTAGATGTACTGAGGGATAATCAGAAATACATTATCGATGATTGCTGCAGATATCATTACAAACCTGAATATTTTATATCAATGCTGTCGCTGAACATATGTACAAAACAGACGATTGAAAAAATAATCAGTTTTGCTGACGAGACTGATAACTTGTCGTTAAAAGCATACGCATTGGATACATTAAACAGGATGGATATAAAAACTGATTTTAAAATTTAACATATGGCGCCTGGGAACCCAGGCGCTTTTTTGTGTAAAAAAACGCCAGGCCTGAAGGCCTGGCTGTATACTTAAAATTAGAGCTTTAATTTACTGGCTTTGGCAGAAGATGATGAACCAAGCTTGTCTAAAGCATCCATTGCATATGCCTGAACAGTAATGTTGTTATCTTTGTTGGCAGTGTCAACAAGACTGTTAAGAACAGATTTTGTGCATATGCCAAAAGATAAGAGCTTGACAAGACTCTCGTAATCATTGCTGCTGTACAAATACTTTACCGCTTTTGATTGACGTAAAACCTGCGCCATCTCTTTTTTAACATCATTATCTGTTACATGCTGGTATACATGAAGTAAAAATTTGATGCATTGTTGGAAATCAGAGATTTCCGTATATTGACGCCATAACATTTTTCCATCAAACTGAAAAAGCTTGTTACACATATCCAAGTCAATATTATTAAAGCTTCGATATGGCAGTATATATCTAACGCCATCTACTGTCATGTATCTTGCAATATGCCCACCATCATCATTGTCGCCAGCGATTGCTGAAAAGAACTGTGATGGCAGCCTCCCATTTACAGTACTGACACTGATGTCTCTGATAGTTGATAAAGCACCGAAATCAACATGTCGTACTGATTTTGGTAATGTGATTGACAAATCATTCCGATAATCAATTGCCAGTGCATTTTTTTCAATCCTTTCAATCCCGTTTTCAAGCTCGATGCTTTGACACATTGCGCCTGAAAATGCCTCCTGACAAATTGTCTTGATATTTGAAGGGATTTTGACATTGCCAAGCTTCTGACACCAGTAAAACATACCTGTTCCGATATATGCCATTCCTTTGCCAAACTTACAATGTTGGATTTCAGATTCTTTAAAGGCAAACGGTTCAATGTCTGTAACTGAATCCGGAATAATAACGCTGTCAATGTTGCATTTGTAAAATGCATTATCGCCAATTGTCTGGACGCCATCAGGGATTACAATTTCACCAGATTTATTAATTGGGCATCTGATTAATATTGTTTTGTCTGAGTTGTAAATAATATCATCATCTGTCGTATAATACGGATTCTTCGATGTGATTTCAAAATGCTGTATTTTTTTGTACAATACAGAATAGATTAAACGTGGATGTATGAACTCTGTGCTGTCTATATAGATATTGCTTGGAATACGACTGTTTGCAAGCAAAACCTCAATATCATAAACAGTAATCCTGTCATGCCCAAAGTTGACATTAATATCAATTATCTTTGTGTTCTTAGGAATCACATTTTGGCAGGACAGCATGATATTTCCAAGCATATGTGCACCATCTACAACTGGCAAACTATCAATCCCAAGATAATTTTTAAAAGTATTTCGATGGATATTTTGAATCTCATCAGCATTAATGATATTCGCCGTCTCGCATCCATAAAACGCCTTATCACTGATATATTTAACCTTTTTTAAGTCAATCAGCTCTCCTGGCTTTTTGTAAAATGTGTTTAACAACGTTTTATCTGTTTTGTTTATTAATACATTGCTTGTTTCATAATTCTTATTATCTGAAATAACACGCTTCACATTCGGAAACATCTTGTTTGGTATGTCTACACACGCAACACCAACTGCGATATAGATAGTCTCAACATCAGGAAATGTTTTATCGACATTGCATAACCTGTACTCAGATGGATAATAAGCCTTCTTAAATGGTAAGAAATGTATTTCTGTTATTCCCGGTTTTACATCAATATCAACAGCCCGATACTGCATTTTTCCAAATACTGTAACTCCTGTCTGCCGTTCTGTGAACTCTAATTGTGACATAATCTTTCCCCTTTCTTTGTTAACTGTTTTGTAAATCTAATATGCCAAAAAATATCCGCAAAAAAAATTGGAAAGATAGTTTTTCTGGCATATTGGAGGTGTAGTAAAAAAACAAGAAAAGAAGGAGAAAAAATAATGGAAAAAACAAAGATGCTGAAGGTGATTGCGGATTATGATGATAACCCAGTTGATGTAACTGCTGAAGTTAATTTTATCTGGAATATTGCAAATAAGCTGAGGGGGACTTATCAGTCTGACAAATATAAAGATGTAATTATCCCAATGACTATTATCAGAAGGTTTGAGTGTGCGCTGGTTAAAACTAAAGACAGAACGCAGGAGATTGCAAAGATTTTTGGTGAGGGCTGCCCGGATGAGGTGCTGTTTAAAGAGACCGGTGTGGGATATTTTAACTTAAGTGATTTTACTTTAAAAACACTGCTTGATGAGCCGGATAACCTGGCTGAAAATTTCCGGTCATATATTGATAAGTTTTCCGGGAATGTAAAAGAGATTCTGCAGAGCCTGGAGTTTGATAAACAGATTGCAAAGATGGCAAAAAGCGATAGATTATTTACAGTAATCAAAGCTTTTTCAGAAATTGACCTGAATCCGGAAAAGGTTGATTCCATTAAGATGGGGTATATTTTTGAAGACCTGATTCGCCGGTTTTCTGAAAATGCTGAGGCGGGTGACCACTACACCGGCAGAGATATTGTAAAACTGCTTGTAAGCCTGATTTGTGCGGAAGGATGCGAAGACTTAATGCAGCCGGGGCGTGTGGTGAAAGTCTTAGACCAGGCCTGCGGTACTGGCGGTATGTTGTCAACAAGCCAGAATTTTATCCTACATATGAACCCTGAAGCTGATGTGTATCTGTACGGTCAGGAAATCAACCCGGAATCTTATGCAATCTGCAAAGCAGAAATGCTTATCCGCGGTCAAGATGCTGATAATATCCAACTGGGGGATTCCCTCAAGGCTGACAGATTTGAAGAAGAAAAGACTGTCCGGTTCGTGATTGAGAATCCGCCGTTCGGAACTGCCTGGGGCGGCAAGGATGCACCGGAGGGAACAGAAGCGGCAGTAATAAGACAATATGAGAGCGGTGAGCATTATGAAGGCGGTCTGCCGGGTAAAGGTGACATGCAGCTGTTATTCATTCAGCGTGCACTTGACAAAATCAATCCGAAAGATGGACGTGCGGCAATCATTACTAACGGCTCCCCGCTGTTTACAGGCGGCACTACCTCCGGAGAGTCTCAGATTAGAAGATGGCTGCTGGAACATGATTACATTGAGGCGATTGTAGCGTTGAGCCCGGATTCATTCTACAATACCGGCATCGGTACATATGTGAATATCCTGACCAAAAACAAAAGCGAAAAAAGAAAAGGAAAGATTCAGCTGATTGATGCGTCTGGCATCTGCCATCCGTTGAGAAAGCCGCTCGGGATGAAGAAGAACGAAATCACACGCGAAGACCGCGAGAAAATCCTGGAGCTGTATGTCAATTTTGAGGAAAATGAGCACTGCAAGATTTTTGACAATGCTGAGTTCATTTATCGTGAATATACTATCATGCAGCCGATGAAACGAAATTATATGATTACGGAAGACCGCATTGAGGCGGCGAAAGCTGCAGGATGCTTTACTTCACTGTATGATAAAAGCAAAGTAACAGAGCTGAATGAGAAGCTTGAGAACGGAGAGAAATTAACAAAAAAAGAAGAAAAAGTATTAGACAAATACGAAGCCGGAAAAATGGTTTACGATGACCTGTTAAAAAACCTTGCGGGGGCGGTGTCTGATACTGTATGGAACTGCAGAGATGGATTCATGCCGGTACTGAAAAACCTGCTGCCGAAGGTGAACGGAAAAGCGTGTCTTGATGCTAAAGGGCTCCTTAAGCTGGCCGGAGGGCTGTCTCAGAGGGACGAAAATGCCTTAGTACAGACAGACAAGAAGGGCAATATTGAATATGACCCGGAAAGAAAAGACACTGAGATTGTGAAAGGCACTGACACGATTGAAGAGTATATGATACGGGAGGTGCTGCCGCACATTCCGGATGCTGTTTGGTTCTTTGAAGAGGATGCGAAGAAGGGCATTGTAAAGACCGGTGCGGAGATTCCGTTTACACGTTACTTCTTTAAGTATCAGAGACCGGAGACGATGGAAGCGCTGCAGGCGAAGATTATGGAAAGCCAGGGCGAGATTGGAAAAGACCTGGATGAGCTGTTTGAGTAAGCAGGAAGGAAAGAGAAGAGAGAAGCGGGGCTCCTCGCCCCGGCTTGCAGCCTGGATTGCTGGCGAAACTTCGTTTCACTGTGTTATTGTTTGCCACCGAAGGCGGCAGGAAAATTGCATATTGGAGCACGAAAAATTTCTTCTTGACATATTTGCTGAAATGTGATATATAATATATACGAGAAGATTTGCTCGTAGTTGCGCGAGCAAGTAAAACAAAAAAAAGCACACTGAGTAGATTTGCTCGTAGGGCGCGAGCAAGTAAGGAATAAAAGAAAGTCCCACTGAGAAGAATTTATCGCAAATAGCTCCTATGAATAGGGGCTATTTGTGTTTATATGCAAAGGAAAAAGAGATGATTGGAAACAAAAGATTTATATTTTTAGCTGAAAAATTTTATCAGCAATATCCGGCAGAACAATATCCAGAATTAGAGCAAAAACGAGACAGGCCATATATCCAAATTTGGGTTACAATCGATGGCGTCAACTTTGCAATTCCTCTTCGTTCAAACATACATCATCCGTTTGTATTTTGGACAGATGAGGAACGACACTGTGGCGTAGACTTCTCCAAAGCTGTCGTTTTGCCAGATGAATCATATATCAACGAATCAATAACACCTCACTTGCGAGATAATGAGTTTGCAGCATTATATAATAAAGATTATATTATTGAACGGCAGATGAGGCGATACATACAAAAATACAAAAGGGCAAAAGCAAACCTTCAGAAACCGTTTAACAGAAAACTTGTAAGTTTTTCAACTCTTCAATATTTTGAAAACGAAATTGTAAATATAAACTAAAAATAAGGTATCGCAAAATTTGCGATACCTTATTTTTTTGCAACCAAAGCATTCAACAGTACGAATTTGGACTAGAGAAAAATTCCATATAAAAAGCAGCATCACTGTCTGAAATATCACAAAAATCATCTCGACCATCAAATCCAACAATAAAAAAATCGCCTGCAATGAAGTCACCTGAAATTATTCGATTAGGCTTTAAGCCTATAACTTTTCCATCGTCATTACATACCAGTATAGCAGTAGAAGAAAGAAAAACTGTCTGAATATATCCACCAACAAATTCAGATTCTGCATCTAAAGAATGTTCGATATCTATTATTTCAGGAGGTTCACCAGTTCTTACAGCTAAAATTTTCATTATTCATACCTCACGTATATATTTTAAAAAATTATATCAAAAATACGGGAAGTAAGCAACGAAAAACGGGAAATTTCCCTCTGAGAAAATCAGGTATCGCAAAATTTGCGACACCTGATTTTTTTGCCTGCAAAGGCGAAACGAAGTTTCGCAGGCGGTGCAGCATGCAATGCTGCCTGGGGCTGCGGGGCGAGAAGCCCCGCGAACAACAAACAAAAATTCCGCAAAAATAATCGGCGGAGGTGTTTTTTCGGCATATTGATTACAGCTAAAAAACAAAGAAAAAAATAAGGAGATAAAAATATGTCGAAAAAAAATCAGAATTACACAAATCGGAAACAGAATAGATTTCAGCCGGAGCGGATGCGGGGAAATATTTTTGTAAACAACAGCGGAAAGCAGTGGCTGCCTGGAAAGAACGGAAGAGCGGCGAAGGTTGAAAGGCTGCTGAGAGGACTAGAGAAAAAAGAGATTGCCGGCAATATGGCGGGGTATAAAGATTCGGGGATTGAATATATTGGCCAAGTGCCAAAAGATTGGGAAGTACTGAGGTTAAAAAATATTAGTAACATTTATGCAGCAAAGGAATATTTATTTGGAGAATGGCCAGTTGAAAAAAATGGAAAACCTTATTCTCCCTTTGGCGAATGGTCTAGTGGTAACGAAGTAATAATTACTGGCCGTGTTGGAACAATTGGACAATATGAAATGCTAGAAAAAAATCCAAAAAAGAAAATTTTAATCAATGATAATCGCCTACTTATACGCCCTTTTACAGAAGATTATCGCAAAAAAGCGCTTTCTCATTTCTTATTTTGGGCAATGGCAATCGTTAATCTCAATGATATTATTACTGGAAGTGCAGTCCCTTTAATTACGGCGACAAGCCTTTTAAAAAAGAGAATCGTCGTCCCGCCCCTCTCCGAGCAGCAGCGAATCGCCGATTTCCTGGATACAAAATGCGGCATCCTTGACCGCACGATTGATGCCGTCAGCCAGCAGATTGAGGATTTGGAAAAATATAAAAAAGCACTAATAACAAAAACAGTGACGAAAGGAATTTATAAAAAAGGCGAGCCCGAGAGAGCGATGAAAGATTCCGGGGTTGAATGGATTGGGGAAGTGCCGGAGGAGTGGGATGTAAAAAGAAATAGTTTGAATTTTGATATTAGAAAAACCCTTGTTGGTGAAAATTGGTCAAATATGCAATTGTTATCTCTAACTACAAATGGAGTGAAAAATATTACAATAGATGACCAAGTAGGAAAACGTCCAAAAACATTAGCAACATATCAAATTGCTCATAAAAATGATATTGTTATGTGTCTTTTCGACCTTGATGCGTCAGCAGTATTTTCTGGTCTTTGTAAAAAAAATGGTATAATTTCTCCAGCATATAAGCTATTAAAGTGCAAAAATGGAATGTTCCCACCGTATGCTGAATATTATTTTCGTGCAGTTTTTGATGGCAGAAAATATAAAAAATATGCTAAAAGTATCAGATATACAATAAGCACAAATGATTTTATGCATCTCAAAATGCCAGTCCCACCGCTCGCCGAGCAGCAGCAGATTGCCGATTACCTTGATGAAAAATGCAAAAACATAAACAACAGAGTGCAGAAAAGAAGACAGCAGCTGGAGTGGCTGAAAGAGTATAAAAAGAGTTTGATTTTTGATTATGTGACAGGGAAGAAGAGGGTGGAAAAATAATGAAAAAAGAATTAAGAAAAAATTTCGGCATCGTGGTGATGCTGTTGGATAAGATGCAGAGAAGCGTGCTTGTTGAGAAAAAAGGTTATTTCAGTTCAAATCAAATTAATTTTGTAAGGTATATTGATATGGCCTGCGGAAGGCTTGGAGAAGCTGTAGATATAATTTTTGAGGACTGTAAGGACGTGGTGGAGAAAAAAGAAGACATTATAATGACATTGCGTGGGTATGATGATTTGTATAGAACATTCAGGGATGAAAAAGAATGTAAGCCGCGGTTGCTGCGCTTTGAGTTTGACTGTGGAGAGAAAGAAAAGCGTAAGATTTACGATATTATTGTTAGGTTTGACGAATTATCGGATTCAATCTTTGTGTACATAAGGCGGTGGTATATGCGAGGGGATAGAACGATGGGTGCTTACTTTCGTAATTATTATGACTGTCCTGCTTATGACAAACAAGGCTGCTTCAAAAACTGGATATACAGTTGGGGAGAAAAAAGATGGGTTGACCTGAAATGTGACGGATATACTTACAACCCGGAAGAGCCGGTGCTGGAGGAGCCGGTGTTTAAGATGATTGCACTGAAGTGAGAAAAAAAAGAAGGAGGAGAGAGAAAAGGAAAAAGAAAAGAAAAGTGAAGAGGGGGAGGATATTGGCAGCCGGCAGGTGTAACCTGCCGGCTGTTGCTGTGTACTGGCTAATGGAAAGTTGTGAAGCCTGGTATGGAAAGATGGGCGGCGGTGGAGTGCTGGCCGGCCAAGCCGGAAAGAATGGTATTGGCTGGTTGGAGGTTGAGATTTGCTCTGTAAAAAGGATGACGGCTGACGAAAGATTGTTTCCGGCTGACGCCGGAAGTGAGCTTGCCGGCTGACGCCTGAATGTTTGGTGTGACTGTATTGCCGGCAGGGCTGGCTGAAAAGCAAAACGTAGTTTTGCAATGCAGTCCAGGCTGCAAGCCTGGCGTGGGTGGTTGCGGGGCGCGAAGCCCTGCATACCCACGTTGCGTTTTGCTGTCGACTGCATATTCCTTCGTTTTTTCGCCATCTCTCCAGAAATTCGCAAAAAAATCGCTTTATTTTCTCTTTTTTGCATATTACATGTATAGAACATCGTGGAGATATGCGGGCCTCCGGCCCGCCTGAAATAGAAAGGAATGCATAAAAATGAGAGGAAATAAAGAGCACGATTTTCAGCAGCATATAATTGAAAAACTGATAGCTGCTGGTTATGAATACCGAAAAAATACATATGACCAGACATTTGCGGTTGATAGAGACTGTCTGAAGAGATTTTTGGAAAGCACACAAAAAGACGAGTTAAAAAAACTTCAAAAAAGGCACTCGGATGTTATGGAGACTGTCATCAGGGCGGCAAATGATGAAATGCTGAAATGCGGCAAGAATTATGTGCTGAAGCACGGAGTCTGCATTGACGGGATAAGTATCAAATTGATGTATGCAAAACCGGCTTCAAATATGAATGAAAAGATGGTTGAAAATTACAAGAGCAATATTTTTTCAGTGATGGAAGAAGTGTGGGTTTCTCAGACTGAGCGGATGGATTTGGTGCTGTTTTTGAATGGCATTGCAATTGTGACAATGGAGCTTAAATATACTCCATCAGGCCAGAATTACAGATTTGCAATTAATCAGTATAAAAATGCCAGGAACAAAAACACAAAAATATTTGACGTGATGACCGGTGCTGTCGTTAATTTTGCGATGGATGAAAACGAAGTTTATATGTCAACATATATCAACGGTAAAGACACTGTCTTTCTGCCGTTCAATCAGGGAACCGGAACAGGTATTGATGCGGAGGCCGGAAACCCTGCATGCAAAAACGAATTCCCGGTACATTATATGTATGATTATATCATGCTGCCGGATACGGTGCTGAATCTGATTGCAAATTATATATATGTTGATAATAATAGCTTGCTGATTTCCCCGCGCTTTCATCAGATTGACTGTGTGGAAAAACTGATTGAAGCAGTTAAGAAGAACAGAACCAAAAAAGACTATCTTATCCAGCACTCTGCCGGCTCTGGAAAGACAAATGAGATTTCCTGGCTGGCATACCGCCTGGCGTCACTCCACGTATACGACGGGGCAAGGGCAGTTGCTGTTTTTGATAAAGTCATTATCATTACAGACAGAAGAACTGTAGACCGCCAGCTGCAGCAGGCAATTATGGGGCGTGAACATTGCGAAGGATTTGTGAGGGCGCTTGGGCGCGGCTGTACATCGGCTGACCTTAAAGAAGCCCTGGAGAGTAATGCAAAAATCATCATCACGACTATCCAGAAATTCCCGTATATCGCTGATGAAATTGGATATATGAAAAGCAAAAGCTTCGGCGTCATTATTGATGAAGCACATTCTTCAACATCTGGCGAAGACCTGAAAGCGGTAAAAAAAGCGCTTAATCTCGGTGTTGACGTGGAAGATATGGAAGATGCCGTAACTGAAAATATGAGACAGACCGGCAGGCAGGCAAATGTGGCGATGTTTGCATTCACCGCAACACCAAAGCCGAAAACTCTTGAAACCTTCGGAGTACAGACACCGGATGGCAAGTTTGCGGCATTCCATACATATTCAATGAAGCAGGCATGTAACGAGGGATATATCCTGGATGTATTCCAGGCATACATTGAGTATCAGACATATTACCGTGTAAGAAAGGTCGTCAATTCAGACCCGGTATGCAATAAAAGAGATACAAAAAGGGACATCACAAAAATGGTAAGCCTTAACGATACTAACATTGACCAGCGGCTGAACATCATTATTGACAATTTTATGTCTCGTGTCAAATGCCAGCTTGACGGTCACGGTAAGGCGATGATTTTGTGTGCATCAAGAGAAGAAGCTGTAAAAATAAAGAAAAAATTAGATAAAAAATTGAAAAAACGTGGAATTGATGTGAAAGCACTGGTTGCCTTTTCCGGTTCTGTGATTATTAATGGCGAAGAATATACAGAAGCGAAGATGAACAGCTTTCCGGAAAGTAAGACTGCTGCAAAATTTGATACTGACGAATACGGCATCTTGGTTGTGGCAGACAAATACCAGACGGGCTTTGACCAGCCGAAACTTTGCGGCATGTACATTATGAAATCCCTGAACGGTGTAAACGCTGTGCAGACATTATCACGTCTGAACAGACCATGCCGCCCGTATGTCAAAAAGCCGGTCATTATTGATTTCAAAAACACATGCAGCGATATGATTGATGCATTCGCGCCATTCTACACAACCACAACCCTGGCAGAGCCTGCAAGCCTGGACGATTTATTAAAAATCAACAGCGAGCTGACAGCGTCAGGCGTGCTGATTGCCGAAGAGGTGGACAAAGCAAGCAGGATGATTTTAAAAAACGAAAAAACGTCAAGTGACAGGGTGTATATTTCAGCCGCATTCACTGGATTAACAAAACGCATTGAGGCAGCCGGTAACAGCGCGGGCATAATCAGAAACAGAATAAAAAAATTCTTAAAAATATACGTCGGGGTTTCTATGAACACGGAGATGAAAGACGTTGAACTGCATAAGAGATACGTATTCCTGAATGCATACAAATCTGTGATGGGGGCTGAAGAACGTGAATTTAACGACAACCATGCTGACGAGATGCTGGTGATTGATGATGTGAACCAGGTTGGAGGGAAGGAGACCACCAGGGAGATTCTGGCAAATGGTGATGATGTGAACAGAACTGGAAGCGGAACCAGCAGCGAGACTGTAGAACAGGATGACTTTTTGTCAAATATTATTGAAGAGCTGAATAATAAAATCGGGCTGAAGCTGGACAGCAAAGCACTTATTCCATACATCAAAAATATCAAGGAGCAGTTGATGGCTGATGAACAGTTGAAAAATGTGGCAAAGCAGAATGAAGAGTGCGATTTTGCGACTGTGTATTATAACAAAATAGAAGCAATTTTCGTGCAGGAGTTGAAGAATCTCTATGGAATCGGTGATAGTTCGGAAGTTGAAGGGCTGAGTAAAAAAGAGAAGGAAGACAGGATAGAGTTTGCCCGGGCGATGATGAATGTAGAGATGAGGAGACGTATTTTCGGGATGTATCTGGATGAAGTGCATCAGAAGATGAGAGGGGAGGATGAATAAGAAAAAAAAGAAAGAAGAAAAGAGGAAAAGAAAAGAGGAAGAAGAGCGAAAAAGAAAAAAGTAGAAAGAAGAAGAGAGAAAAAAAAGAAGAATGGAAAAAGAAAAAAAGAAGAAGAAAGAAGAAAAAGAAAAATAAGATTAAAAGCCACTGCCCTGAAATTCAGGGCTGGGTTCTTTATTTTTTCAGATTTGCCGCGATTTCTGTTAGATTTTCGCTGTTTAACACGCCGGGGTGGTCGGCCTCAAACTGAATCAACAAACGGCAGTTTTCGGCTTCCGTTTCGGTCTGCTGCCGGTATAGATTACGTAGTTCTTGAATGTTCAGGTTGACAGCATTCTCAACCAATTTTCTTGATGCTGCCGGCATCGTGTCATATCCTGTTTCTCCGTAGAGTTTCTCGCATGCATCGCGGATTTCGGTAAGGTTAATCGGGTTCTCCCTCTTTTCGTTCTCCTCAATAAGAATTCCGATGATGTCAGAAAGGTCATGCTTGTATATTCTGCCACTTCGCATTTCCATCGCAATCAAAAAAGCGCCTGTTATCGTTCTAACTTCAACAACATTAGAAAATGTCCGGTAATGCTTGGAGTATAGCCGCAGCATCGGCGAAAAAGACACCGTTTTTGTAAAATCGCTGTTAATCCAATCATTTGGCAGATTTTCTTCATCTCTGATTCGGCAAATCGCATCACGCATTACGTCGGGTGCCTGGATGATTGCGTCAATATCAGTACTGCTTTGGCGGAAAGAGTAGTTGACAGCGATGGCAGAACCTCCGACGAGTATGATTTCTGCCGGCATGCGGCCGGCGCTGAGTTTTTTGTAGACTTTGGATAGCTTTCTCAAATATATATCAATGGATTCTTTTGAGAATTCTGTTTGGTTGTTTTTGGTGTTCATTTTTTTATCTCTTTTCTGTGTTTTTTTCTATAGTCTTATGGTTCTTTTTTGTTTTTAATATGCAGAATTTTTGGCAAAAAATTGTATGTATTTTTTTTATTTTTTTTACAAAAAAGCGTCCAATTTTGAAGAAATCCTGCATATTAAATATGAGAAGGCGATAATCCAAATTGCAAAAAATATTTTGTATAAATTACACAACGAGGTATTTGCGGCATCTGAAATCCGCTTAAATACTGAGTGCTCCCTCATATCAAGTGAGGGTATATCTGTATATCAGCATATTCGATTTTAAAAAAGCAAGTTCCCTCACAGCAAGTGAGGGTATATCGAAAACAATATTGATATCATAAAATTAACATCTGTTCCCTCATCATGCGTGAGGGCATATCAAGAAAATAAGACATTTTTTTTGCAAGTTTCTGGCTTCCGCCATCTCAAGGGCGAATACAAAGACGCAATTTTTTTGCGTCTTTTTTTGCATTTCTTTTCTCCAAAAATCCAGCATATTAGCCATGTAATAAAAAATTTCTAAACCAGAAAACAAGAAAGGAAGAAAAAATATGAGTAAATGGGTTTATAAAAATATCAAACGTCCCGAGTTTCAGACCATCGCAGAACAGTTCAATGTTCACCCCGCAATTATCAAAATCCTCGCAGATAGAGGAATTCAGGGGGAAGAAGCGGTGAGAGAATACCTGGAGGCTGACATTTCCCGCGTTTCTGACGGTTCAGAACTGACTGATATGCAGCGCGGCGTTGATATTATCTACGACGCAGTGCAGGCGGGAAAATACATCCGCATCATGGGTGACTATGACGTGGATGGCGTGTCCAGTACATATATACTCTACAAAGGTTTAACCAAACTTGGAGCAAAATGCGATAAGTTCATCCCACATCGTATCACTGACGGTTATGGCCTCCATGAACCGGCAATCCGTGACGCATATAATGCCGGCGTGCAGGTTATTCTGACCTGTGATAACGGTATTGCAGCTGCGAATGAGATTAAGCTGGCGAAAGAATTAGGAATGACGGTAGTAGTCACAGACCACCACGAAGTACCTTACGAAGTAAGGTACTGCTGTCCGACAGATGACGACGAAGAAGCGAATGCTTCTGAGGAGGAAGGCGGAGGTCATGAAGTCCCTTACGAAACACCAACCGAATCCGGAGAATGTGACGGCATACGCCACTACATCATCCCAGAGGCCGATGCTGTCATTGACCCGAAACGTCCTGAAGATGACGGCGTTTTTCGCGAAATCTGCGGCGCTGTTGTCGCCTGGAAGTTTATGTGGTGCCTGTATCGAAAATTCGGAAAAGAAGATGAATTCAACAATTCCGATTTTCTTGAAATTGCATCTCTCGGCACTGTCTGCGATGTAATGGAATTACAGCATGATAATCGTGCAATCGTTAAAGAAGGGCTTAAAAAAATGCAGAACACGAGCAATATCGGTCTGCAGGCGCTGCTTGAAGTTCTTGGACTGAAAGACAAAGCGCTGACTTCTTACGATTATGGCTTCAAAATCGGCCCGTGTATTAACGCCGAAGGCAGACTTGATACCGCAAATGAGGCGTTTGACCTGCTGGTTGAGACTGATTATCAGAAAGCGCTCGAAAAAGCCGCTCAGATGCGAGACCTAAACGTAGAACGTCAGGAACTCACAAAACAGGGTATGGAAGCTGCTTTCAAAATCATTGATGCAGAAATGCAGAATGATAAGGTTTTGGTTGTCTACCTCCCAGAAGTACATGAGAGCATCGCCGGAATCATTGCCGGTAAGGTGAGAGAGAGGTACTGTAAACCTGCTTTCGTCCTTACAAAAGGTGATGGCGATTTTCTGAAGGGCTCTGGCCGCTCCATTGATGCATACAGCATGTATAACAAAATGGTTGAGGTCAAGGATTTGATGCTTGGCTTTGGCGGTCATCCGCTGGCAGCCGGATTGTCTCTGAAGGAAGAGAACCTGGAAGAATTCAGGAAACAACTTAATGCCCGCAGTGGTCTGACTGATGCGGATTTTATCTCGAAGGTTATGATTGACGTAATTCTGCCGGTTGACTTCCTGACACAGAGCTTCATCAAACAGCTTGAAATTCTGGAGCCATTCGGCAAAGGGAATGAAAAGCCAGTTTTCGCCCAGAGCAATGTTAGAGCAACCCGTGCTGAGATTATCGGCAAAAACAAAAACGTGCTGAAAATCACATTCAACAGCCGAAATTGCAAGAGTGGCGTATGCTTCCATGACATTGAAGAGAAAGAGCAGCTTTTGAATCAGAATGGAAAACTGTATGACTTCAAGATGCTGTATTACCCGACACTCAATGAGTGGAATGGTGTAACCAGTATTCAGGCAAACGTGCAGGATATCTGTTGATTTTTGATTGATGCCGACGGCGAAGCCGCCGGAGAAAGGACGCATATGAATAGCGATATTACTAATTGCAAGCGATTTGAAAAATTTTTGAGACTTGTAACCAGAACAAACATTCTGACAGTTCAACGAAAACGCTTCACTTGGATGGTATCCTACAAAGATGATGAAGGACAGTTTAGCCAGGTTTATTGGCAGTTCAGCCTTAAGGAGCCGTGGTTAATACCACATTTCGATGATGGAACCTCAGGTCCTAGAGCTGGCAGACTGCCGTTGTATGGATGGCTGTTTTTCTATTTTGGAAAAAATACACGTCCATTAGCTTAACGGAGAACGGGAAATCACCGTTCGAAGTCTGGTTACGAGCGCGAAGCGCGAGTTATCAAAAAAATAATTACTCATCCTCAATGCCGGCAAAAAATGCCGGCATTTTTTTTGGAAGGTGTCGCTGTTTTTTGCATCTCAAAAAAGTAATTTAGTTCCATCCTGTTTTGAAAAAATTCAGCATATTAGATATGACAAAATCTAAAAACCCGCAAAAAATTATCGTTTAAAAAAATTTACGCCATAGAGAAGTAACAGCAAAAACGCTGAAATATTTTTCAGGAAAGGGACTTTTACTATGGATAGATTCAACATTACAAAACGAATTGGAGAAAATTTTGTCACATCAAATATCGAAGGCGGAGAGTTCAGTTATGTGCAGGCTGCGGGTTCTAAATCTGCACTGATGGAATCTCTACCGAATAACCAAGTGAAACACTTTAAGGTGGACATCCGGTTTTTGGACGGAGATTTTGTCGTGCTGGTGGAAACAAAACAGCAATTTAAAGACAGCGATAAGCTGCAGCTTGCAGAGTACGTCGCAGAAGAAAAAGCGCTGTTTCCAAGACATAAAATCATAGCAATCCTTGCCAATACAGTTAACGACAAAATCAGAGTTTGGAAAGACCAGGTGGACAATGAGCACGAGTTAAAAAAGGAGACGGTAATAGACAGTATGGAACACTATAAGAAAATATTTACATATAAAAATACAAATAACAGAGAGCAGGTGCAAAAAAGTGCAGTTATATTAAATGATATGTTGCGTGCAAAAGAAATAAACGAACGTACAAGAAGTCAATTCGGAGGAACTCTTTTACTGTACATTCAGGACGTTCTCAAAAAGAAAGGCATTTCAGAAATAAACGACAATGAAATTCAAACTCTGTACACATATTGGGGTGGCCTGTCAGCAAAACAAATTTGCAGCGGAATTCAGGAAACAATAGAGAACCTGCTTGACGGAACAAAAGATAAAGAAACTAAAATGAGACTTACCTGTGGAAACATTATTGCAAATCAGGCGGTTAAAAAGTTAAGCACTTCTGATTGGGTTGAAATTTTAGTGTTTATGACAAGAAATATTTATACATGCATTGACACTAAAACTGTAGAAGGACAGGATATTTTAAACCAGTTTTTCACAACATTTAACAAATATGTCGGAAAGGCAGATAAAAACCAGGCGTATACGCCAGACCATATTGGAGAATGGATGGTCGCAATGCTGAATGTAAACGAAAATACGATTATCGCTGACCCTACCTGTGGTAGTGGCTCGTTCCTTGTACAAGCATCTGTAAAAGAAATGAATGCGTGCAACCGTAATGTAACAGAGACAGAAGCAGAAAAAAACAAAATAAAAGTAAGAACTAAAAATATATGTGGTATCGAGAAAGAAGAAATTGCATATGGACTTGCAATAACAAATATGATGCTCCACGGAATAAGCAGCGATAGCATCAGACTTGCAAGCACATTTGACTGTTTTGAATATCTCGTAACTCTGGGGGCTAATGTTTATACTATGAACCCACCATACAATGCAATAGCAAGCATGATTCCTGAGAAATACAGAATAAAATGGGGTAAAACGAAAGACGCAAAAGAAGACCCAACAAAAGGCCTTGTATTCGTTCAATTTATTTCCGATGTGGTCAAAGAGCGAAACAAAAGACTCTGCGAACAGGGGCTGCCTCCAGAAACAGCAAGACTTACCGTACTGCTTCCTGTTGCAGTAGCACGAGGAACAACTGAAGTAATTAGACAGGCAAAAGAGGATTTACTGAAAGATAACACACTTGAAGCAGTATTTACGCTACCGAATGAAGTGTTCTATCCTGGTGCCGCAGTACATTCATGCTGCATGATGTTTACTCTCGGTGAGCCTCACGTAAAGCCAGATGGAACCGCAAATAAGACGTTTTTTGGATATTTTAAAGACGACGCACACAAGAAAAAAAAGAATATCGGTCGCGTAGAAATTGTTGACGAAAATGGAAAGGGTTTATGGAAATTAACAGAAGCGCAGTGGCTTTCACTTTTCAGAAATAAGGAGACAAGTGATGGTATTTCTGCAATGGCAGAGGTAACAGCAGATGATGAGTGGCTTTGTGAAGAATATATGACAACAGATTACTCAAATCTGTCAAATGACCTGTGGCAGAAAGAAGCTCAGAATCTCGCCGCTTATGAAGTTAAAACCAGACAGCCAGACAATACCGATAAAGTCAGCGCTGACAAGTGGAAAGAGTTTACTATAGAAGAGCTGTTTCCAAAACAGAAGGTCAAACACTATTCATCAATACCGGATTGCGAAGGAACAATCCCTTTTATCACATCAACATCAGATAATAATGGTGTTGCTGCGTGGGTTGATGTTGATGATGCACTTGATGGCAATGCAATCACTGTATCTACAAACGGAAACTGTTTTGACTGTTTTTATCAGGAGCAAAAATTTGCTGTTTCAAATGATGTTGAGGTCCTTTATGGTGAACACCTGAACAAATACACTGCATTATTCGTAATTCCGTTGCTGAAGCAGGAACAGAAAAAATACAGCTATGGCAGAAAAGCCAAAAATGGCAAAGTATTTTCTACAAAAATCAAACTCCCAGCAGTATGTGATAACGGTAAATACATCCCGGACTGGGAACATATGGAGAATTTTATCAAAAATATGGACTATGTCGATTAAGAAAACAGGCCAGCCAAATTGGCTGGCTATTTCAGAAAACAAAAAAAGAGGAAAGAAGCATTGGAAAAGAAATATAAAATCAACCTCCATATTTTAGAGGCGTGTAATTTTAAATGTCGGCATTGTTTCTCAAAATTTGGGACAGATGAGACACTGCCGGTGGAGGACTGGAAGAAAATCGTGGATAACTGCATTGCCGTGGCTGATGTGGCTGAATTTAACATCGCCGGCGGCGAGCCGATGCTGTATCCGGGGCTGACAGAGCTGGTGAAATATATACTGAGCAAAGGAGTGAAGGTTTCACTGATTACGAACGGCTCGCTGATGGATGAAGAGTGGATTAAGAACTATGCAGGGCTGTATGAGACAATCGGCTTTTCGGTGGACAGCTTAAATGATGAAACGAATAGGAAAATCGGGAGATGTGACAAAAGCGGGAAAACAATACCTGCCGACAGGATTGTGGAGCTCTGCGGGATGATTCGGAAATATGCTCCGGGATGCAGGATTAAAATTAATACCGTCGTTTCAGCGTTGAACAAAGATGAGGTGATGTCTGATTTTATTGACAAAATCGCCGCTGACAGGTGGAAAATTCTGCGGATGAAGCCGTTTCAGTATGGCAGCTTCTCAAATCTGGATATTCAGGTTTCGGATGAGGAGTTTGAGATGTTTGTAGAGAGCAATAAAGAAAAAAACAGGAAGAAAGATAAAAAAGAAAACAGAAAAGAAGGTGGAGCAGAAACGGCAAGACGTGAGGTCGTCGTAGAACCGGATATGAAGGCCTCGTATGTGTTGATTGATTCAAACGGATGCCTGCTGGATAATGCGGTGGATGAGATGACGCCGGTTACAGTGTGTGACTGCTTGAGAGAGGATTTTGCAGAAGGGCTGCGGAGGCTGACGCTGGATAGCAAGAAATATGAGGCGAGATATAAATAGTGATTGACCGACGGGCAACCAAATGTTGACCGCGGCTTCTTTGCGAGGCCGAAAAGCGCCTCGCAGGACTAACACTATCCCTCTATCCCCTGTTACGGGGATTACCTTTTTTATCTACGCAGCATGTTCAGCCTGCATCTTATCTATCTTATCTGGCATCCATACAAATTTACTTTTGCCAAAAAGTTTACGGTATTCCATACGGCTCCGTTTTCTATACTTATGGCAGACATTACTTCCAAATCCTGCTTTATTGTAACGATATCTGTCAGGTCTTTCAGACACAGCCTTGGCATTCTTATACAAGTCTTTATACCTAATCGTAAGTGTTGTCTCATACAGATATGCAAAATCTTTCACATTATCAAAGGCATGTGGATATTCCTTGCGCAAGATATTTGATGCCCCATTGATATCAGCATTCATAACGGTCCCGTTTCCAGACTTGTACAATCCACGGTGGATTCTTTTCCCTGAAAATTGATATTTGATATCATCTCCATGCTTATATGTCGGGATATCATCCATATCTAGCAGACTCGCTCTGGAAGTGTAACTTTCTTCTCTGACAACTACGGCAATACCACATTTAGCAGCAACCGTTTTTAAAACTGCAATGAACTTTAAATATGGAATCGCCACAAAATGCTGATTATTTTTATCTCCGAGAGTGATTT
>OQVI01000922.1_pt1 | contig 21075 bp, 23 predicted proteins | sample 1691651 | NCBI WGS metagenome assembly OQVI01 (sample SAMN03418287, study PRJEB22391) | human gut metagenome | biome: human-gut; feature: organic feature; material: feces | host: Homo sapiens | place: Italy | collected 2013-04
TATATTCCTTTGTGTCTTCATCTTCTGCGTTTTCATCAAACGGGTCTTTTAGTTTTATTTTTCCTGTTACAAGATTCTCATTATATGCTTTTGCCGCTTCAATATCATCATCATATTGATTGTCTTCTGCTGACTCTGACTGTGCTTCTACTGCACTTACGATTCCGTCAGCACGGTTCTCAAACAGATAATTTGATATATATGGATATAAAATCAAACATAGAGATATACATGTTGTTATAAACACTAAAAGTATTTTTCCAATATTTATTTTTTTCTTTTTTGGCGGTGCTTTTTTATGTTTTACAGATTTAGCTCCCATTTATAAAGTTTCCTTTCTGCAAAAATAATCCGGTCGGGCGCCTGTAAGAGCTCCCGCCCGGATTTAATATGTTAACGAATATTATTTATTTTCGTCATCTTTTTTATTTTTTCTTGTTGCAACCATAACACCAGCAAATGCTACTGTGCATCCTGCTACTGTGAATGCGATAGTACCAGCACCACCAGTTGCTGGAAGCTGAGGAATTCCAGATGGCGTATTAACGATTTTCATCTTTACTCGTGCGTTAGTGGAAACAGATGCATTTCCGCTTGCCGGCTTGTTATCTACTGTGAATGTGTCAGGTGTCATCTCTGTCTTAGAACCATCAACTTCAGCATGTGCTCTTTCACCGTTTGTTTCAAGACAAGTCTTGTTCGGGTTGTTTGTGATTTCTACGATATCATACAGTGTGGTCTTGGATGGAACAAACTCATCCTGTGTCTGATGAATGGAAATCTTAATTGGGTCTTTAAGCAGATTGTAGTTTCTTGAAGTATGAGTCTCGGTAAGGATGTAGTCATTCGCTTCAAGACCGTTGATAATCAGTGTTCCGTCATCAGAAGGGGTAAATGCTGTTGCACCATCACGAGCTGCTTCCTCATCAAGTCCATCTGCACCGCCAACAACTTTCTTGGATGCATCTACAACATAGTAGATTCCTGAGCCTGTTTTATCCTGTCTTGCTACGATGTAATGTCCATCAGTTGCATTCTTTAAAGAGAACTTTACGTCTGTAGGGTTGCCATTGTTGTCATTATCTTCCTCTGTCAGGAACTCTTTCTTAATGTCCAGTCCATAAGAGAATACTCGGCATTTATCTTCAAGTCTGTCATCCTTATCCATATTTGTACGTCTCCAGGTAAGGTTTACATCATTGTTGTTACCAAAGTCACCAAGAATCGGGGATGTATCTGCGTTTACAGTTGCACTGTAAGACAGAACCATCCATCTTCCAGAGTAGTTTGTCTCAATCTGTGTATCAGAGTTGTACTTGTTGATTTCTTTCAGACCCATTTCAGTCATCTGAACTGTACACTGAGAAGCCTTCTCGGATGCTGCATTGTAGCTGCTTCTGAAATACTCAGAATCTACATCCCAATGAGCAACTGCTGCGTCTGTATTGTTTGCTTTTGCATCTGCTTCATTGTCGTAGAAATAGATGGAAAGGTCACGGTTGTATGTAAGGCCTTTTGCAATTGTATCAACAAAGGTGTACTTTGTCAGGAATGTTGCCTTGCTTGTAATCTTTGGCATATGAGATGTTACAATATAATCAACAATCTCGCCTTCGGAAGATGTTGCTGTGTCAAGATATTCTGGCTTGCCATATCCAACGTCATCACGCTGTCTTACTCTCTTGTCAATATCAGGGATATTTGTCTGGTTCTTAGGATATGCGTGTACGTCATAGAACCAATGAGCGCCCTCTTTGTCTGTCATAGGCAGGGATACAAAGAATGGGTCAACTGTTGTATTTACGTTAGCCGGAACTTTTGTTTCGATGATAAGGTAAAGCCCAAGCGGTAAACTTGTTGCTGTGGAAATACCATTTTCGTCAGTCATAGGCATTGCTGTATGACCATAACCTGTCATAACGTAATCTTCCAGTTTGTTTTTAGACTGTGTGTTATTTAACAGGATGTTTTTCATTGCATCATAAACTTCATCGGATGTGTGTTTGTGGTCTCCTCTTGTGTCAGTAAGTCCAAGAATCTTCTCCAGCTCTGCAGGGATTCCATACATTACCTTAACCTGTCCGCCAACTGTATCTGTTGAGATATCGCCAACTTTCATGTATGTAAACTCAACACCCTCAATTTTGTAATTAGCAAGCTCTGCTTCTGCTTCTGCATTCTGTTTTCCATCAGCCTTATATTTGTCTGTATTAAATCCTTTTGCTGTGGCTGCGGTGATATCATATTTGTGGATTGTCAGGGAACCAACTCTGTTTGTGTCGATTGTGACGTCTGTTGCAGCAAATACATTTACTGCCGGTGCTGCGAGCATAGCAGCTGCAAGTGTAGTCATGCTTAATTTCTTTGCGATTGCATTATATTTCATAGTTTTTTTCTCCTTTTTGCATTGTTATTTTTTTTAATAGTTTTTTTTATTTTCTTTTTCGGCTTTTTGCCTTTTGGAAAGCACCTGAACATAATAATCAGGACTGAAATTACAATAACGACAACAGGAAGCATATATCTTAATGTCTGCTCTAATGCCAGCAAGTCAATCCCCATAAATGTGCGGTAGCTGTCAATGTCTTCTGCTGAAGGAACAGTTTCTGCCGCCGTCGGTGATACCGTTGCCGTAGTCTGTGCAGGCTTGCTTATTTCTGGTGCTTCTGTATCTGGTTCTGAAGAACCAGTTGTTTCTTCTGGTATGTCTGTAATTGTAATATCATCTGTATTTTCTGCAGGTTCTTCCTCTGATTTCGGATTCAAGATTCCATCAACTTCTTGGCGTTTTTGTGTATCCACTCTTTCACAAAAAACTAAGTAACGGTAAGGACCTCCTCCGAGAACATATGGATGACATGAAAATAAGGTAACCATGTCTTTCCCTGGTTGTATCAAAATTGAATTAACGTCATCGGGATAAATGACCTTGATACTTGTACATTCATACACCAATGTCTCCCATGGATTTGTGATATAAACTTTCGACCCAACTTTCATATTTTCAATATATTGAAAGTATGCGCTTCCTTCCCATCCTCTGTGTCCTGCAATCACGCAGTTTGTATTTTCTCCACCTATCGGCATACTGGTCTGAGATAAAACTGCGGCTCCTTTTTCAAGGTTTTTGGATGATGCTCCAAGCATTAATGGAAGCCGTATTTTCATATCCGGAATCTCTATATATCCAATTATGGGATTATCACTATCAATATTGAGACTGTCTAAATCCATTGGCTGCTGTTCATAGCTCCACGCATCAGAGATTGACTGACCGTTCTGAGCCAGGTTTTTATTGTATTTATCCATCTCGTCATATAGATACTGATAAGGTCTTGTACTTATTGTGTTGTCTGAACCATTATCGGCTGATTCATCCGCTGCATTTTTTTCGTCCGTATCGCCAACGGTCTGTTCAGCTGCGCTGTCACCTGCGCTGGATTCAGACTGCTCCGGCTGCGGAGTCTCTGTTGCTGTAGTGTTGCCATCAGTCTTTTTATTGTTTTGGGATTCATTTTGTTCCTCACCTTCAGCGTTTGCAGCCTTGTCGGCAATGCTGGAATCCAGCCCCTGGCTGTACGTCTTGTCAAAATTATCTATAATCTGCTCAACTTCACGCTGCGTGTTCCATTCTCTGAAATTAGGATAAGCAAAACATCCACACCCCAAAGCGATAAATGCTCCACCAATGAGGGCCTGCGAAAACTTTTTATTTCCAGGTTTCCGTTTTTTCTTACCGCGGATTTTCTGGTTTGTTTTCTTCTTCATTTATTCTCCTCTCTAAAATGCATGGCTGGTTTTTACTTTGCATATTGGTAACTCGCCGTTCCGGCTCGTTACCAGACTTTGTTGATAACTCGCCGTTCCGGCTCGTTACCAGACTTCGAACGTGGATTTCACGTTCTCCATTGGTGGATACAAGCAATGCATGCTTGTGTATGTGGTTTGGTAAACTTTTTATCCGTTTGCTTTCGCCTGGATACGTAAGCAATTTTGCTTACGTATATGATTCGATAAGTTCGTTTCACTCACTTATCTTCACCAGAACTTGTAAGCAATTTTTGCTTACACATATGATAACTCGCCAGCGCATTTCATGCTTGTCTCGTTACCAGAATACGTAAGCAATTTTGCTTACGTATATAATATGCAAAATAAAAATAAAAAAAGAAATTTTTTGTGTCCATTCTGTGTTTTGTTCCTGCCGCGCCATGTTTACCTGCTTAAATGTGCGAAAATTTCGCCAGTTGACATCTTTTAGATGCCTGAGAAACCAGTTTCACATCCGCTCGTACATTTAATATGACAAATAAAAATAAAACGGTACGTTTTTTTCACATTTTTTTAAAACATTTTTTTTGAAGTCAGTTTTGTGGTTGATAACTCGCGCTTTGCGCTCGTAACCAGACTTCGAACGAGGATTCAGACCCGCGTGCGAAGTTAAAAACGGAACATTTGACCCGCGGACGATTTTTTATCGTCCGGGGATTTCCCGTTCTCCGTTAATTGTTGATTTTAACCGCCTGTTTAAGCATTCTTTGCACGATATTTGTATCAGGTTCTTCTTCGCTGCTTTCAGGCCCTTTTTTGATTTCCTGTAGTCCTTCTTCCAGTTCCTCTTCCGGGACTAATATCTTATGTGTGTGATAGATGCCGTTTATATCATATAGCATGATGCCTGTTGTTTTTGTGTCTCTCCATGCAAAATGATGTCCATTTTCGGTGCAGTATATCTGACCGCGTCCGAATACGGTCTTTAACATATGCGCAAAATGCCAGCAGTAATCTTCTGAAAATAAGTTTTTTATCGCTTCCATGCCCTTTCCGTTTTTGCTGTTCTCATGGAATACGAAGTTTGCGATAAAACGCAGGACTTCTTCATCTGCCTGCGGTTCGTTTCTGTACTGGTTTAATAACCATTCTTTTTTATCCATTTTTAACTCCTGTTTTAAGTTGCAATTCGCAGGATGTAACCTGCTTTTTACAATATGCAGAAAAAAAATAAAAAAAGATGTTTTTGCAAAAAAAAAGAGGCCTTTAGGCCTCTGAAAATATCTTTCTTGCTTTTTCTTTGTGCTCTTCCTGCAGCCCGCCCTCGTTCAGGTCGTGCGTAAAGAAAACTGTCTGTATCAGATGGCTGTCCAGCCCGTATCTTGCATACCCTTTCTGGCTGAAATCGTCATCTAATATTATGAAGTTTTTAACCTCATCCCTGTGGTCTTCCAACCATTTTGCAATCTCTGATGGCCTGTCCATCTGTATGTATGGTGTTTTATCTACGATTTCCATATCATATCGTCCAAGGCTGTCCAGCAGATACTGATACATGGAATGTGCTGCACGGTATTCCGTAGGTGCAAGTTCCCGCCATGAAGATGCCAGCACGATACAACAGTCGTTTTCTTTGTATATGTCCGCCAGTATTCTCAGTGCCCGCTCTTCAAGTTCTGGAGCATTTCTCCCCGCCTTTTCATGATATGCAAGGCTGTTAAGTACTCCGTCTACATCCAGAAATATTACATTACGTTTTTCCATATTTTTTTCTTCCTTTCTTTTTTTCTTTCCATATACAATATGCAAAATGCCGGCTGGGTTAATTTTCCCAGCCGGCCCGGCCATTCTTATATTTTGAATCTGTCCGCTGCAGTCTTTTTTTTCTGCATCATCTGCAGAACATATGCAGACACATCTGCTTCATCTTTTGCAGCATCCAGGATTTCCTGCAGTCCCTGTTTTGACAGCAGGCCAAATCCAATAAATTTAATCAGCTCTTCTTTCCTTTTTTCTTCCAGATATCTTCTGGTGATATCTTTTGAATATTTTTTTAAGTATTTTTTTGCATTTTCACTTTTGGTGTTTTCGTATATCTTTATGGCAGTTTCCTGTTTTTCGTCTAATGTGATGGCATATTCAAATAGCTTATCCGTGTCATCTGCCGTTCCGTCAATCCAATCCTCGATTATCTTTTTTACCTTCCGGCGGTCTTCTGCTTTTATATGCTTTGGCACGAAAACAGATTTTCCGTTTATGTCAATCTCTGTATATCTTGCCCCCCTGTCTGCAAAGACCGCAGGCTCTCCCGTTGCAGTGATGATATCGCTTAAATAGTCATGGACATGCACAACTTTTGTGTTTCGGAATGCATTTTCTCCAAGGTGTATCACACTGTCAGGGAGCGTAACTTCTTTAAGGTCAACATTGCTGCCAAAGGCATCTGATGCAATCTTGAGCAGTCCTTCATGAAAAGTGACCTTTTTTAATTTACATGCCCAAAACGCTCCACTACCAATATATGTCACCTGTTCCGGTATATCAGCTTCTTCAAGACCACATGACGCAAATACATTCCACGATGATGCTGAGCCAATATGCGTAATCCCATGCCCAAAGTCAACATGCTTGAGTCTTTTGCAGTTATAGAATGCTTTATCTTCAATGTTAACGACAGAATCAGGAAACTTTACAGATGTTACACTGCAATTTTTAAAAGATGAGCTTAATACAGTCCTGACACCTTCAGGAATTACAACTTCTTTCGTCCTGTCTGAAGGGCATGCAACAAGATATGCAAGGCTGCTTGTATATGCGATACCATCTATAGACTGGAACCACTTGCATTTCTCTCCGAATTCAATATTTTTCACGCCGCTCAGATTTGCAAGTGTCTGTATTTCACTGAATGCTTTGTATTCAGGGTCATTGATAACAATTGTCTCAGACATTTCCGGTATACCGGAAATGCTTGGGATGATGGTCCTTATTGTAAAATCAACATCGTTGATAATTATTTTCTTAGCATTACTGAATTTTATTCCAGAAGCCACGGCTATCATATTTGCATCTCTTCCAGGAAGGGATACACAGTCTGCGTTATCATCGATATCAACAAGTATACCGCCTGTAATTTTTGTTCCGTTCTCGTCATAAGACATGTCTGAAATTGCAGAGCCTTCGAAACTGTTTACCGATACACATCGCAGGGAGCCTGTATTAATAAGTTCTGTGCTCATACACTGGCATAACGCAAAGCGTTCAATTTCACTTATCATTGAGAGGTTGACTGGCATATTTGATGCAAGGTCAAACACATTCCGCAAAGAGCGTGCAGCGCCCTGTTTAATTCTCACAAGCATCCTGTCACATGACAGATATTGAGGGTTGCGTGAATCGACACGTTTTACATTTGGAAACACCTCATTATCTACAAATATTTCTGCGGCGCCAGGTTCAATTACCAGTTTCTTTATATTAGGAAAGACTCCGTGTTTTTTTTCTAATATGAAGTTCATTTTTCTTTTGCTTGTCTGTTCGCCAAGATGCAGTTCTTCCACTGACGACTCTACCTCAAGCTTTGTGCATAAATCATTATGTTCAACAGTAAGGAACACCCCTGGCTGATAACATATCTTTTCAATTCTTTTTGCCATATCTTTTCCGACCTTTCTTTTTATATACACAGTATGCCTGTTTTTTCTCATGTCTGAAAATTTTTGCGAAGAAAAAGCAGGCGAAAGCCTGCTTGGATAACTCGCCGGCTTTGTCGGAGTCGGCACCAGATTAAAATTAAATATCGTATTGGTTTGTCTGCCTGTCGCAGTTCCTTAATGATTCAAGGATATATGCCAGTGATGTTGTCCATTCAGGTTTTGTAATTTCAATATTATCCTGAATTATTTTTAGATGTTCTTCTGGTATTATACCCAGCATCAGAAGATTTACCATGTCTTCCTCGTTATCGCTTTCAATGATATCAGCTGCAATTTCTTCAGCATCAAATATTAAAAAGGATTTTGCTTCATTTAACTGTAAGCATTGGTACTGTTTTATTGCAGTTCTGTATCTTGATTTGAAAGTATATCCTTCACGGAACAGAGTTTTTGTATTTTGGATTACATCATCCACAGTCTCTGATTTATGGATAGCTGTGAGCAGCTTGCCCCTTCCCTGTAATATTAAGAATATTGGCAGTATCACATGGCGGTTTAAATCCGAAAAAAATATATCAACATAAAAATCCTGTGGCTTCGAACCGGCCAAAGCCATTGCAAGATACGCTAAAAGATGCACGTCAAATTTCATATTGATTTTTTCGGTACACGAAAAGTTATGCCATCCAATTTCCTGCAATGAATATGGAAGTGTCACTTCTTTTAAATTCGTACAATAGTTGAATGCATCTTTGTCTATAACCATAAGCCCGTCATTAAACCTGACCCTTTTGAGATTCTTGCATCCATAAAATGCATTTTGCCCGAGATATTTTAAACTTGGCGGGAATTCAATCTCCTCCAGCTCAGTACAGTAAGCAAAGAAACATCCTTCATCATCGTTTTGGCTTCCAATTTTTTCAATACCGTTTCCAAATTTAATACTCTTTAATTTATCACAATGTGAAAAAGCGCCTTCACCAATTATTCTTAAAGAATCCGGGAACTCTACTGATTCAATATCACAGCATGAAAAAACTCTTGGTTCTATCTCAGTCACACCTTCCGGTATTACAAGATGCCTTCTTCCGGCAGGGCAGCAAATAAGTCTGTCACCTTTTTTGGAATATAGGACACCATCTATACTTTTAAGTGCGCGCTGCCGTGATTCTAAATCAAAGTATTCGAGTTTTGGGTTTGAGACATTCTGCAGAAGCTCTTTTTGGCCAACCTTTTTTTTATCCGCAAAGATGATTCTTTTTGGACCCTTCGTCATAAATGAAATCATTTTTAAATTCTCATAATCTTCAATCCTGATAGAGTTTAATTTTCTGAGGTCTGTTGCTATCCATATACCTATCAGTATGAAGTTTTTTGGCAGCCTTGCATCTGCTCCTTCTTCTGCATCGATAAGGATTCTGCCAGCAAATCTGAGTCCATCTGTAAATGGCTGCATTAACAGTGCAGAATTATTAAAAGCATATCTTTCACATACCCGTATTTCTTCTTCATTTAGAACATTGACCGACATACAGCCGTCAAATGCCCAGTCTGAGATTATCATGATTCCTTTTAAATCAATTTTTTCATCTTTCTTTTTGCAGAATGTGTTCAATAAGACATCTCCAGAGTCTTCTGTTTGCTTCACAAGCATATCACCAGATTTAAAAGAAGAAGTATTGGACTTTACTTCTCTCACATTTGGAAAAAGACTGTTTTTTATACTGACAGACTGCGTCAGCATACCGATTACAAGTTTTTTCACATTTGGAAAAGTTCTGCCGCAGCTTTTAAAATCATATGATACAATCTTATTAACTGCTTCTTCAATACCTGCAAGCCGCAGCTCTTCTGTTCCTTCATCTACGATTATGTCCGTAAACTCTATTGTGTCTTTGTCGTCACTCAAATCGCCGTATAAAGAACATCCATATGCTTTAAACCATTTTTCCATATTATTTTTCCTTTCTTGTTTTGTATTTACATGCAATATGCCGGATTTGCGAGATAAAGAAAAAGCAGCTTATTGGTTGGCCATATCATCGATGGACGGGAGACCGCGGCCAACCTCCGGTTGTCCGTCGGTTTGGTGGTTACTGGACGTGTACGTGGAGCCAGAAACCCCGTCCACGCAGCATCGCAGACTACGTCTGCTTCGCTCGTCCAAGACTGGTGAAGGTGAACATAAGTTCACCGAATCATTTTCCCTCCGAAAATATAATCTCATTTTCTTTTACCATTCCAAGTTTCTCCCGTGCAACATTTGCGATATATTCATCTGTCTGCATATACTCTTTTAATTTTTCAATTTCCTTTACATGCTCTTTTTCTTCTTCTATAGACTTCTGCAGTATTTCATATCTTGCTGAGTATGATTTTATGCTGTCGTTGATTTCCTTTCGCTGTAATAACAGGGATGCAATCATGCATGCAACAACAGCTGATATCGTAACCATACCGGCAATATTTTTTCTTTGTTTTTCAACTTTTTTATGTCTTTCCTGGATTTGTTTTTTTACTCTTTTTTGTCTTTCTTCCATATCCTATCCTCCTGCCAGCAGTATACGGCATTTCTTACAATATGCATGATTTTTGCGGAAAAATCTTTGTGCAGAAATGATTTCTGAAAAACTTTCTTTTTTTTAAAAAATCCTGCATAATATACTTGTACCCGGAAGGAACAGACACAGAAAGGAGTATTTTTATATGTATTTGACTATTAACTTTATAAACGATGGTCCATCCCCACAGGTGCTTGCTGTATGTAATTTAAATATTGACACAGATGAGCCAGAAGCAGTCAAAGCGTCATATCAGGAACTCATACCACAGGTTCACACCAAGGACTTTAAAGGCAGTGCTGCCAATTTACTGATGGCAGTAACGGAAAAGGTTCTTGAACGGCATCCATCAGCCGTGCTGGTTTCTGTAAATGATAACCGATTACTAGCCAACCAGAAAAATGCCCTTAATGTTAATCTGCAAAAGAAAGACACATACCATGTGGAGTACACGCAGTAATGGCACAGCGGACAAAAAAACGCTGGAATAAGAAAAATAAATGGAAAACGAAGAAAAAGGAGAATAAAATAATGACAACTAAAAGAATCAATAAAAAGAAACTTGCCGAAGAGGCAACTAAGGTAGTCGCAAAGACCGAAGAAGCAGCAAAGGCTGTTGCTGAAAAAGCCGGCGAGGCTGTAAAAAATACAGGTGATGCAATTGAGGCCAATATGAACAAGCCGGAAGTAAAAGAGTCTGCAGGCGTGATTGCTGATGCAGTAAAGGACACCGCTGCTGATGCTGTTGAGGAGGCACGTGAGTTTGTAAAGGCTACAACAAAAGCAGTAAAGGCTGTCAGAACAAAGGTTGCTGACACAGTGCTTGAGGTTGAAGGGCTGAGCGTTTCAATCCCTGAGGTTGAAAAGGCTGTTAAAAATCATGCAGCAGACAATGGCTTAAAGGGTGATATCAATATTTACCTGAATGTCAGAGAGAAAGCTGCATATTACACCGTAAACGGAAACGGCGGAGAAGGACAGAAAGTTCTTTTCTCTGAAATCTAAGGTATACAGATACAGCCGCAGGATTTTTCCTGCGGTATTTTTTTTGCTTTTTTTCTTTCTTTTTTTTAAGCATATTATTTTTGTAATGATTACACGGCAGCGCCGTTTAAAAAAGAAAGGAGATTATTTTTATGAAAGTAGACGAAAGTTTTAAAATTCATGGGTATCTGCAGTTGTTCATGGCATTCTGGCCAAAGGGACATCCGGATGTGAAGTTTTACATGGCGATGAATTTTGATTTCACGAAACCAGTCACTGAAGATGTGCTCAAACGTTTTCTTGAGGCATCCGGCAAGATTTGTGAGGAACAGAATCCGGGCATTGAGTTTGAAGGTGAGTATATTACGAAAAATGAATACGAGACTGGCAGCGCCGATGATTCCAAATTTAACCGTCAGGTCGCCAGATTTGGAGATATTAAAGAACTTCCTGAAGCAAAACTCTAACAAAAACACGATTCCGCTCTGTACAGAGCGGAATTTTTTTTGGCGAAAAAAAATTTTATTATTTTGCATATTAACTTTCGAGGCAATATACAGGCCATCGAAAGGAGAAAAGTATGAAAAATAAAATATACCAAATTTTACTTGCAGGAGCGAGCATTGTCATAACTTCAGTCCCTGTGCAGGCAGCCCGCTCAATTGGAGATTTAGGAATCTCAACAGATATTCAGGCGCTTGCCATTATTGAAGATAAGGCACCAGAAATTCCAAACGGGAACGGCTATTCTGTTACAGAATTAAATATAAGAAGCGGTCCGTCATCTGACAGTCCAGTTGTAGGCAAATACAATAAAGGAGATTCTGTCGCAGTTCAGGAGACCGATGGAGAATGGGCAAAGACGGATAAAGGATATGTCTGGGGCGGATATCTGTCAAACGAACCTCCGGTTGGTTTAAATATTAAAAGCGATTCTGAAAATGCTTCAAAGTACATTGGCCATGCATATGACATCATCAGTAAGTTAGATGAAAAATATATCAATATCCTGAGTGAATATTCTATCTGTGTCAGCGACAACCCTGACATTTCTATTTCAAATGATGTCCCAGACCATGTCCAGTCACCAGGAGAAATTATTGACGGGTATACATATCTTTCCAATGCGGCTGCAGGGGATAAACATTTAATGTATTACCGTGCAAACTCTACGCTGGAAAATACAATTTATCACGAACTCGGCCATGCTATTGATTATAAGGACTTCCGCATGTTATCAGATGACCAGACCGTAACATCATCCAGGGAAACTGAGCTTCCAGCATTACGTGAGAAATACGAATTAAAGGATGAGAATGTCGCAGATAATTCAGAGTATTTTGCTGAAATGTTCCGAATCAGCCTGCAGGACCCGGAAGGGTTGAAAGAGACAGCACCTGTCATTTTTGACTTTATCGAAAATATAAAAAGTAATATTTAAAAATACTACAAAAAATTTTTTAAAACCGTTTTTTATAACAGATTTTTTTAAGCATATTGTAAGTGTTCAAGTAACAAATAAAAAAAATAAAGAAAAGGAGAAAAGATACTATGAACAAAACTATTTTAATGGGACGTTTAACCCGTGACCCTGAAATCAGAACAGCTGCAGGAGAAAGTGGAACAGTAATCGCAAGATTTACTCTTGCTGTAAACCGCAGATTTCGCCGTGACGGTGAAGCGTCAGCTGATTTTATCAACTGCGTTGCATTCGGCAAGACTGCAGAGTTTATTGAAAAATATATCAATAAAGGCCGTCAGATTTGTGTGTCTGGACGAATCCAGACCGGAAGTTATACAAACAGGGACGGACAGAAAATCTACACTACTGAGGTAGTTGTAGAGGAAGTTGACTTCGCAGACAGCAGACGTTCTGATGACATTGCTGATACTCCTGCTGACGCTGCCGGTGCAATGCCTGCACCTCAGGCTGCTGCAGCACCTGCTGACACTGGTATGGATGGTTTTGCAGTTGATGAGGATATTCCTTTCAACTAAGTAAATCAAGCAGTTCGTTCATGTTAACACAAAAAATAAGAGTCGCTACCCATGCGGCTCTTATTTTTTGTGTGCATATATATTGGGAGTACTTATTATGCTCCAGCAAAGCCAAACATTTTTAGGCCGCTGCAGTTTTTAAACATGTCTTTCATACCTGAGCAGCACCTGAAATATTCACCTTTGCCACGGATGCATCCTCCTGCCGGTACTGACTTTGTTGAAAAAGAACTCAGGTCAAGCTCTTCCAGGTTCCTACAGTCTTTAAACATTTCACAGAAGCCAATCATCTTACCCGTATTGAAATGCGAAACATCAAGCTGTTTTAATGAAGTGCACATCTCAAACATCTGGCACATATATATTGCAGATGATGTATCCCATTTTGAAACGTCTATGTATGTTAATGAGCTGCATGAATGGAACATCGCATTAAAATCCAGTACTTTTGAGACATTCCATTTTGAAACGTCAAGATTTTTCAAAGATACGCATTGGCAGAACATATGGTCTGCACTTCTCAGATTTTTCGTATTCCATCTTGAAACATCGAGATATTCAAGGCTTCCGCAGCCGTAAAACATATCACTCATATCCTTAACATTTGATACATCCCAGGTTGACAGATTTATATTTTTCAATTTTCCGTTATGACTGTATGACACGCCGTAGCTGAACATAGATGTCATATACCTTACATTTGAAGTATTCCAGGTTTCAAGACCTCTTATTATCTCCAGGTTATAACAGTTCATGAACACTGCATCCATATCAGTAACCCGTTCTGTATTCCACCCTGTCACATCAAGCTCTTCCAGGCTTTTGCATCCTGTAAACAATGCACACATATTTTTTATATGTGAAAAATCAAGTCTGTTAAGACCTTTTATCTGCTTCAGTTTTGGAGAAAATGCAAACATGTATGTTGCAGTAGTGCATTTTGATATATCAAGGTAAGACACGTCAATATATTCTACATACTGCAGGTTTGAAAACAGTGAATCTGCATCATAGCAGTACACACGTCCGCCGTTATTCGCACTGATATATAATGCATCTTTTTTCATCCATCCGACAACGCTCTTCTGACTTGATGAAGACAGCTTTATTTTTGCTTTTTTGTTAACCTTATTTGTGAAGATGATTCTTTTTGGATTTTTCTTTTTTATATATTTTTCCAGTTTTTCATTTTCAATCTGGTATCTTTCTTTTACTTTGAAAACATATCTGTACGTCTGCTTATTTGTGTATACCGTAAGTTCTGATTTGTCCATATCTAAAGGTTCAACTACGATAACATTATTTTTTTGTTTTTTGATATCAAGTTTTGGGTTTGTCTTTTTTATTTTTTTGATTTTTAATTTTGGATTTATTTTTATCTGCCTTTTTTCGTTTATATACAGCGTATAGTTTTTTGTCACGACCCTGTTCTTTGCCGGAGCAGTCCATGCAAAGACTATGAAGCAAAACGACGCAATCAGAAAAAAGGCAGCAATCTGCCGTTTCATTGGCAAAACCTCCTTTCTTCTTTTTTTTGTAAAAAAAAGACGCCGGCCCGGTTTATTTCATGGGCTGGCGCTAATGCTGATTATTCCTTTTCTTCTGTTTTTTCTGGTTCTTTTTCCTGCTGAGCAGTATTTTCTACTTCAGGCTGTTTCTCTTCTGTCTTGCACTTACATTCGCATTTGCATTCTGCTTCAGAGAATAAGACCATAACAGAGAGTATGATTGGAAGCACAAGCAGTATTGTCAGGCATAACATTTGAAGGCATGAAAGGCTTGTTCCAAGGATAAAACCAAGGAATGTTGTTCCAAAAACTGCAATCTTCATCCATGCGTCTGCTTTATAGTACTCTCTTTTTACGAGTACATATGAAATTGCTGTCACGGCAATATACACAGTGCAGATTACAATAAAGAAAATCATAAATGATGATATAACAAGCCATGCCAGACCTCCGAAACCGGCAAACAGGCTTCCAAATACTGAACCTGGAAGTGCATATTCCGCCATGTTTCCACCAGCTGCAATTGAATTTGTAGCCATATCAAAGCCGCCAGCTGAAAGCTCTCTCATAATCTGACAGATTGCCAGAAGTCCGACTTCTGCCAATACCATAAATACGGTATAAATAGTAAGGAGAATCGTGGAAGTCAGGGATAATGTCCTGGATTTCTTATTGTCCATAATTAGTTTCACCTCCTTTAAAAAAATCTAAAGCTAATATGCAAAATAAACTAAAAAATGTAACGCTTTTTGGATATATTCCCAATGTTAAGCCGGAGCCTGTACAAAGCTGATTTTTCCGTGTCTTGCAAGAGCGATTGCGATTGAAAATAATTCAGCTGCCGCACACACCTTGTCAGCGATTGTAATCAGCCATGCCTCCCGGCTTTTTGGCAGAGGGCCAAGCGGGAACATATGCGACAAGATGGCGTCGCGCTCTTTTTCTGAAATATCAAAATGCTCCATGCTGTTTTCGGCAGCAACTTTCGGGTGCAGGAAGGCCTGGTGCTCTCCATCGGCTGACTTTTCGTGAAAGTCATATAAACAGAAATCATGCAGCAGCCCGGCGCGTGCAGCCGCTTTTGTATCGCATCCAAGATGCTTTGCCATCAGCCAGGACAGATATGATACGTTAATGCTATGCATCAGCCTGTCGGACCAGTTATGCTGCTTGTAATACCGTAATTTTTGAAAATCCTTATTATTAAGAATTTGTTCTACTTCTTTTCTGTATTGCTGTTCCACTTCTTTTGAGATTTTTATATACATTTTTTATCATCTCCAGTTCTGCTAATTATGCCGGCGAAAAATCCGGCAGTATTTTTTTGCTGCAAAATACAATATGCAAAATTTTTGCAAAAAAAATAAAGCCTCTGCCGGCAGATGCCGGCATGGCTTACCATTTTTTTAGATTTTTCCGCAGTTTTTCAGCGGGCACTCATCAAGTTTACAGAATAATGCGAGCAGGTTTTCACATCTCTCGCTGTCATCTTCGTCTTCCGGTTTGTAATATGTGCAGCTTTTTTCTGCTTTTCCGGATGGCATTTCATTGATGTCGTCCATTAATTTTCTTACACGGTTCTTAGCCGCTTCTGTTTCTGTCTTTATTTCTGCCTCATCAAAGCCAATCATTTCTCTCACTGTCATTTTTAAGTCTCCTTTTTTCTAAATGAATTATATGGCATGTTAAGCATGGTTTCTGCAAAACATTCTTTTGCTTCCTTCACGGTTAGTTCTACAAACATGGCGCGTTCATTTGGCACTTTTTTTAGTGCATTGTATGCTGCTTTACAATCATTTCCTGTTTTAACCAGTCTTGCGTAAAGTCTATTGACATTAACAAGCACCTTTTCGTTGTCTGCCATTTTCTGTACCTGAGCACCAGTCAAATTATTTCGTATCATCATCATCACTTCCGGCGTTCTCATCAGAATTGTTAATATTGTTATTATTTTCTGCGATTTCTTCGCTATCCTCTTCTTTTGTGTCATTGTTTTCTGCTGCGTCGTTATCTTCGGTTTTTCCTGTTGTTACATCTGCGTTAACCTCTCCGCCGTCAGAAGCCGTAACGCCTACAGATACGCTTGAGTCGCCTGCTGTAACAGTTCCGCCGTCATCCGTTGCGGTTACTGTCGTATCGCTGTCCTCAGTGTCGCTTTCATGTAATTCTGTATAGATTGCATTTTTGTTTACCTTGATTGAATCCCATGCTTTTTTATCAATCTCAAATTCTACCGCATCTTCCCATTTCTCAATCGTATCGTTATAATACTCAGTTTTTTTCTCTTCTTCTTTTGAACTTCTTTTTGCGTCTGTTGCATCCTTATCATTTTTTGCTGTCATATAAAAGACTTCAACGTTGCCATTTTCATCTGTATAATACCCGCATTCTCCATCATTGAGTTTCATAATCTCGTCTACCAGGTCCTTATCAAGGCCGATTTCGTCATAATCCGGGTTATTTGTTGTAATGGTGACGTCGCTTGATGTAATACCCTGTTCGCTTACGGCTGCTGAAAAATCCTTATCTTCGCTTTTCTCGAATGCGCTTTTGATATCTTTCGCTGTCTGCTCCGGGTCATCAAATGAATCTTTGTAAACGGTTGTATATGAAAATGTTGTCTGCTGTACATCAGCATCATCTACTGTCACATCAGCTTCTTTTTTTATTTTTGTCTTTACCCTGTCCTGGATTGCCATAAGCCGAAGTGTGTTTACAATGGATGCCTTATCTGCATGCATTGCTTCAAGTGCAGCCTCATCTGTCTTTTCTATAAAATCATCTGCAACTGTGTTCCATCTTTCCTGTTCGTCATCTGTAAAAGTGATATTATAATCATCCATATATTCTTCACTTACAAGCATGCTTTTTAAGTTATCAAGTGTTTCATCCTTAAAAACCTCGCCATAAGTTTGGTATCCTTTTTCTGTTTTTTCTGTCAGTACCTCACTCCAGATGTCGTCAGAAGGAGTCTCATCCTCTTCCATTACACCCTGTGCGTAATCATAAGTCTCCGCCTGCATAATTCTGACATAAGTATTTGCAGTTGCGTAATCAAGTTTTACGTCAGAATCTTTAATTGAAGCGATAATGTAATCTGGCTCAAATTTTTCTGTTGCGGTTCCGCATCCTGAAAACATAGACGCTGTCAGTGCTGCGGCGATAGCGATAATATTAAATTTTCTCATCTTCTAAATCCTTTCTCATTCCGTCTTGACAAATTCACTTGAAATATAACCTTCAACACCATCTTTATTTACTTTCAGCCAGCCATCATGTGTCTTCTCATCTTCAGTTACTGTAATTTCTCTTCCTGGCATATACATGGCAAGTGCTTTTGAATTCTTATCTGGCGCTTCTCTTATATTCAGCTCTGTTGTTGCTGTGTATGTTTTTGGTGTTTCTGTCGGCGTTTGTTTACTTTTCTTTTTTGCTTTTTTAGGTTTCGGTGTAGCCGTTGGTTCTGGTGTAGCTGTTGGTTTCAGTGTAGCCGTTGGCTTTGGTGTGGCCGTTGGCTCCGGAGCCTGTGTCAGCATCGGTGACGTTGTCGGTGTTACAACTGTTTTTACCAAATCTTTTTTATTTACGTGTTTTATCTTTTTTTTTACGTTTTCTGTTTCTGTGTCCTGTTTATCGGACTCATCTTCTGTTTCTGCTTCGTTCTCGTCAGATTCTTCTTCCGTTTCGCTGGCTTCAGCTTCATCAGGTGCTTCTTCTGCATCGGTTACGTCTACATCGTCTCCGCGGGTGGCTTCTCCTTCTGTCTCTACATCTGCTTCCTGGTCGTCCGGGTCAACGCCCTGCGTTGTCATTAAAAATGCTGTAATCCCGTCCATATATAACGAATATGTAGGAACCGGCGGGTCCGGAGTCAGCGCATCCACTGCTGACCAGCCAGACCAGCCAATCAATGCCGCGGCGGCAATTGCGATACTGCCCATTTCTAATTTATCCATAAAGGAAAGTTTTTCTTTTGATTTTTTCCTTTTTGGTCTGTACAATTTCTTACTCATTTTAGATTTCCTTTCTGTTTTTCTTTTAGCATTTCAGCCATTTTTTTGATTGCTTTTGTTCTCTGGTTATACTTAACCTGCTCTGCAAAAGACAGCTCTGCCATTGTCTTTCTATATTCCGGCAGGTAAAAAATCCTATCGTAAGAAAAGCCGTTATCGCCTGCTTCTTTTTCTGCAATCAGGCCCGGCAGAGTTCCAATGGTTGTATATAGAGTTCCATCAGGAAATGCGATGGCGATTGCCGTAATGTAAGCGCATTTTCTGTTGTCTGTCTTTTTCAATTCGTCCAGGATATACTGCATTTTTTCGGAATACGGGGTATCTTCTCCAAGAAAACGTGCAGAGTACACTCCTGGTGCTCCGTGCAGGTAATCGATTTCAATTCCTGAATCATCTGCCATTGCCGGCAGTCCCGTCATCTCGCATATCTTTTTTGCTTTAATCGTTGCATTTTCAATATACGTGGAGCCGGTTTCTTCAATATCTATGTCAATGCCTTCGTCTTTCATAGAAACGACTGTAATTCCGTTAAATTCCGGGATGTCTGACAGTGCAGCGGTAATTTCTTTTACTTTACTTTTGTTTCCTGTTGCTAATACGATTTTTTTTATCATTTTTTTCGCTCCTTTCTGTTCTCATATTTTTTTGCACACACAATATGCCTGAAAAACAGCATTTCAGCGAATTTTTGCGATATTTTTTCAACACAGTCTGGCAACGAAGGCGTAAGCCTGAGTTATCAATGTTTTTTAGCTGCTGCGGTAATGTTTTCCGGGGTTTCCAAACCTGTTTTCAGTTCTACAGCACACGAAAACATCTCTTTGTTCTCTTCTTTTCTCCTTAACTTAACGACATATGCCGCATCGAATTCCTGTAATCCGCATGCATTGCACGGGATTGCGGTAATTACGTCCACAACCTTGAAATACTGGTCCACGCTTCCGTTAAAAGCCAGGCTTACAGTCTCCCCGATATTTGGGATGCGGCTGATACTCGCGTGGAATCTTCCGCATGGGACGCGGTCCACGATAAAAAAATCAACACTTAACATTTTTTTCCCTCCTCACGCTGTTGCGGCAGCTGCGATATCAACTTTTGTGTTTTCTTTTTTCTCCTTTTTGCTGGCGCCTGCCGCGTCAGCACCATGCCTGACCGGTTTGACATATACAACGTATTCAACAGTTTTAACTTCTGGTAATGAGATGTCACCGCATATGACTGTTTCCACATTAACGACAACGTATTTGTATGTATGCCCGCATTCGGTAACCCTGATACTTTCACCAATCCTTGGCATACATGTGGCATATGCGGACCATTTCTTCTGGAGCTTTTCGCAGATAAACATTATCTTAACCATCTTGTTGCTCACCCCTTCACAGATTATTTTCCCCGGTTTCCAGGTCAGGCCTTCCAATCATACGCATTACATCATCATGCAATGCGGCAAGCACCGGCCCATCAATTGCCGGAGCGGCGTTTTGGAATGTGTATTCCAGGCTTCGTATGAACTTATCGGTAACCACATATGCCGGCTTTATGTTCACCTGCTTTACAGACCTGTTTGCCCGGTATATTTTTACATTGTCTTTATGTTTATTAATTTCTTTAAGCAGTTTTTTGTTTATCTTCTTTGCTTTCATGTTGTAAAATGCAAGTCCGGTATCTTCAGCATCATTGATTGCTGAATGTGCCCTTCCTTCTGCATCATGGTCCACATAACAGATTCTGCATATATCAATTAAAGAAAACGCATATTTCAGTTCCAGTCTCTGTTCAAAGACAGGATAGATATTCTTTATCTTTTTTATTGTCTGGAATACATCCTGGCCTGCATTGTTAAGCTTTGCAGTTGTACGCATCTCAAATGCATCGGCAGAGCCAAACGTGTAAACTTTTTCAATATTATTCTTATCCAGAAATTCGCCAAGCTCTTTCATTGCCTGAATGAACGGAATCCCTTTTCTTTTCATTTTTCCAGGTGTCATTCCAGTAATTTTCATGCACCTGGCTGTAAGGATATGTCCTTTTTTTATAAGACAGCATCTTAAAAAGCGCTCTACTGGCTTTCCATTCCTGAAGATGACAGCACCAATCTCTGTTATTTCCTGTATCCCGTCATTCTGTTCTGCATAATCAGTAGCGTTAAATTCCGTATCAAGAAAGCAAACGCTGTTATTATCCAAAAATATTTCTCCTTTCCTGTATATTTTGTACATATCCAATATGCAGAATCTGGAGTTATTTTTGCCGCCTTTTTTAGAATTTTTTTTATTTTTTTTCTTACAACAAAAAAAACGCAGGCAGCTTATGCTGCCTGCATGTTTTTTTGTAAGTTTTTCATCCGATACAATAGAGACGTCGCCCCTTGTTTTGGCCTATACACATTATCTTCCACTGCTTCAAAATCAGTCATGGAATTTTCACGTGAACGCATCACCCTTCCATCTCTTTCGTAATAAATTGAAACCGGGTATAAACCAAGAGACATAAAGACTTTGTCATTTGCATTTCCTACATCCCGTAATCCTCCGAGTCTGTTCAAAATCTCAGATTCTGACATATGAGAATCCATATCGCAGAG
>OQVI01000963.1_pt1 | contig 20759 bp, 9 predicted proteins | sample 1691651 | NCBI WGS metagenome assembly OQVI01 (sample SAMN03418287, study PRJEB22391) | human gut metagenome | biome: human-gut; feature: organic feature; material: feces | host: Homo sapiens | place: Italy | collected 2013-04
TTCAATATAAAGCAAAGCTCCTCTGTCCACTCCCTTTTTCAACAATACGGTCTGTTCCCTGTCACTGCCGCGCAGCACGACTCCCGACACAGAAATACGCAAGCTCTCATTCAATTCAAAAGTTCCTTTATCCAGCAAAACAGCCCCACGAAAACCATTTTTATCCAAAGCCAATGAAGATACATAGTCAATGGCACGCTGAATACGAGAGGAATTATCTCCAGGCTTCCATGAAACAAAAACGGCATTCGCCACATCAGGTATAGGGTGTTCCGAGTTACGGTAACCGCAAGAAGAATAATCTAGAATACGGTTTCCGCGTTCATCAGTCACATAAGTCAGTTTTTCTTCCTTCACCTGTAAAGGAAAGGTTTGCGCAGAAATCCGCGCAAACCCCAAACTCAAAAATCCAAATAATAATAACTTATAATTCATTTTACATCAAACTTTTACGTTTTGCCAAAGTATCATGATTGTTCTTTATATCCGTCCAATTCACTTTCTTTGCAGGATCTATGCCATTAATGTATTTTTCAATATTGGTATACCCGTCACCATTACAATCTTTTACCGCATCACCCGGATCATTAGGATTGAGTCCATATCTCACCTCCCAGACATCCGGCATACCATCACCATCCGTATCAACCACAGGAGTACCTTTATATTCGGGCAAACCACCTACCTGACGGGGATCTGTAATGATCCCTTGTTTATAAGAGTCAACAGGAAGACGTCTTTTTACATAAGTACTAACGAATTCAGGAGCGTCTTTCACGTAAATAGCTTTCCCTGTCTTCACCGTCTTCATCACACGGGCATCCACCGCATCCCTTTTAGGGAAAGTAGCCCCGGCATTTTCCAATACATAATTATAGGCAGTTTTGGCATCCATAATAGTCACATGGGGCATTGAGAAAGGCTCGTTTACACGAATTTGATCTGTAAACTTCCCTGCGTCCGGCATATCGTACACCTGCACGCCGCCATCCCAATTATTCTTTGTCACACGCGCATTACCTTCCACTACATTTCCGGCTACATATGCTTTACCAAATGTATCCGGTTTCTTCTTGTCACGACTTGATTCGGGTTTCACAATCCGGTGGGCAATCGGCTTATCTTTCGGAGTGATAGGCCCCGGTTTAAAATAATTATTAATAATATTCAAACGGCTGGTTTCATCTCCCCCGTCAACAGAACGGTTCCACCAATTAAAAGTCACATTGTTTACCAGATTAAAATCCTCATTCATGCCAATGGAACAGTTACGGCTGATATTGGATGCGAACAAGTTACGGCAAAACATACTGTTATGCCCACCTATAGTCGCCCCGAAAGCATGATTGTAACAATCCAAAGCTTCCGAAAAAATAGAGTTCTGAATAGTTATGTTGACAGTAGGAAGCTTCAGACCATGCCCTGTGGAATCGCGATTGTATACATGGCGGTAAACAGACATGTTTTCATCCAGTCCCCAACTGGCAGAGCAGTGATCGATAATAACATTACCCACACAGTTACCTCCCAAAGCATCATCCCGGAAGAACACATCCTGCGCCCCCCGACGGAAACGCATATGGCGGATAATAATATCATGCGTATCAAGCAGGAAAGAGGCTCCTGTTACACAAACCCCATCCCCCGGAGCTGTCTGACCTGCAATAGTGATATACGGAGCACGGACGTTTATAGGAGTTTTCAGCCGGATAACGCCCGAAACATTGAACACAACAATACGCGCGCCACCGGTCTCACATGCCTCACGCAATGTTCCGGGCCCACTGTCGGCCAGCGAATTGACCACAATTACTTTTCCTCCACGTCCACCGGGAGTATAGGCCCCTCCCCCTTCTGCCCCGGGAAAGGCAGGTATGTTGCTCTTTATTAAATCCTCCGGTTTGGATGCCCATGGTTTATAAGGACGTCCTTGAGCAGCCTCGGACATTACTACAGGTAATGCTTTCGCCCATGCCTCATCCGATTTCCGGTCTATTTCCTTTTGTTGTTCTTCTCCTCTGATTTTTACCGAATCAGGAATTACAGGATACTGTGCCGCCACAGGCAACACACATGCAGTCAATGCTGCCACTGCAAATAGTTTCTTTAGTTGATTCATTTGGTCGCTAAATTATTATTTTTTCTATAACTTCGTAACATAACACCCTGCTTTTAACATGATTCAAACACACATTGCGAGTATTTCTATATCAAAGACGGAACAGAAAGCCTGTTGTACTCTCTATCCGCACATAAAAAAGAGCTTGACACCGTTTCACCGGGCAAGCTCCTTTTCCGCTTTTCAATAAACATTAATTTATATCTTTCCTCCACGTGCCTTGATACGTTCATACCAAGCCTTACGTTCTTTCACTAAATCATATCCCCGCTTAGAGAGGTAATTATTAATCCGGCCTTTGTATTTGCCGAAAGCAGCATGTTTCTTATTTGAATTTTCAGCATCCATGGCAAATTCACGGGCTTCAACAAGCCATGCCATAATCTGCGCTTTCTCTTCTTCTTTCAAGGTAGGAATCATGTCAACCGTAGCTTTATAAGTTACCATTACCACACCATAAGTCATGCCATCTTTCACTGCATCTATCTGCTTGGCATCCAAATAGAGCGAAAGATCGGCCGGGAAAGCGAAATGAGTACGGTAAAGCGCCGCATCCTTTTCAGCTTCGGCAGCTTTAACGGCTTCTTGTTTCGCATCGCCCGTCAGGGTTTCTTTTGCCAGCTTCACTTTGGCATCGCGCGTTTCGTATATGTCATTCAGTTTAAAATAACGGTTGGCTATGATAGTTGTCACTTCACGGGCGGCAACGGTATCTGTCAACTCCAGTTTATCTACAATCTTCTGCGAACGTTTCACAATAGATTCCACGTAAGCCGGATCGCGGCCTTCACGGTCCAAATCCACTGCTCCGGCGGTAATGACTACCGCCATGAGCAACAGAAACATTATACCTGACTTTTGTATCATATCCTGTCTTCTTTCCTCCGTTTATTACATCAACTTTCCTTTAGAAGCCAATGTATCATAATTGTTTCTCAAATCAGACCAGTCAATACAATTTCTAGTGCTGATACCATTAATATATTTCTCAATATTTGTATAGCCGTCACCGGTACAGTCCTTATTAGCATCCGAAGGATCATTAGGATTCAAGCCATTTGCCTTTTCCCATTCATCGGGCATACCGTCACCATCCGTATCCACATACGGAGTGCCTTTGTATTCCGGATATCCCCCCATCTGGCGGATATCGGTGATGATACCCTGTTTATAAGAATCTTTCGGCAAGCGGCGATATTTAAACTGTCCGTCTTCTCCCATTGATTTAGGAGCCAGCCCGGTCAAATCACCGTTAGCATCCTTGGCCATCTTCTTATCATAATAAGGAACGCCTGTTCTCACTTCCTCTACAATACGTTCATCCACAATATCACGGCAAGGAATGTTGGCACCTGCATTTTTCAGTACAAAATCGTATGCATCATGTGCGGAAGTAATGCGGATGTACGGCATTTCAAAAGGACGGTTGCTACGCATATTCTCCGTATATCCATCTGTATTCGGCTGAGTTTCAATCTGGATACCACCTGCCCAGTTGTCCTCTGTAATGGCAGGATAGCCTTCCATAATATTACCATCAGCATAAACACGGCCATACACTTTATGATCCAATTTGCTTCGTCCCGCTTCGGGTTTCAGGATGCGATGCCCCACAGGAGTATCTTTCGGAGTGGCCGGTCCCGGTTTATAATAGTTGTTTATCATATTGAACATAGCGGTATAATCGCCACCGTCCGAAGAGCGATGTACCCAGTTGAACACCACATTGTTTACAAAATTGAAAACACCATTCCAACCGACGGAAGGATTACGTCCCGAATTACTTGCCCACAGGTTACGCATAAATGCACAATTCTCACCACCTAAAGTGCTGCCGAATGCATGATTGTAAGTATCCAGCGCTTTTGCCGAGATAGTATTCTGTATGGTAACATTTACGGTAGGCAGTTTCAGATCTTTTGATTCATATTGTCCTTCGCTGGGGTCGTACATATGGCGATAGAAAGAAATGTTCTCATCCAATCCCCAAGTACAAGAGCAATGGTCAATCATGATATTTCCAATCGGGTTGCCTCCGAAAGAATCGTCACGATGCCATACTTTTGTTTCGCCACGGCGGAAACGCATATGGCGTACCACTACATCATGCGTATTTACCCAAAAAGACTCTCCGGCAATACATACCCCGTCACCCGGAGCTGTCTGTCCTGCAATAGTGACATATGGAGCCCGGACGATAATGGGAGATTCCAATTTAATAATACCTGAAACATTGAAGACAATGATACGTGCTCCACCTGTCTCACAAGCCTCACGGAAAGAACCGGGACCACGGTCATTCAAATTAGTCACGGTAATCACCTTACCGCCACGACCGCCGAAACTGTACATACCTCCTCCTTCAGCACCGGGGAAAGCAGGAATTCGTGCCTGCGGCAAATCGTATGGACGGGAAGCCCACGAAATATACGGACGACCTTCTCTCGCTTCTTTCTGTACAACAGGCAATGCTTTTGCCCAGGCTTCGTCAGAGCGGCGACGTTCTTCACTCATCATTTTCTGGTAGGCTTGCTTCGCTTCCTCAGTCAACTGGGGATACTGGGCCATTGCCACTGGAGCAATAAAAGTAGCCATACACAGTCCTAAAAACATTTTTCTTTTCATACTTTATTCTTAAAAAATTATATCTGTGCTATAAGTAAGTTGGAATTTATATTCCGTTCTCTTTTTCTTAACAATTATCTTTTTCAAGACGCACTTTTCGGGGATATGTACTCAAAAATGCTTGTATCTGTCATAATAAACTAGCAGATATAAAACTATCGTATTAAATTATTTCCTAGCATCCAATGTGCCTTCTGATTCATAATAATCCAACCATCCTTTTGATTGTTCCAACCACGGATTCATATTCAATACATTAGAGGGCAGACCGGACAGGTAATAGTTTTCCTGCCATGAAATTACTGCTTCCTGACCATTCACATTATCTACCGGAGTTTCTCTATCCTGTAAAACAAAGTGCTGGCTCCAGAACTCTCCCAACCTATTCATTTCGGCTTGTAAGTCTGCCGCATTATCCACATCTACAGGCTCAAAATCAGCAATGACAGAAACAAGAGGATCTGCCTTTCCGTCATAATCCTTCACTTGTAAATATTTACCCACACGGGCAGTACCATTTAACGGCTCAATACCCAAGGTAGTACAGGTGGTATTGTTATCACTTGCATCATCATTATACAGCATCCAACGCCATAAATCCCAATAACGCTTACCCTCATAAGCTAATTCCACCTGACGCTCACGCAGACAAGCCTTAATAGCTTCATTCTTATCGGTAATCGTTCCCAAGCCATAATTATTGGATGCAGGAATACCTACACGGGCACGAATTTCACCAATTGTTTTCACTGAATTACTTATATCCCCCGTAGCTGCATAACATTCTGCAAGGTTCAACAACAATTCAGCATAACGATATTCGTATACATCAGTGCCATCCCATTGATATGTGTTTGCACTATTTTCAGCCGGATCGGACATTTTACGTACTATCGCCGGACTGCTGCCTTCATTTTCCGTGTAATAATGCAACTGAGAACCATCTTCTTTCGTTTCACTCCAACGATAATTCCAAACTACGGCATCTGCATCCTGATCATATCCCCATTTCGCTCCGGAGAAAGTAAACGTGTAATAGAAACGCGGATCACGATTCTTGAAGAATAAAGAACGGTCGTACCCGTTTATCGCCTCACCATCATCATTTACAGCTTTGGAACCATCCGCCATCGGGAAAATATCCAACATACCCATAGGAACATGATAACCGGAACCACTGCCACCCATTGTTTTCAAGCGGATTGTTTTCTGCCATCCACTATGTTCATCATTTTTAGAGGTAGAGCTAGCCAACAGTTTGACCATAATCACCTCCTTACATTCCTGATTGTCAAACTTGTAGAACATTTCATTCCAGTCTTTGGCGGAATTGCCATACAAACCATAACCTTCGCTGCTCAAGAAAGCCTGTGCTTCTAGAGTAATATCCAACGCATCTTTCCAGCGTTTACTGCCTGTATTATTCCAATCTGCATTAAAGATAGGGCTTGCAAATACCAGCGCCACGCGGCTTCTGTATGCCAATGCAGCTTCCTTGGTCAACCGTCCATACTGGTCACTTCCCCATTCTTTACGAGTGGGAAGCAGATTCGCAGCCTCTTTTAAATCACTCAAGATCTGGTTGACACATGTTTCCACACTTTCACGATTATAATCTTTAGCTCCCTCACGGTCGGCCGCCATAAGCACTTTATTTACCACAGGAACAGCTCCGTATACACGTACCAAATCAAACAACTGCATGGCACGGAAGAAATAAGCCTGTCCTTTCGCTTTTTTTATGGCAGCTTCCGACAAGTCCTGACCATATTTATCAACTCCTTCCAGAATTTCATTGCAACTGCGGATACGGCTATATGGATCATTCTTTATATTCGTAGCCAGATTACTGCCAAAATAAGTTTCACAGTCCGTAGCTTTTTTCAAACTTCTGGAAGCGTCAAATTTCTTCTCGATACCCCATTTCTCCTCCGTATAAGTTGAATAGTCATTCCAGTTACCGGACAAGCCGTATGACTGTGGAGGGGTCATACCCGACTTATAAAAATAGTTATAATACACATTCTGAATATATAAGTCCAAATTAGATTCGATGCCGAAAGTCTTTTCCGGTGAATAACTGTCATACGGATTCATATCCTGCAAGAACTGGTCACTGCAACTGCTAAATGCCAATCCGGCTGCCAATAACACAGTATATAATATGCGCTTTTTCATATCAATGATTCTTTTTAATTTTAGAATGATACATTTACTCCCAACGACCACGTTCTCAATGTAGGATACAATGAAGTTGTTCCACAATACATATTACGATAATGATCGGGATACGGGTTATAGAAATCCCATAGATTATTACCTGTCAGACTTAATTTAGCCGACTGGATCTTTAAAGGTGACAACCATGCCTTAGGCAGCGTATAACCGATACTTAAGTTACGGATATAGCAACGGAACGTACTGATAGACCAAAAATCAGACGGTGCAATTACTGATCCTGATATTCTGTTGTCTAAACCTAAATTAGGATATTTCCCCGTCGTATTATTTCTTTCATCAAACATATCTTCCCAGAATGAGTCCGGTGTCCAAAGCATATCCCCACTGGATGTTGTGATTTTATTGACGTCAATCTGGCGATAACCACTCCATGAAGTGGCAATCATCATATTAAAGCTGATACCTTTCCATTCCGCCCCCAGTTTGGTGGTAAAACCATATGTCTTTCCACTCTTATTCAGTTTGGCATAATCCTGGGTCTTGGCAATACGTCCGTCGGGCCCCGACTGCGTACCATCCTCATTCAATACGCCACCCAAATCCTGATAAGCCAACATACCCGGTTTTAACTGACTGGCATCTTTTACGCCCAAATATTCCGGAGAAGTGCCTGCGGCTTCTGCATTGGCCGATAAATAGTTCCAATAATTCTCAATATCATCACTGTTCCGTAAAATACCATCTCCGGAACTTGTACCTCTCCATACTTTATACCCGTATGTAGGGAATATAGTAGAAGCACCCTCTCTTACAGAATTTTCCTGTATATAACTCGGAGCAGACTGGGGCCATTCTCTTACCCTGTTGCCATTAAATCCAAAATTCACTCCGATATTATATTTCACCTGATCTATTTTATCGCGCCAATTCAAAGAGAATTCACTACCAAAAGCATCAATACGCCCAAAGTTCACTTCTGTCAAAGCACCTCCTGCAAAAATAGGAGTACCTATGATACCACCGATATTCTGATTCAAGATGTCAGAGTTTATATCATAGTACACATCCACAGTCGCACTTAAACGGTTATTGAGGAAACGCAAATCAAAACCAAGATTAAATTTATCGGTATTATCCCAATGCGCATCAGGATTAGGAGTCGCTCCCGGCTTGATACCCGTTTGCAGGATACCACCGTTAGAACCGAATCCATATCCTCTACTAGGATCCAATGAATAGAGTTGCTTCCATCCCCATGCTTTGATATTATCTTTACCGGTACGTCCCCATGAGAAACGTACTTTCATGTATTCAAACCATGACGGCAGCAACTTCTTCATAAATTCTTCTTCCGAAGCTACCCACCCCACGGAAACACCCGGGAAGAAGCCCCAATAATTGGCCGGAGCAAATTTAGTGGAAGCATCGCTACGGAATAGGAATTGGAACAAATACTTATCGGCATAATTATAGCTTACACGACCTAAATAAGACAAAGAACCCTGTTTGTATTTATATGTAATAGAATTACCTGTATCCATCGCTCCCGCACTTGGCGAAGTACCCAAATAACCATCCGGGTCAGGGTTATTAAACAACATCCGCTTGGAATGCATATAAGCCTGCATTTTTTCCACTGCAGCCATGGCGGCAATGCTATGCTTGCCAAACTTTCCTTCATAATTCACATAGAAGTTCAATTGCTCGTTTTTAGCCATCTGGTCTGAATATACCACACGAGTGCTTCCCGTAAATTCTTTTAATTGATAATCGGAAACAGACGGATGATCGCTATAAAAACGATTTCCGGGTGTCAATGCATCGCTTGCTTTCAGATAAGCCAACGTAAATGGCATAAATGCCTGCTCACTATCACTGGCACTACGCTTCAACGCATAGCTTCCCTTGAATGAAAGACCTTTGATAAACGGAACGGCATAAGTGACGGAGAAGTTGGCATCATAACTGAAATTATCATTCGTGGAATAAGAACCGTCATTATTCTCCATAGCAAAATAATTCCATGTACTCATTTTATTGCCCGATGTTGCATTACCCGCACTCGAGTAACTATTCAACAAAGGAGATGTATAATAGGTATTACCATCATCCAATGTTATCTCCCATGGCAAATAATTCGGCATATGAGCAAGAACCAAATAATCACCGGATTCACCGGGCTTAGTTCCCCCATAACCGTTCAAATTGCTTAAACCTTTGGTAAAACTCGATGTGGTTTCCTGCTGGTTACCCGCTATGGTTGCAGAAAATTTCAAATCGGAAGTCAATTTGATATCCACACCTGCACGGAAGTTCCATCTATTATAATCCTGTTTTCCAAGATTCGCCCCCTGAGTATAGTAAGAAGCACCCGCAAAATAAGTAGCTTTCTCGCTACCGCCACTTACATTGACCGAATGGTTCATTGTAAAAGCGCCGGACCAGGCTTCATCCAGCCAATTGTAATTCAAGCCATCCATCTCGGCCAGTTCCGCTTCATTATAAATTTTATTCATCCAGTTTCCATCCGGATCCATACTTATCTTATTATTGGCCAAATTAAAGGAATTGGCAAAACGTCCATAAGCTGCTCCTTTTAAGGTTTTAGGATGTCCCACTGCATCATTAAATCCGAATTTACCTGAATAATTGATTTTGGGAGCTCCTGATTTACCTCGTTTGGTCTTTACAATAATAGCACCTTGCGAAGCACGGGAACCGTAAATGGCAGCACTGGCATCACGAAGGACTGAAATACTTTCAATTTCAGAAGGATCAAGGGCATTGAAAGTTTCTAATGTCGGAAGACCGCTGTTGGCATCTATCTGAATCACATCATCGATTATGACCATCGGATTAGTACTACCACCATCTTTAGAATACGAGAAAGATTGACGAATAGACATAGTTGCCCCTTCACCCGGACGGCTGTCACCACCACTGATACTCAAACCAGGTATCTGTCCCGCTAGCGCAGCACCCAAATTCGACACCGGCAAATCTGAAATTTCCGAAGGAGTAATAACCCCGATAGATCCTGTCACATCTTTTGCTTTCTGAGTACCGTAACCGACTACAACCACTTCGTCCAGCATTTTGGAATCTTCCTTCAGCACCACTCTAAAGTCTTTTCCTTGTTTCGGAGCAATCGTTTGCGGCACATACCCCACAAATGAAATGACAACCTTCTTGCCCGAAGGGACTTGCAAAGCAAATCTTCCGTCAAAATCAGTAATGGTACCGTTTGTAGTTCCTTCCACCATCACACTGGCACCAATCACCGGTTCACCAGTTTCATCAACCACCTGTCCGGTGACAGTTTTAGTCTGTTGCACCGACTGGGATATAGGAAATCCTGTCTCAGCGGATACTCCCTGAACAGAAACTCCTGTCAGAAACAGACTGAGACAGACCACTTGTGTCAAGTTGCCAATCTTGTCCAGCTTCTGAAGAAATGCATTTTCTTTCTTCATAGAATCATTTTTAAAATTAAAATATTATCTTATTTTTCTTGTTGAAATATCTGTTTCAGATAAGCGACATTCGTCCCGAAGTTTTTCTTTACATTCCGGACTTCATCCTTATTCCGTGACCGTTCAATGACCAGCCATCCGCTCCACCCCATCTTATCAAGGGTATGCTTTACGGCATTCATATCCAGACGGGTATTATAAGGAAGAGTAACCCCGTCTGTATCCGTACAATGTATCTGACAAATCCGATCCTTTCCCAATTTTTTCAACTCTTTACAGAGGTCGCGTCCATTTTCCAACGCATTTTGAAAACTATAATAAATCTTTATACCTTTCGAATTAATTTCTTTCAACAGTTTTATATCCCCTCCGGCGTCCAAAGGAGTACGGATACCTATCACTACTCCATCTTTCACTGCCATTTCTCCCACTTCGTGCAAACGGCTTACCAACTCCTGACGTGCATCACCCGCTACTGTCCAGTCCTCTTTTATGCCGCCTAATGGAAGGAAAGCTACTTGGGCCCCCATCACCTTCATCGTATTCAAACAATCCTGCACTAAAGCTTTATAATTATGATGAGTCAAGAAAGATTGTCCAAAGAATCCGGACATCGCCACAGAAGGGACTTCAATATGCTGTTCCTGTGCTGTTTCTTTAAATAATTTACAGAAATGGGGCTGGTGGAACTTATTATCAAAAGTATCCCGTTTTCCCAAGCCTCCCATGTCCATTTCTATGCCATCACCTCCTAGTTCCTTCATCAATTGAAAAGAACCGATCTTCTGACGCTTTAGCATCATCCAGTCACACGCAGCTATTTTATAGCGTTGTTTTCCCTCTGAATTCTGTGCTCCCAAAGGCAGTAACATAAACAGGAGCATGATTAAACTGATAATTTTTTTCACATTCATCGTAATCTAGTTATTGTTTAGAATTAAGACGAATCACAAAAAAGTATGTAATCACTAAATCTTAATAAAGTCCAAAAATAACTTAGCAAACAAATAAGACAATCCCGCAAACACGACGCTCGCCTACATCTGTTTACGGGATTCCTGCTTTATAAGGTCAAGAAATCAACCTTTACGCCATTCATTCATATATTCCCTCGGAGTCTGATCATATTTCTTACGAAAACATTTACTGAAATAACCGGAATCCTTGAAGCCCACGGCAAAAGCTATTTCTGAAATACTCATATCCGAGTTTTTAATCAACTCTATTGATTTATTCAGACGAATCTCTTTCACTAAATCCACCGGAGCAAACCCGGTCAGGCTCTTTAACTTCTTAAAGAAAGCCGAGCGGCTCAGCCCGATAGTCGATGCTATAGTATCTATATTAAAATCACTATTATCCAGATTCTCTTCTATAACCTGATGAATCTTTTCAATGAACTGCACATCTTTCTTCACCAGGAACTGTTCGTATGTATCCTGTTCCTCCTTATGTTCTTCGGGCTGCTGCCATACACGTTCACGGAACAATTTACGTTCATTCAGCAACTGTTCGATACGTGCTACCAGATAGTCTTTGCTGAAAGGTTTGATGATATAGGCATTCGCTCCCATGCTTATCGCTTTGGTCTTCGCTTCATCATTACCTTTCGCCGTCAGGATAATCACCGGAATATGACTGATCTGGAAATCTTTACGGATGCGTTGCAACATCTCTATTCCATCCATATTCGGCATCATCTGGTCGGTGACTACCATGTCGGGATGATAAAGATGTACTTTCTTCAGCCCCTCCACACCATCATTGGCCATATAAATATTGAATTTATCTTCCAATTGCAGCTTCAACATATTGCATAAATCCTTATTATCTTCTACAATCAGCACGGTAGGCAAAGACGAATCGACAGGCTGTTCTTTCTCCTCCTCGCTTTCCTTGCCGGCAGAGGCAGAAACAGATTCAGCCTCAGGAACACTCACCGTTTCCCCGCCCATATAGAAATCGACTTCCGACGGTTTGTAATGCTCCTTACCCAGTTGCAATTCAATGGTAAAGACCGCTCCCTTCCCTTCAGGACTCTCTGCATAGATTTCCCCATGATGCAGACTGATAATTTCCTTAGACAAAGCCAATCCGATGCCCGTTCCCTGATAATAAGCGCCACGTGCATTGTCAGCCTGCGAGAAACGCTCGAAGATTTCGGAAAGCTTGCTTTGGGGAATCCCCACACCGCTATCTTCCACCCGTACATAACAATGCCTGTCATCATCCGACACTCCCATCGTGACATAAATATTTCCCCCGGCAGGAGTGAACTTGAACGCATTGGAGATGATGTTGCGGATCACGATAGCCACTTTCTCCTTATCCGCCCATACCATGATATCCTCACCGGCCAGCTGGAACGTGAAGCTGACTTCATTTTCTTCGGCCATCACCCTGAATTCTTTCTCAAAAGAGTCTACCATCTCATTCAGGTTGAACAACGACACATGCAGACGCATCTTGCCGTTCTGTATTTTACGGAAATCCAATATCTGATTGACCAGTTGCAGCATCTGTTTGGTATTCTTTTCCATCAGATCCACATATTGCATTCCTTTCTGAGATAGTTTCTCCTTTTCTCTCAGTTCCTGAATAGGCCCTTGGATCAGAGTCAGCGGAGTACGCAACTCATGCGAGATATTGGTAAAGAACTTGATTTTCAATTCGGACAATTTTTGTTCGATATACACATCATTCTTCACCTTAATCATGAAAAGAGATAATTTTATAGCCACCAGCAATAAGGCTACGGCTATAATCATATAGATAACATACGCCCACCAACTGGCCCACCAAGGCGGCAGAATGACAACGGTCAACTCACGGAAAGACTCCAAACCGGGATTTGCCTCATCCAGTGTCTGTACTCTGAAAAGATACTTGCCGGGAGGAACATTGGTATAGGATGCTATACGGTTCTTCCCGTTATAGTGCCATTCTTTTTCATATCCTTCCAAAATATATTTGTAAGACACACGGTTCTGATTATTATAGTTCAACGCCGCAAACTCTAAAGTAAACATGGACTGGTTATGATTCAATGTAATCCTGTCTGTATAGGTAATGGACCGGTCAATAATGGGATGGTCCGTATAGCTGCGTATATCCCGGTTTGATATCTGACATCCTACAATAAATGTATTATAATCAAATCTTTGCGTTTCCAGCTTATCGGGAGAAAAGGTCAAGATACCCTCTTTACACCCCAGCCAAAGTTCTCCGTCCAGCGTTTTCAGTGCGGTGTTTTCTTCCATCACAACCGGAGGAAAGCCATCATATTTGTCATAGTTACGCACCTGGCTTGTCGCTCTGTCAAAACAAGAGAGTCCTTTTTCTGTAGCAAGCCAAAGAAAACCGTTATCATCTTCTATAATAGACATCACCACATCATTATTCAATCCGTCTTCCCAGCCATACGATTTAAATGAAAGCTTATGCGTTTCCTCATCGTATCCCGACAATTTGCTCAATCCTCCACCAAACACACATACCCATATCTGAGAGAACTCGTCTTTATAAAGCGCGTACACATCGCTATCGGCATAATTTACCCGGTTGGAACCACGATAGGTTTCAAAATCAATCTGCTCCACTGAGGCAAAGTTGTTTTTAAAAGACATCAGCCCGTCCATCGTACCTACCCACATACGCCCGTCATTATCCTCTATCATATTTCTCACTTCCATATAAAGGCCATACGTAGGATAGTTCTTGAATCCGTTATATTTATTCTTAAAAGTGACTTCCCCATTTTCCTCACAAAGCAGATTCAATCCTCCGTCCAAAGTACCCACCCAGATACCTTTCTTTTCATCCTGATAAGTGAAATACACATCATTCCCGCTGATCGACGACAAATCAGACAAATTATGCAGATAGCGTTTAAAACGGAAACCACCTGCAGCTTTCTCATCAGGAACAGCTTTCACCAATCCGTCGCCTTTGGTAGAGAACCAAAGGTTTCCCTTGTCGTCTTCCATGATGTGATATACATTACCTATATGCTCGTCACCTGTCGAAAAAACATGTTTGGTTACACCGTTCCGGTCCATCCGATAAACACTCTGCCAACGGGTGCCCACCCAGATATCGCCACTTTTTGATTGGAAAAGGGCTCTTACCCCTGTCGCATAATTTTCCCGACCGGCTGATTGCGGAGACAACGAAAGCAGATTGAATTGCTTCTTGGGGAAATTCATGCAATACACCCCTTCATCGGCAGAGGAAAGCCACAATACCCCGTCATTATCCAACATCAGATGATAAAACTGCTGATTTGCCCTATCATTAGAAAGTTGTTTCAATTTATTAATATAAACCATCTCCACATGTTCCCTGTCGAACAACCAGGCCTCTCCTGCCGGAGACAGGAAAAAAAGCCCTCTTTCGCCGGCATCTTCCGAATACAGGGTGGTTATCTTGCCGAACATGGTAAACGGAAACCGTTTTGCGGTATGGTTCAACGGATCATAATAAATCAGCGCCTTCTCATTTTCGTGAAACCATATTTTATCATACTGGTCTATGAATGCATGAGTAACCATAGCGTCATTCATTTCAGTATTTATCTTTTGCAACCTGCGCTCGGCCAAATCATATTCGTATGTACCTTGTCCGGCCACACTGAGATAGACATAACCTGCCGGAGTAACCAGCAAATTGCTGATCGCACCTTTTATTTCGGAAAGTACATACCGGTTTACCAAACCGGTCCTTACATCGATACTGTAAAAAATACCCGCACGATCTCCGACCCATACCTTCCTGCCATCCTCAAAGAAACTGGTAAAACTATCCTTGTCACCGGAATTAATCTTACTGGTTATGAAATCGGCAGGCCGGGATGCCAATTCCGCTCCTTTATGCACGGCAGACACCTTATAATCAGTTCCTATCCAACTGATATATTCCTCCGTTTCGCACAGGACATGGTGTTTCAGTGTATAATCATGCTTGTTTATCTCGTCCCGAGAGTCGAACAGAATCTTGATAGTTACCTGCCCCTTTTCATCTACCCCGGCCAACAACAGATTTTTATCTTTGGTCAGCAACAACACATCCCCCTCGGCCGTATTTTGTAATTTTATCACCTGAATATTCTCCGAATAGTTCTTCATGTCATCATAAACAGCATGAAAACATTCGGTCACTTTATTGAAGACATACAACTTACGGTCAATGGTCTTTACCCATATATACCCGTTTTTATCCTCGACTATGCGCTGGATCTTACGTGGCGGCACATCCGAATCGTGCTCCTGTTTATTGAATGTTTTAAACTTCACTCCATCGAAACAACATAAGCCATACCAGGTTCCGAACCAGATAAAGCCATCTCTGTCTTTCAAGGTACAGTTTACCGTATTATTAGGAAGCCCTTGATCTACAGAATAATGTTCCACAATCATATTCACATTATATGACCACAGAGGAAAGCTTGTCAGGCAACAAAGTATAATAAGTATATATTTCTTCATAAGTATTTAGTTTTCTTCAAACCGAGATCAAAGATAAGAAAAAATCCGTTGGTACTTAAATTGAAATTAGTTAAATACCAATTATTGGTTAGATTGGAACGAGATAAGTCCGCGTTCTATCTATATTACTTCTCCGTACCGAATTCAGTTTGCTGTCTCTCCACCTCCATCAATACTTTTTGCCTTTCCTCTTCTGTCAGCACAACTTTCCCCGCCATTCTTTCTGTTCTAACAGGGCTTCCGGCCAGTCCTGCTCCGGCTGATTGGGCATCCGTCTCCTCCTCCGTATAACAGAAAGGCAGTTCTGACGGAATACTTTCTAATTCTATTTCCGTAGCAACCGGTGCATTCGTTCCTTCAAACTGCACATGGGCCTTCACCTTTATTTTGCCGGGCTTGCGGGTAGAACGGATCAATACGGGAGCAGAGCCAAACTCCACCGTGCGCGGATTGGCATTGATAGAGGCATCCCCTATAATTCGTCCTTCACCTTCTACAGTAAATACGATATTTTCTTTTGCCAGACGGCGCACATTACCGCTATCATCCGTCACTTCGGCCACCACTACGATAAAATCCGAACCGTCTGCCACCAATTGCTTTCCTTCCGTATCCACATACATACGCAACTTCGTGCTGCGGCGTGACGGCATCCGCTTATAGGTGCAAACCACTTTACCGTCTATAATTCCTTCTGCCACCATATTTACTTTCTGCCAGTTTTTTTGCTTATAACTATACTCGCGTGCTTCCCAGAAATCCCATACATCCTTGAATATCACCGGGGCATTAGGCATGTGTCCCTGCGCATGAACAACCGGAAGCGTCCGGCTCTCAGTACCGTCATAGACAGAGAGACGAACCGAGTCACAATTACTGAACACCACCACATCGGCATCCGAGAAAGGAGACATCTCATGGGCGATAAACACCATAGGCCCACATTCCGCCACAGGATGCTTCAATGTCGCGGCAGACTGGCTGCGAAAAGCATAATAAGCGTATTTAGGCTGACGGAACGCATCATAAATGCCCCCGAAATACGGATCGGGATGATACCCCCGCTGATGGTCAAAAGGATGCCATTGCGCCCCACCGACAAACTGCCCTGTAGTGCGGTACATTTCATCATAACTCTTTGATAATGACAACGCCTGCACCAGCAACGGGCGTTCCCCCCAGCTACGGCTGGCACGGTTATTATTATTATGTGCATACCAGTCATCCACATTCTCGCCAAACTCACGAGTAAAAATACATTGTTCCGGACGGTCTGCCTTCTCATCATCTCCCGGCCATCCGTACACCACATCATAGTTTTCCGCCACTCCTTTCGAATGAACATCGGCTGCCGCTACAGGACGTCCGGGATAAGGAAACTCCTCCCGTGTAATCCGTAACGCCTCCAGTGCGAAATCGCGCGGATAAGGCGTTTCATTCAAAATAGGCTCCCACATCAGCACACTGGGATGATTGCGGTCCCGGCGTATCATCTCACGGGTATTCCGATGTACCAGCTTTGCGAACTCCGGATTTTTATTCCAATATTGCCATCCCGGAGTAGCCACAATAACAAACAGCCCCATTTCGTCGCAAGCATCCATGAATGCCGGATCTTGCGGATAATGAGCTACACGGATAATGGTACATCCTGCATCACGCAAGCGTTTGGCATCCCTCCATTGCTGGCTGTTGGGCAGCGCATTACCCACGTATGCAAAATCCTGATGACGGTTCGCGCCGACCAATTGACCAAAAGGCTTGCCATTCAACCAAAAGCCATCCTTACCTTTAAATTCCGCTTTGCGGATCCCCACACGTGTCACTCCCCCATCCAACACTTCATGTCCGGCTTTGACACGAGATTGTATCCTATACAAATAAGGCGAGTCAGGAGACCATAACTTAGGATTGCGAACTGCAAACCGTTGCCGCACCGTCTTCGATTCCCCTGCTTGCAGCTTCACCTGTTGCGAAACCCGTTTTACGGGAACATCGCCGGCATCCGCCAAAACCGTCTCCACGGCTACGGTACGCGTCTGCTTTCCACTGTTATGCACTTCCGTATCCACATACACTTCCGCTTTTTTCCCGCTTATATTGTCAAAATGCACAAAAACTCCACCTCCGGCCACCTTATCGGCCTCCAAGGCATCTGTAATAGCTACACTTGATTTTCCTATCATCCACACATCCCGGTAAATTCCTCCATGATAAGCGAAATCCAAGGTATATTGACGTTTTCCCGGAGGAAAATTCTTATCATCACTATTATCCGTCATCACTGCCAGCAAGCAACTGTCTCCGGGCTGTACCCCCTGTTCCGTCAGTTGCACAGTGAAAGGAAGGTATCCTCCCAAGTGCTCTTGCACCCTCTTGCCATTTAAATAAATCACCTGTTTTCCCATAGCTCCCTCAAAATGAAGCGACACCTCTTTTCCTTTCATATCTTGAGGAATCACAAAATGTTTCCGGTACCATGCCACACCCTGATAGTTACGGCAACCGCTTGCCTCGGCAGGCATCAGTTCCACAGTATGCGGAACAGACACTACCTGCCAGGATGTATCATCAAAACGTACGGCTTCCGCGCCTTTTATGTCTCCACGATGAAAGCGCCATCCGGGATTGAAATTATATACTATTCTTCCGCTACCGGATAAAGGGATGAATCCGGCTACAGAGGTTTCCATTTGAGCTTGTGCCAACACAGGCAACAGGCACACAAGTAAAATAAACAGTTTCTTCATAATTATTACACTATCTGGGAAAAGAGACGGACCGGCCGTCCGTTTGTACCCGTTCCTTTTGAAAAAAGGTCTTGTTGTTTTTGAAAAAGATCCAGACATTTTAAAAAAAGGTCCTGATGTTTGGCGTCAAAGACAAGGTTCTTTTAAAAAAACGTCAAGGTCTTTTTATACAAAGAACAGGTCTTTTGAAAGGAATTACAAGGTCTTTTCACCAAGCTTTCCAAGGCTCAGGGCTCAAAGGCTCACTTAGGCGGTATTTAAGCCCAAAACAAGCTTCAAGAAACCTAATAACGCGCTGATTTTTAATTAATTACAATAAAAAGAAGGGGACAAGACTATATTCTGAAAAATAAAATGAATAATATAATGAGCCCCAGACATACACGAACGCATCCGACATTTACCGGAAAGAAAAATGTATAAATAAAAGAAACTTCTATTGACATCATCACTTGGTCATTCCGGGCATCGTGAAAAATCCGAATGTGCCCCATATCCATTGATCCGGCCATTATGAATAAAACCCGGCAAAAAACAAGCCTGGTCAAAGCAAACACAAATTCTATAAAACGACAGACAAAGTCAAGACAATCCTGAACTTTCCAAAGACCAAAGAATAATATTCAACCCGCACGTTTTGTCCCACCAAACAGACTGTAAAGCAAATACTTACACATCTACCAAGGTTTAAAATACCGCATAAGTGAGCCTTGAGCCTTGTGAGCCCTGGAAACGCATCGGAACGACTCTTTTTCTTTGCAGAAAGACACCCGATTTATTTATTCCAAATTTTAATCCCATTTATGTACTGTGAGTCAACGCCAGAATATGCTACTAAATGTTCTTTATTGGCCGCTCCATATCTTTGAACGATTTCTGAAGCTGCGCCTTCGGCACTTGCTTTCTTTAAATTCTCTTCATTCTTATTTTCTTTTTTCTTTTTATCTTCCATTCTTACCAATCCTCTCAAATTTCTGTTTTAATTCTTGACAGCTAATAATATTTAAGTTAATCCACTCATTAAAAGTTAATTTATCTGCAAAATATTTATACATTGCTTCTACGTTACACTTTTCTGGTCGATGATAATAAATATTACATAAATTTGTAGTCTTATCAAAATATTTACAAATTCCCGTACCATCATCTAAATCTTTATATAATTCATGCCCTTTTAAAGATTGGCAACATAATCCGCATTTATCACAAACAAACCTCACAATAAATCACCAACCAATCATCCATAAATGTTTTAAACTCTTTCTTATTATAAATTTATACAAAAATTTCCACTACCTTTACCATATCCCCCTGGCTACGTAACCACATATTAATACCCTTACCAAACACTTCGGCACTGATTAAATAGCCATTACCGTTATGCTGTAATATTTTAGCTGTTGGTAATCTATCTAAAACAGCTTCTACCGAAGGGCCTTTGTACCAGAACATTATTTTTTGCAGTTTGCCGCCGTACATAAACTGCACGCGTTTGCGGAATTCTCCTTCTTCAATGTGGGCATCCTCGTAACGTGCGCTCCCATCCTCTATTTCTTCGCCCCCGCGTTCTACACATTCACGGGAATGGAAATCCTCATGATCTACGGCGCGATCACCGTTATTGGCATCGCCGCCATGTTCGCCCTGAAGCTGGACGGACAAAAGCAGTGGTAACGGCGTCTTCCAGCGTGCCGACGGCGCGGCCCGCACGGCGCCTCATCGGTTTAAAAAGGAAATGGTTATGCTCACAAACGAATGCACGCTTATCTCCTGCCCGGAAATACTTACTATGGACGAGGGAAAACCCACAGCCGAAGCCGTTTGCATCAGTGAAGGAAAAATTCTCGCCGTCGGCACGCTGGAAGAACTCCGCGCGCTCGCCCCTCGGCATCGGCGCAAGGAAATCCATCTGGAGGAAGGCGTGCTCCTCCCCGGCTTCATAGACTCGCACAGCCACCTTTCCATGTACGCGCAGTGCCGCACCCAATTTTTCTGTGATACGGCCCACGGGACCATCGGCAACCTGCTGTCCGCCTTTCGCACGCACGCCGCCACGCAGACCGACACGGAATGGATCATAGGGTATTGCTACGACGACACAGGCATGAGCGACCACCGCCACTTGACC
>OQVI01001000.1_pt1 | contig 20366 bp, 20 predicted proteins | sample 1691651 | NCBI WGS metagenome assembly OQVI01 (sample SAMN03418287, study PRJEB22391) | human gut metagenome | biome: human-gut; feature: organic feature; material: feces | host: Homo sapiens | place: Italy | collected 2013-04
TCCGCTTTCACTTCAATTGGAATAACAGATGTTTTTCCCTGAACTAAAAAATCAATCTCTCCCTTGGAATTTTGCGTTGAATAATAGTAAGGTATCACTCCGACATCTGATATTAACTGCTGCAATATATACTGCTCTGTCAATGATCCCTTAAATTCTGTAAAAATCTTATTTCCTTCTATAATCACTTTTGCATCCAGATCTGTCATCGCTATGAGCAATCCAATATCCACTAAAAAAAGCTTAAAAGCATCAAAATCAATATATGCTTTCAATGGAAGATCCGGTTTTTGAATCCGCTGTACTTTATGAATCAATCCGCAATCCAATAACCATTGAATTGCCAGTTCAAAATCCTTTGCCCGGCTCCCCTCACGTACCTGTCCGTAAATATATTTTTTATTCTCTTTTGCAAGCTGCATCGGAATCGAGTTCCACACAAGATTCAGTCTTGGAACAAGCTTTATTTCTGCATGCTTTGAAAAGTCCTGCTGATAATAATTAATAAGATTCTTCTGAATCGCACGAACACGATTATAATCCTTTTTTTCCGAAAAATCTTTTACCACCTCTGGCATCCCACCTACAAAATAGTATTCCCTTAAACGTTCTATATATTTTGTTTTGAACACTGTTACCATCTGCGTATCACAACTGTCTAACATGGAAACAAATTGTTTCTCTCCCATTGCGCACAAAAATTCCCTGAAATTAAGCGGATACAAATCAAGAAAATCTACCTTCCCGACTGGAAATGACGTACCTTGGTGTAATGCAACTCCAAGAAGTGATCCTGCTGCAACAATTGCATACTGAGGTGCATTTTCATGAAAATACTTTAATGATGTAAGTGCTTTTGGTACTTCCTGAATTTCGTCAAAAATAATCAGCGTATTCTCTGCCTCAATAGAAACTCCTGTCTCAGCACTGATCGCCAAAACCAGTCTTTCAATGTCTAAATCTCCTTCGAATACCTGTTTCATACGGGCGTTATTATCAAAATTAACATAGGCTGTCTTCTCAAAATACTGTTGACCAAATGTCTTCATGATCCATGTTTTTCCGACCTGTCTTGCCCCGCGAATAATCAATGGTTTTCTATTTTCATTCTCTTTCCATTCTTTCATTCGTGATAATGCAAATCGTTCCATGAGCCTTCCTCCAACTCCTATAATCTATAAGAAACCATTAAATTATTTCCATATATCTGCATTATAAAATTCTACCCCACAGGTGTCAACATTATTAAGGATGTAAATATGTGTTTAATCAACACTTTTAAGGACGAAAAATGTATAAACATATCATTTCTTTCGGCGAATCGATGAGATTTCCTCTCGCAGCTACCAGTTCCACATGGCAGAGTGCCCTTATTTCTTCTCTCCGCCAACCTTGCGGAAGTTATTGAAATCATTCACGACTTCCCGAACGCACCAGACCAGTGTATCGAATGCGCCCGCCTCATACAGATTGATCAGGATCATACCGACCGGGATTGCAAGGATCATCCCCACAACACTGCCAACCCTGTAACCGATGAACATGAATAACAGCGATGCAAACGGATCAAGTCCTACGGAATCGCCGATCAGCTTCGGCTGTACGATCTGGTGCACGACAAGAGAGACCACATATAAAACGATCATGCCAACCGCCATCTTGTAATCTCCGGTAAAAAGTTTGATAACCGCCCACGGACAGAGCACTGTTCCCGTTCCAAACACCGGAAGCATATCCAGAAACGCAATGCCAAAGGCGATCAGCCATGCAAAATCTACCCGGAGGATCAAAAGGCCGATCAGAAGAATGACATAAATAACGCCCATGATCTTAAACTGTGCTTTAAAATAGCCTCCTACCGCATGCACAAGCTGTTTATAGATGCGTTCTGTTTTTGCAAGAAATCCGGCAGATAAATGTTTCTCCACCCCGGTGATCAGTTTGTCTTTATCTGCAATAAAAAAATATGCTGCAAGCAGTCCTACGACTATGCCAACGATCGTATCCGGCAGGCTTTTCGCAAATTCTCCGATTGCCCCAAGCGTTGCAGAATCTGAGCTGGACACAAAATTTGTCAAAAAATCCTGAATTGCAGTTCCGATGGCGCTTAAATCCACATTCTGCGTAAATGGCAGTTTTTCCAGCAGCTGCTGCAGCTGATTGATTGCCTCGGAAAATTCGGTTCCGGCATTGGCAGACATCGTTGGCAGATACGCCATAAATGCTCCGATTCCTTTCGCAAGGACTGCCCCTGCGCCATAGCAGGCCAGCACTACCAGTCCGATGACCAGCACGATCATGATGACCGAACCATATTTCCGGTTAATTTTGATCCGTTTCTCCAGAAACTTCACCATCGGATTTGCAATCATCGCAAAAATCATTCCCACCACAAACGGCATAAAATAGATCAGCAATTTGGGAAGAAATGCGAACACAAAAATCAACAAAAACACTGCCCAAAGCAGATTGCATGCAATTTTTAAATATTTTGTCCTGAAATTGCTCATAACTTCTCTTTTTCCTCTCGATCAAAAAAACTTTTCCATAGATAATTTTTTATAGATTATTTTTTATAGATTATTTTCCATAAATTGCCTTCTATTTTAACACATTCTTTTTTTGAAAAAAATATATTCCCGAATCTTTTATACTTTCTTTACCAAATCTTTATTTTTCCGCCATAAGAGCTGCTCCGTGTCCTACAAATAGAGTTTAAATTTTCTTTTTTACAAGAAAATGGTTTGCAGCCGTAACCCCGGCTCCTGCCAACAAAAGAAAATAGAAGTTCAGTCCCCTGCTGATCAGCATGGATGGGATCAGACTGCCCTTAGAAAATACCGGTGCAAAGACTGACCGATACATCAGTTCGGTGATTCCCTGCGCTCCCGGCAGCGGAAGCATATCCACCGCAATGTAGACCGATGCCTGTAATAGAACTACCTCCTGTATGGAAGTCCCCGCCTGTCCAAGTCCGAGATATACCATATAAGTAAGCAGAAATACACTACACCTCTGCAAAAACGTCACGGCGATGACCACTATTAATTTTCCCGGATGCTGCTTCAGCCAATCCACGGCATTTCTATAGTTTCCCGTAAATGTCTGCACCTTATCCATGCGCTGTGGATTTGCTTTCCAGATGTCGAGCCGGATAAACTGCTTTTCCACCCACGCCCAAACGACAATCATCCACTGTGGAAACAGCATTGCGGCAAGTACAACTGCAACGGCAACCGTGTTCAGCGCAAGCCCCAGCAAATATAATGGAAAAAAGGACTGCAGCTCTGTTTTCAATGCGCCGCCGCAAAAAAGTAACATTCCGACACCTAAAACTACCAACACAATTTTATAAATTACTGCCACCGTCATAAGCACTATGGTACAGTCAGAACCTTTGTTTCCATCTTTGTTCATATAATAAAGCTGCACCGGCTGCCCACCTGTTGCGGATGGTGTGATGCCCGAATAAAAAATCCAATAAACGAATATTGGATACAACGCCACAGAGAACATACCTTTTCTTTTCCAACAACACAGAGAACAGTTGTCTGACTGTCTGTTTTTTTTCGCATGGATGTGAGCAGATACCAGATCATGCTGCCCTCTGCGCAGATAAAAAATAACGCCAGTCCTGCCGCTGCAATCAGGTACGGAACTGACATATTTTTTACTGCCTGATAAATTTCTGACAGATTCTGTCCATGGAGTAACGTATAAAAAGTCAAAAACATAATCCCAAGAAACAAGACTGTCTGCAAGATTTTCTTTTTCATATCCACGTAGCCACCTTTCCTCTTTTTTGGACAGAACTGTTACGCAATTTTTTCAACAGCACAAACCGTTTCTTCCTGCACAGACATTTCCACTAATTCTCTCAAACTTCCTTCAAAAATCCGTTTCCGTCCAAATTTTTCCATGAAATCCTTTGGTGTCACAAGGGAAAAATGTTTTTCCCAATGACAGACGCCGTACTCCTCTAATACCCGTGCCACGTAGGAAGAACAGGTGTAATGGTTTTCCTGGTAAAATGGAATGTTCCACAAAATAAATGGTAATCCTGCAACTGCATAATGATAATGAAATCTTTCCTGCATAGCCAGACGCAGTTCCTGACGGATTGCCTCCTTTTGTGCAAGCGAACACTCAATACTACACACCATATAATCAGCCGTTGGAAACACCGTTAAGATTTTTCTTTTATCCTCTTTTTCAAATCCGGCAAACAGCGGAACCGCAGGATTTCTGCGTCCCACACTGTATGCCTCCTCAAGTTCCGCATCCATCGAAAGAACCACATGAATGTACTTCTGTTTGATGACCTGCCGTATCATTCCGGCAAAAAATCCCGGTGTATCTACAAATGCAATATAAATCTGTGCCATATCTTTATTCCTCTGTACTTTTTTCTTATCACTGGAACTGATAAATTTTTCTTGCCATGCGGTAGCCGCCGACTGTGATTTTTCCACCTAATCTTCCCGGCAGATAAGTAAGACCGCTTAAGGTAGAACATCTTAACCGGTAATAAAGTATCCTGTCATAATCCTTCACCTGCTCCCACATCCTTTTACGTTTCTGGAACGCCTCCTCTGTTTTGATCAGAAGAAGATGGATTGAAGAAATGGACAACATGATCGAAATATTGCGCATCATGTAAACGGCCAGTTTTGGATACATTTTTTTCACTTCTCTTAAATCCACACTTTTTGCAACAAGCTCTGTCACGCGGATCTGCTGGTCGATACGCTTCATCAGGACTTTCTCGTTGACCGACTGATCTTCCCTTCCAAGGTAGTAATGATACAGGTCAATATCCATGTAGTAGAGATTCTTCGCATACGGAAGCGGCTGATAGGAAAACAGGTTATCCACATAAAACGTGTGCTCCGGCAGTTTTACCCCCGACTGTCTCAATACTTTCGTCTGAAACATAAGTGCATGCATAATCAAATACTGCGATGGATGAAAATGTCCGATTGTGTTCCAGTTGCACATTTTTTCAGTTGGAAATACATTTCTGTAATTCATCGGTTTCTGGATTCCCTCATCCAGATGATCGTACACATAATTACAGATGATCAGATCCGGGAACTGTGCGACTTCAAAACTTTTTATTTTATCTAACATTTTCAGATAAGCATCACGGTCGAACCAGTCGTCGGAATCCACGACTTTATAATAAAGTCCATGCGCCAGCTCCAGCCCTTTGTTCACACCGGAACCATGACCGCCGTTTGGCTTATGCACCGCTTTTACAATGTTTGGATAAAGCATTTCGTATTCATCTGCGATCGCACCTGTCCGGTCGGAAGAACCATCGTCAATAATGAGGATCTCGACATCCTCGCCGCCCACCAAAAGTGAATCCACACATCTTCGCATATAATTTTCTGAATTGTAACATGGGATTGTAAATGTGATATATTTCATTTGGAATGACCTCCGCTATACTCTGTAACATTTTTACTGTTAACGAGTATAACGGTTCATTCTTAAAATACACATGGATTATTCTAAAGAAAAGGTAAAGATTACCTATACAAAATGTTAAATCTTCAATAATTCGATCATAAACAGCCAGACCAGTCCATAATAAGTGACCACTGCTACCAGATCATTCACGGTTGTGATAAGTGGTCCTGACGCGACCGCCGGATCGACTTTGATCTTATGGAAAAGCAGTGGGATCGTTGTTCCGACAAGGCTCGAGATCACCATCGCAAGCATTAAGGAAACTCCCACACAGCCTGAGATCAAAAACGAATAGGAAAGCGCATTTCCTTTTATGAAACACACATAGAGTCCGATAAATACAAATGCCATAATTCCAAGAAACAGTCCATTTGCAAAACCAATGCGCATCTCTTTCAAAATCAGTCCAAACTTATCTTTCCGGTTTAAATTCTCATCCATCAGCACACGGATCGTCACCGCCAGCGACTGGGTTCCGACATTTCCTGCCATATCTAAAATCAATGACTGGAAACACATCACAATCGGGATCACTGCAACGACCGTCTCAAAAATTCCGACAACCGAAGATACCACCATTCCCAAAAACAGCAGGATGATCAGCCACGGGAGACGTTTTTTCATACTCTGAAACGTTGTCTCCTCCAAATCTTCTTCTGCAGTAAGACCGGCTAACTTCGCATAGTCCTCTCCCATCTCTTCATCCACGGCTTCCACGATGTCGTAAGCTGTGATGACTCCTAAGATTTTTCCTTCCTCTGACAATACCGGAATGGAATCCTCTGCGTAGTCTTTTAACCGTTCGATACACTCACTGATTTTCTCATGTGCTCCCACATACGGATAGGAAGTCGAGATCAGATTGTCCAGATCCTGATAATCTCTTGCCACGATCAGGTCTTTTAAATCGATTGCTCCATAATACTGCTCATTTTCATCTACTACATAGATCGTTGAGATATTATCGTTCTCTCCCGCCTGACGGATCAGCTCATGCGTAGCCTGACGGATGTTCAGATTCTTTCCTATGACGATAAAATTCGTTGTCATTTTGCTACCGATCTCATCATCTTCATAAGATAAAATCAGTTTTACATCTTTTTCCGCATCATCATCCAGCAGATCGACGATCCTGGTCTTAGTGTCCGCATCCAGATTCTCCAGAACATCGACCGCATCATCGGAATCCATCTCCGAAATGACTCTGGCAGCATTTTCCAGGTTGATCTCCTGCAAATACTCTGCCGCATCCTCGGTATAGGAAAGGATTTCCGCAATATACTCCTCTCCAAGCAACGGATAGAGTTTTTTTCTTTCCTCCGGTGTCATCTGCTCCATTGCATCCGCAATGTCGCTCTCATGATAATCGGAGATTTTTTCGAGCAATTCTTCTTTTCCAAGATTGCTTCGGAATAATGTTAATAATTCTTCTACATAAGTCGGTTCTTTTAATACTTCTTTTTGCATTTCTGCCTCCTGTTCTCCCTGAAAAAAGGGCATAAAAAACCACCGCTTTACTTCCAAGCAGCATGTGTAAGTTTCTGCTGTTATAGTTCATGACAATAGATTGTCCGCGAAGCGTGCACTCTATTGTATAGGCATGTAAACCGGTGGTTTCAGAAGGCATATTCTATTATCACAGAGGTCAGACGCCCACAGACATCTGCCCTATGCCAAAGCATTCAGAAAATCCATCGGTTTTGTTCTTTCGCCCCGCACTATCACAACTGTCCATGAATGTCACCTCCTAAAAAATTTCCATTGCTATTATATAATCGTGACCGGAAATGGTCAACTCATTTCTGCCTCATTTCTATCTGTCTTTCATAAATGCTTCGATCTCGTCCGGATCACGGATAATTGCCTCTGAGAGACACTCACAGCCGTTCTCTGTGATCAGAAGATCATCCTCGATACGGATTCCGATCTCCCATTCGTCAATGTAAAGTCCCGGTTCATCAGTAATGATGGCACCCGGTTGTAATGTGTCATTGCAAGCCGCTGTGACATCATGCACATCGATTCCAAGATGATGGGATACGCCATGCATATAATAAGTATCAATCTCGTCCTCTTTTTCGATCAGACCGAGTTTCATGCAGCCTGCTGCAAGCACTTTCTTTGCAATCTCATTTAACTCTTTTAGCGTCATGCCCGGTTTTGCAGTCTTTGCGACCTCACGGTTTGCAGCTAAAACAATGTCGTAAACCTGTCTCTGGCGCTCTGTGTATGTTCCGTTTACCGGATAAGTTCTTGTGATATCTGCGCAGTATCCGCGGTATTTTGCCCCGAGATCCATCAGCAGTAAAGAACCATCCTCACAAATGTCAAGGTTTGTGTCGTAGTGAAGCATGGTTCCGTTCGCACCGCTTCCTGCGATGGTAGGGAATGCAGTTCCCTCCGCTCCGTTATAGCGGATCATGTATTCAAAATCAGCCTGTGCCTGATATTCTGCCATTCCCGGCTCTAAATGTTTCATCACATACTGCAATGCTTTATCGGTAATGCCGATCGCCTCCCGCACAAGTGCTACTTCATCCCCGTCTTTTTGCATACGCAGTTCTGCGATCACCTGCGAAATATTTTTCACTGCATGTCCCGGATATTTTTCTGCAAATTCTTTTGCTTTGATCATATTGTAATCCGGCATGTCCTCAAACTGATATCTGTAACAGTCAAAATACAGGCTGTCGATATCTTCCCTTGCCATCATGCGGTCAACAGCGCCCTCAAAAGAATCTAAAAACATCACATTATCGATACCGGAAATCTCTTTTGCCTCATCCACTGTCACTTTTCTTCCGTACCAGCGCTCCTGTGTCGGGTCTGCTTCTTCGATAAATAAAATCACCTGCTCCTCTTTCAATGTCTTTTTCATCAAAAGAATCATATGGTCTCTTCTTAATCCTGTCAGATAAAAAAAGTTTCTGTCTGCCTCAAATGGTGCATATTCATCTGCACTCACATGGCTCTCAATCCCGGAAAATAAGATCAACGCTGACTGTCTCTCCATTTTCTCAAAAACCTGTTTTCTTCTCTCTGCAAAATTCATGGTTGTTCTCCTCTTTTTTCAATCATCTATTGACAGAAACTCAAATCGTATTTTCTGTCATAATAAAGGCAGGTTCTTTCATCTCTGAAAAAGCCTGCCCGAAAAACTTATTGGTTGTCACCTATGCCTCTGCGCTCATCTGGATTCTCGTTGTGATCTCTTTTACTTCAGCCATCAAAGCAGAATACATCTCCATCTCGATTCCAACCGGCGACATATGCGGATGCTCCTGTTTCATACGGTATGCCTGTACCAGTAAACTTCTCTTCACATCTTCAAGTTCTAAAAGCTGCTCTCTGCTCATAACCAATCTCCCATATAACATATTTTCATTTGCAGTGCACTATATCTCGTACGTGCGCCTCAACTATAATAGCATATATGGTAGATTTTAGCGCATGAAATTCATCGGCAAAAGTAACAATATTTTTTCTGACATTTGGCACATTTGTCTATTGCCTGAAAAATTTTCATCACTTTTTACAATTGCATCAGCGTTTGCAGTGCCTCATTTTCTACAATACATTTTCCGTGTTCTTTTATAAATGCAATTTGTCCGACCTCAGCATAACGGCAATTGTTATATTCTACAATTGTAAACGCAAATGGCCGTAATTCTTCCCTTGAAAAATGGATCAGATCCATCACAAGATAGTATTTTTGTTGGAATTTATAAAGACTGCTTGTAGGCATTTTTTCTGTAAATGGTGCCAGACGGATCAATCGCAGCATTTCATCCAGACTGGAAAACTCCAGACTAAACGGAACCGATGTCTCAAAAATTTCATTGTCCTCTTTCTGCTCAGTACCATTTGCATCTTCTGTCTCTGTCTTTTTTGCATCCTGGCTGTGCTTTGCCTTATATTTTTCGAGGAAATCATCGATAGCACTCTGTTTTTCCTCTTTATTCATCTGCCGAAATTCTGATAATTTTTCCGGTGCGAGCTGGTTCATCAGCTGTCCGACCGTATCCACAAGATTCTTAAAACTCATCTCGGAATCTCCGCCAAACGTGATCGCCATGCTGTGATCCTGCAAAAGTTCTGCCTTCACTACCGGTGAAATATTCTGCATACTGATATTGCCCTGCTCCTCTACCAGTTCCACCACCGCACGCATAAACTCCTGCGTCACCTCGGTATTTCCAATAATCTCATCAATATTGTATCCCATTTCACGGATTTCTTCTTCAGACAGTGCACATCTGATCTTATTTTCACCTAATCTCTCAATTTCCATATGTATTACCTTCTAAAACATCTTTCCGATGCTTTGCAATCCAAAAATACTTTATACCTTTCGAATGGCTTTGCATTCTTGGAATGCTGTTTCTTCTTATAAAGAATATGTTGTTATTTTCACAGCTATTATCCTATTTTTTTATGCATTTGTAAATAGGGTTTCGATTCCACATATCTGCCACAAAATAGGTCAATGCTGTCCATGTATACACGGAATAGAAAATGCCGTACTCATCAACACCGTCCTTTAAAATTTTCTGCGCCTGCTCTTTTGTCAGAAAAGAAAAGCCGTCAAAACACTCGCTTCCCTCTGCACCGTCCTGTGACATACCTGTCAGAGTATCCCGGTTTAACACGATTTTCACAAGTGCGTTGCTCTCATCCGTCATTCCCGGTGTGCTGAAAAGGCATGGATTGATCACTTCCAGTTCATCTGTATCCAAAACCTCAATTCCGTTTTCTTCTTTCAGTTCTCTTTTCGCAGTCACAAGCAATGGTTCGTCTTCCTCTTTATCTGCCGGATCGATCAGTCCCGCCGGGACGCTCAGCAAAAATTGTCCTGCCGGATACCGGAATTCACGATTCAGCAGGAGCTTGGGCTCACCGTTGGATGGATTCCAGATCGTGATGCAGCTCACCGCATCTGGAAGCATATTTTGAAATTCTTCCGTAGACTTCACTGCCACAAGATCATCTGCGCTCCGTCTTGTTGCATTATAGTAATGTCTGCCCTCGGCATACTGAAGATCAAATACTTTGATAAACTTTGTTTCCAATAGAGTTTTTATATTCTGTTTTTTGATTGTTGGACGCATGGCAGGCTCCTTTCTTATTCACAATTATTTACACCCGATAGCGATTCAGGCAGGAATAAATCTCCTGAATTCTTGGGATTGCGTATCCACCGGAGATAACGCCATGCTCTGCGGCAAATACCATTCCTTCCTGCTCTAACTTATGTTCTAACCACTGTGCCGTTTCTGAAATGGTACGCTTTCCATCCACCAGATGTTCCACAGTATATTTCAAAAGCAGTCCCAGTGCCGCCGTCTGCTCGCTGTCGATCAACTGCTCGATATAGCGCAGGTCGACATTCTGTTTTCCAAGCATAAAGCCATCCACACCAAGCGTCTTTACCTTCAAGCGCTCCGGCTCGCCTTTTTTCACTTCTCCGCTCCGGTAGTCCCTGCGTTTTACCGCTCCATTCCTGTCTTTTTCCATGACACGGTGGCTATCCGGTAAAACAAATGGTTTTGCTGTCTCCTGCATGATTGGAAATTGTCCACACAGGTTCTTTGCTTTCTCTGTGATATCCACAGGTTCATACTGATCCATCTGGATCACAGTGTCTGCAATGTGGAAAAATGCTCCCGAACTTCCCGCAACCAAAATGGTAGAAATTCCTGCTTTTTCATACAGATCCACTGCTCTGGATAAAAACGGTGTGATCGGCTCTTTGTCCGGGCTTACCACTTTCTGCATAAAGGCATCCCGCACCATAAAATTGGTGGCAGAAGTATCCTCATCCAGCAAAAGCAGTCTGCTGCCAGCCTCAACCGCTTCCACGATGCCAGCCGCCTGGGACGTGCTTCCACTCGCATCAGCAGTCGAAAAATCCTTCGTATCCCTACCGTTTGGAAGATCATTGATAAACATGGAAATATCTACGTTTTTGATAAATCTTCCATCCTCAGAGCGGAGCTTTTGTGCCGTTTCATCTGCGATCACATACTCCCTGCCATCTCCGGCAATATGATTGTATACGCCTAATTCCAACGCATTTAAAAGCGTAGATTTTCCATGATAACCGCCGCCTACGATCAGGGTGATTCCTTTGGGAACTCCCATTCCTGTAATCTTACCCCGGTGCGGCAGTTCTAACGTCACACGCATTGTTTCCGGAGAAACAAATTTTACAGACTGCTTCATTGGCTTGGAAGAGATACCGCTCTCCCTTGGCAGCACAGAGTCATCCGCCACAAAAGCAGCCAGTCCAAGTTCTGGCAGCTTCTCACGGATTGCCTGCTGATCTTCTGCCAGTTCCACAGCCTCTTTTACTTTTTGCGCATTCAGATTTTTATAATAAAAAGACTGCTCCACGCACTGTGGCAGATATTCAAATAAGATTTTTTCGAGTTCTTTTGCATTGATTGTTCTTCCATTTGCAGGAAACCCGACTGCAAATCTGGCGGTAATCTCTTTTTCACTGATTTCACATGCTGTCCTCTGCAGCACTTCCTGTCCACAGTGTGTCACTGAGATCAGCCCGCTTTTCCCGGAACCCTTCGCTTTAAAGTTAAACTGATTCACTTTTGCCGCAAAATTGCGAAGCAGTTCATCCGCCAATGCGGTTCTTGTCAGCTTATCTTTCATTGCAAATGCCGGAAATCCGGCTGCCTTCGTATCTACTGTCACCCTCACATCCGATGGTGCCGCAAACGGATCGCCCTGCACATGGTCAATTGACAATATGTATTTGGGGAACTGGTAACTTCCACGCAGGGATTTGTATAATGGGTAACTTTTATGGTCTATTGTTTTTAATTGTGATTGTAGGTCGTTGTATGATTGCATGGAGGGACTCCTTTTTGTATTGTGTTTTTATGAAATTTTTGTGCTATTTGCTCGTCTTTCTTATTTGCAAATATGTACCGCCTCTAATTAATTACTTCATTTGACTGAAAACTATGAAAAAGTATCAAATAGGTTTTCTTTATAGTATCCATGATATCATATAAATAACTTTATTGGGCAGATATTTTTATAGATATTACAGAAAGTAAGTTATTTTCATTCAGCAGTAAAACACTTGCTGCTTTGCTGCGTAAAGAAGTGTTTCACGAATGAGCAGGCTTCTTTTACGATGCAAAAACTTAAAATGAGTTTTTTTCATCTATTAGAATCACTTTTTACTTGTTTTTTGAAAGATAAAACCCTGCATAATCACTGGGATTATGCAGGGTTTACCGTTCCCTATTATAACATACCAAGTAATAACCGGGAACTACAGCAGACGACTGAGACATTGGAGAACGAGCGCGATTATAACATACCAAGTAATAACCGGGAACTACAGCAAGAAAAGCGAACTATTGGTTCTGTTTGTGATTATAACATACCAAGTAATAACCGGGAACTACAGCCCGTTACTTTCTTCTTCGTACAAGCTCCGGATTATAACATACCAAGTAATAACCGGGAACTACAGCAGTTGGCGAAGAAATCCGGAATCGGAAAATATTATAACATACCAAGTAATAACCGGGAACTACAGCGTCGATTCAGTTCAAACATGACCTCTCCCTATTATAACATACCAAGTAATAACCGGGAACTACAGCGTGCATTGGTAACACTCATTATTGTTCCAAATTATAACATACCAAGTAATAACCGGGAACTACAGCCGTTCGCCTTGTTCGTTCTCGATAGCTATATTATAACATACCAAGTAATAACCGGGAACTACAGCCTATAGATATCTATTTGTCGGTTCGGTTGTATTATAACATACCAAGTAATAACCGGGAACTACAGCATGGGGCGAAGAGCAGAGAAGAAAACGGAAATTATAACATACCAAGTAATAACCGGGAACTACAGCATTATGGAAAAATATAATATTCCAGAGGATATTATAACATACCAAGTAATAACCGGGAACTACAGCGGGCGGCAAGCGTGGCGGCAAGAACGTACTATTATAACATACCAAGTAATAACCGGGAACTACAGCCGGCTTGACTTCCAAGCTCGCCGATCTGGAATTATAACATACCAAGTAATAACCGGGAACTACAGCAATACAGACTGAATCCCGGGCGGTAAGTCTATTATAACATACCAAGTAATAACCGGGAACTACAGCTGCTATCCCTTATGGGATGGCTTTTGCATTATTATAACATACCAAGTAATAACCGGGAACTACAGCCTCCGATTGATATGTTCATCAAGTTTCTGAATTATAACATACCAAGTAATAACCGGGAACTACAGCCTAACTGGTCTGTCTTCTGCGTTTGCTATTATTATAACATACCAAGTAATAACCGGGAACTACAGCCTTCAGAGGCTTCTTCCTATGTCGGTCAGTATTATAACATACCAAGTAATAACCGGGAACTACAGCTTCGCTTGAAAAGGGTAATGATTTGCAACAATTATAACATACCAAGTAATAACCGGGAACTACAGCATGTATGGAGTTTCGAGTAATTATTTGAGCATTATAACATACCAAGTAATAACCGGGAACTACAGCAGTCAAGCTATTTGGGAATCGTTTATTGATATTATAACATACCAAGTAATAACCGGGAACTACAGCTGCATTGGTAACATTCATTATTGTTGCATAATTATAACATACCAAGTAATAACCGGGAACTACAGCAACAATATGTTTCCTCTGCTTTCTCTGTTGATTATAACATACCAAGTAATAACCGGGAACTACAGCAAACCTTGCAAACATATGTATTTTCTGGCCATTATAACATACCAAGTAATAACCGGGAACTACAGCAAAATTGTATTTATCGTTATACCCATTTAATTATAACATACCAAGTAATAACCGGGAACTACAGCATCATGGCACATGAACCATATAATAAAGAATTATAACATACCAAGTAATAACCGGGAACTACAGCAATTTCTTCAATCACTTCTTTTACACATTTATTATAACATACCAAGTAATAACCGGGAACTACAGCCATTGTCTGCTCTCTTGCCTCATATAAGATATTATAACATACCAAGTAATAACCGGGAACTACAGCTACAATGTATTATGGGAATCCAGTGATAATATTTTAAAAAAATATAAATGGAAAAGAAAAAGCCTTGCCATTACGCCAAGTGATGTAAACATCTTCTCGCAAACGTCCGAAACGCTTAATGGTATAGCTTTTAAAAATATTATATCACAAAGTCAAAAAAATAATACTTTAAATAAACGCGATCATATATAACGGTAATGTAATGATACCATCATCACTTACACCTATATTACCATCAACAAACTTGTATCCATAAGGAATGTCTGCATTCATTTTCAAAATAGATTTTAAGGAATTAGCCCGCGTATTTCCACTTTTAACCTCAATCGGAACTACCACACCATCTTTTTGGATCATAACATCAATTCTTCTCTTGGTTGTCTCATTTTTATAGAAATATAACGGATATCCTTTCTTGTAAAGTGCATCTGCTATGGCACATTCATATATACCGCCTTTTGAGTTTCCGAATAACGTATTTTCTACGATATGTTGCTTTAATGAAAAATCTTTCATCGCCATCAAAAGAGATAAATCCGTTGTGTATGCCCTGAAAAAGTCATCTCTTGCATAGTCATCCAGATCAAATCTGACATCTGTTACCAGTTTGCATAAATGCACCATATCCGCACGAAGCAACCACTCAATACTTGAAAAATATTTTTGTGCCCGACCACCATGCTCGACTTCTTTATATTGAAATTTATGGTTTTCCTTATCCAGTAACTGTTTTGCAAGAGAAAGATAACACTTCTCTGCTTTTACCTTTTCCTCAGCTGTTGCATAATGTGCTATGTCATACTGGTATCCCTGTAAGAGGCTGCGCTGTATCCTGTCAATTTTCCTAAAATCTTTTGTGTCTATATATTTCTGTACTGCCTCTGGCATACCACCTATTGCAATGTACTGTCTGTAATAATTCATCATTTGCGAATGAATTGCTTCAGGCACAATCATTTTAGAACGCAGATAACCACAGAGATTTTCTATCATATCCCCGGATATTCCCATTCCCCACAGAAACTCTTCAAAATCAATCCCATACATTTTCAAATAATCAACATATCCAACCGGATAAGAAGAGGCACGTTTGTAGTCGATTCCAAGAAGTGAGCCAGATACAATTACATCATATTTATTATCTATCGCCCAAAATTTAAGTGATGTGACCGCTTCCTGACATTCCTGAATTTCATCCAGAAAAATCAATGTTTTTCCAGGAATAATTTTCTTTTCAGGGAAGCGGAACCGCATACCCATAACCATAGCATCTACGGTAAGATCTCCAGAAAATATCTCCATCGCAGAAGGCATCTGTTTAAAATTAATTTCAACCAGTTCTTCATAATTTTCTTCGGCAAAACGTTCAACGGTATATGTCTTTCCTGTTTGTCTGGCACCCTGAACGACAAGGCACTTCTTATCCTTTGTGTTTATCCAGTTTTTCATAAAATTTGTTGCTTTTCTTTTTAACATAAGGCACCTCTGATCAACATAAATAACACTTTTTAATGTAAATCATCAACATTTTAGGAAGATAAAATGTATATCTGTCAACATTTCAGAAAAATTATATCATTAATTTGAATCGATGAAAAGGATTATTGCAAATTTCATCCGCAGTACCTGTAAAAGTATGGCATAATTTCCACGAAAACAACTGTAATTTTCTTCCAGCATGTGCTATGATGATGACATAAATGTAGCAACACGAAAGACATTCCACTGCACTTTTCCGTAAGCGCTGCGGATTTATGACACACAGAAGGAGGATTTTATGTACGAATTTACAGAAGACTGTATGCTTCATATTGATGCAATCGATGAAGAACACAAGCGTCTGTTCCAGATGATAAATGAAGCATTCGAATTAGTTGAGAAAACAGAGGATGTGACAGCCATCGGTCAAAGCCTGATCGCAAACCTGAAAGATTACGCAGCTACGCACCTTGCTCATGAGGAGGCTTATATGGAGAGTATCCATGATCCTGAGCTTCCTCTCCAGAAGACAGAACATGCTGCATTTGCAAAGACGATCAACGAATTTAAACTGGATACCACATCACCACGCAATGCCAAGAGATCGTTAAATGAACTTCTTACTTACCTCGTGCACTGGCTTTATCATCATATTTTAAGCAGCGATATGATGATCGGGAAAATGATCCCTACGGAAGAATCTACAGAGGATCCATTTGCATTCACGGACAAATACAAAACCGGCATCACATTTGTCGATGATGAGCACCGCAAGCTGTTTGAGATCATCAGTGATACCAATGACCTCATCCACGACCAGCTTTTACATGATAAATACGATGAGATCATGCGTCTGCTGGCAGAACTGAGAGATTATACGGAATTACATTTCAGCGAGGAAGAGGCCCTGATGGAGCGCATCCATTATCCTGAACTTCCTTCACAGAAGCGGGCACACGCTGCATTTGTAGACCGTCTTGTAAATATCGATCTGGATGAAATGGAGGATCTGGATGACAACCAGCAGGTATATCTTCTTGATCTGATCCAGTTTTTACTGAACTGGCTTGCAAACCACATTCTTGCCTGTGATAAAAAAATTGGTGAATATATGCGCGAAAATCATATTTCTGAATAAGCAGGAACGGTTGTATGGGTTTTCACCCGAATGATAAAAGATCACAAGTCATCCGGTCAAAAACTCATACAACTTTTTTTATTTTCTTACTTGACAAAGTCAAGTATCGGTTTTATACTGTGTGAAGTTGGAAACGAAAATACTCAGTTTTCGATGTGAAAATTGGATTTCGCTTTGCGATGTAAGGAGGATTTATGCTAATATCAACTCTTTCCTACTATACAACTGAACTATATAAAGAATTTGCTGCTTACACAACAGAAAAGCTCCATGAGTTAGGTCTTAACTTTGGTCAGATGTACTTTATCATTTATGTGGGCAAACATCCTGAGTGTACCCCATCAGAACTGACCAGCGCCTTAAAACTGGACTGGGGACATTCGCAGCGCTCCGTTGCGAAACTTGCAGAAGATGGTTTTCTGATCAAAGAAAAGAAATCCGGCCGCAGTTACCGGTTAACCTTAACCCCTCTTGGGAAACAGGCTTTTGATGTCTGCCATCAGGTACTTTTCGACTGGGATGCCACCAAATTGACCGGTCTTACCAATGAGGAGCAGCAGCTCCTTTTAAATCTGCTGTGTAAAATATCAATTCAGAAAGTGTGAGATTATGTACGAAACAATTCAGACTCCCTTCAATTATGGAGGATTAACCTTAAAAAACCGCATTATTTTTGCCCCTACAACATTCGGTTTATCGGATGAAGATTACTTTGAAAAAATACGCCGGATCGCAGCTGGCGGCTGCGCTATGATCATTGTCGGAGACGTTCCGGTTGGAAAAAGTCATTTCGGAAAATCACTTTTTGACAAAAAAGGCTTTGCATTCTATGAAAAAGTGATCGGGATCGCCCATGACAATGACTGTAAGGTATGCGCCCAGCTTCATCAGTCCGATTCCAATATCAAAGCCATGTTAAAATATGTTCCGGGCGTGCTCACAAAACGGATCAGCATGCAGGAACTCCGCCCTCTTTTAAATAATGAGGTTGCTCCATATATTACGAATATGCCTCACAAAAAAGTAAAAGAGATCACCTCTGCTTTCGGCACTGCCGCTGTTCTCGCAAAAAAAGCAGGATTTGATATGATCCAGATCCACGGTGACCGTATGTGTGGAAGTTTCAGTTCTTCCATTTACAACCACCGCACCGATGAATACGGCGGAACTGCCGAAAACCGTGCCCGTTTTGCAGTGGAGGCTGTTTCTGCCGTCCGCGAAAAACTGCCAGATATGCCAATCGATTACAAGCTTGCCGTCCGTCAGGAGAATCCACACTACGGAAATGCAGGTGTTATCGAGGATGAGCTGAAGGTATTTGTTCCAATGCTTGAAAAAGCTGGCGTTACAAGCTTCCATGTCACGCTCGCAAACCATTCTGATCTTGAAAATACTATTCCACCGAAAAACCATCCGTATTTTGGTGAACCGGGATGTTTCCTAAAATTCTGTGATGAGGTAAGACAGTACACCAATCTTCCGATCTGTGGTGTCGGCGGACTTACCGATCCTGATTTTGTGGAAAAACAGCTTGCCGATGGCCGCATCCAGTGTGCTGCCATGAGCCGCCAGTTACTGGCTGATCCTGACTGGGTAAACAAGCTGAAAGATGGTCATGCAGACCAGATCCACCGCTGTGTCCGCTGCAACAAAAAATGTCTTGGCGGGCTGATGCAGCATCAGGGAACACACTGTATTTATGAGAAATAATTTTTTAAAAAAAGAATGCATCCGGATTAATTTCCTCCGGATACATTCTTTTTTATTTGTTCTTACTTTTTTATTTATTCTTACTTTTCTATTTCTTCTTAGTGTTTTGGAACGATCTTCTCAATTCCACCCATATATGGCTGAAGTGCTTTTGGAATGTTGACGCTTCCGTCCTCATTTAAGTTGTTCTCTAAGAATGCGATCAGCATACGTGGCGGAGCAACAACTGTGTTGTTTAAGGTATGTGCAAAATATTTGTTTCCGTCTTTTCCTTTTACCCTGATCTTTAAACGTCTTGCCTGTGCATCTCCTAAGTTTGAGCAGCTTCCAACTTCGAAGTATTTCTTCTGTCTTGGAGACCATGCCTCTACGTCGCAGGATTTTACTTTTAAGTCAGCGAGATCGCCGGAGCAGCACTCTAATGTACGGACCGGAATATCTAAGCTGCGGAACAGGTCAACGGTGTTCTGCCATAATTTATCATACCAGATTTTGGATTCTTCCGGTTTGCAGACAACGATCATTTCCTGTTTCTCGAACTGGTGGATACGGTATACACCACGTTCCTCGATACCGTGTGCTCCTTTTTCCTTACGGAAACATGGAGAGTAAGAAGTCAGTGTGTATGGTAATTTTTCTTCATCGTTGATCGTGTCAATGAATTTACCGATCATGGAATGTTCGGAAGTTCCGATCAGGTAAAGATCCTCTCCCTCGATCTTGTACATCATAGCATCCATCTCGTCAAAACTCATAACACCTGTTACAACGTTGCTTCGGATCATGAATGGTGGTACACAGTAAGTAAATCCGCGGTCGATCATGAAATCTCTTGCGTAGGAGATCACTGCGGAATGGATTCTTGCGATATCACCCATTAAATAATAGAAACCGTTTCCTGCAACTTTTCCTGCTGCGTCAAGGTCGATACCATCAAAACGATCCATGATATCTGTGTGATATGGGATTTCAAAATCAGGAACGACAGGTTCGCCGAATTTTTCGATCTCCACGTTGCAGCTGTCATCTTTTCCGATTGGAACAGACGGATCGATGATGTTTGGGATTACCATCATGATCTTTGTTACTTTTTCCTGCAACTCTTTCTCTGTTTCCTCTAACTCAGCAAGGCGTGCTGCATTGGCACTTACCTGTGCCTTTACTGCCTCTGCTTCTTCTTTCTTGCCCTGTCCCATTAACTGTCCGATCTGTTTGGATAAGGTGTTGCGGCTTGCACGAAGCTCATCTGCCTCTTTCTGTGTTGCTCTTGCCTTCGCATCTAACTCGATCACTTCGTCTACTAACGGTAATTTCTGATCCTGGAATTTGTTCTTAATGTTCTGTTTTACGATTTCCGGATTTTCTCTTAAAAATTTTAAATCGATCATTTTTTCTAAGCTCCTTTTTCTTTTTTATAACACTAGGCGTTTGCGAAACTCATCCTAGTCTACTTTCATGTTTCTTAGTTTTATTGTTACTTA
>OQVI01001027.1_pt1 | contig 20131 bp, 17 predicted proteins | sample 1691651 | NCBI WGS metagenome assembly OQVI01 (sample SAMN03418287, study PRJEB22391) | human gut metagenome | biome: human-gut; feature: organic feature; material: feces | host: Homo sapiens | place: Italy | collected 2013-04
GGCTGTTTTTACCGTTAATATTCTTATAAGTCAGTGTTCCCTTCGGCAGTTGTTCTAACCGGTTATCTATCTCTCTGATACGATCTTTCGGATTTCGTATTCTATTCCTCCATCTGCAATCTCATACTCCTATGCATCAAAAATGGTTATGTATGGTTATATTCATAATATAACCATACATAACCATTGTCAATTCGTATCAATCAGTTTTCTTTCAATGTTTCCCTGCAAGCCCCTCCTGCAGCGCATCTAACACACTCTCCATATGGATCGGCTTTGCGATATAACCATCCATACCTACCTCAAGTGCACGCTTGCGATCCTCCTCAAACGCATTGGCAGTCATCGAATTCTTCAAATAGATGCGGCACTGTTTTATACATCATCTTTTATTCATGCTGACAGATCTACGTCTGAGCATACTGCCTGTTACTTCACAGAAAAACAATACTTTGTCTGAGAATGATAAGTTTCTCCCACATGTAAAACCGGGGATTTAAAATTCGGTTCATTCACTGCATTCGGAAAATACTGTGTTTCCAGACAGAATGCGTGGCGGGAATCATAAGATGCACCGCCTTTTCCGGTCTGTTTTCCAATGAAATTTCCGGCATACAGCTGGATACCGACACAGTCCGTATAGACATCCATACAGATACCGGATTTCTCTGATCTTGCGCGGGCTGCAAGCTGCATTGTCCCATCAGCCTTATCTAACACAAAATTGTGGTCATATCCACCGACAAACTTAAGCTGTTCAAAATCTACTCCGATGTCCTGACCGATTTTTTTCATTTTGCGGAAATCCATCGGTGTTCCGGCAACCTTTTCCACATTACCGGTAGGAATCGCTTCGCCATCTTTTACCGGCGTATAATAGGATGCTAAAATTTCAAGCTCCTGATTTTCCATACATCCGGAATCATGACCATTCAGATTAAAATAAGCGTGGTTCGTGAAGTTCGCAACTGTGGTCTGATCGGAAACCGCCTCATAGGCAATCGAGAGCTCATTATCATCTGTTACTGTATATGTAACCTTTGCAGTCATATTTCCTGGGAAATCCTGCTCTAAGTCCTTGCTCAGATACGAAAATGTAATCTCATCTTCCTTCTGCTGTTCCACATTCCAGATGACTGAATTGAAGCCATTTTTCCCACTGTGCAGGTTGTTCCCGTTGTCATTTTTTTCAAGCTGGTATTCCTTTCCATCTAAAACAACTTTCGCACCGCCGATCCTGTTTGCATTGCGTCCGATCACCGCCCCAAAATAACAGGTGTGATCCTGGTATTCCTGCGATGTATCATATCCCAACACAACATCACGGTTCACACCTTCCCGATCCGGCACAAGCACGGATACGATCGTTGCCCCAAGATCCATCACAGCAACTTCCATACCATTTTTATTTTTCAGCAGATATTTTGTAACTGTGTTTCCTTCTTTTGTTTTTCCAAACTCAATACCACTCATCTTAAACCTCATTTCCACGCAGCTTTATTTCCACCGCTGTTTTTAATTTTGACCGTAGTATGCATTTGCACCGTGTTTACGGTAAAAATGCTTTTCTTTGATGCAGTCCGGTGCCGGAAGTACTTTCGGGTTCAAAAGTTCTGTATTCTTTGCCATTTTGGCAACTTCCTCTAACACAACTGCATTGTGGACTGCCTCTGCGGCATCTTTTCCCCAGGTAAACGGTCCGTGATTCTTACAGAGTACCGCCGGTGTATACATCGGTTTGATGCCTCTTGTCTCAAATGTCTCGATGATGACTAATCCGGTATTTTTCTCGTAGGCTTCCTCGATCTCCTCCGGCGTCAGGTTTCTTGCACACGGGATCGGACCGAAAAAGTAGTCTGCATGTGTGGTTCCATAAAGAGGGATATCTCTTCCTGCCTGCGCCCATGCGACAGCTTCCGGGGAATGGGTATGTACGATTCCACCGATCTCTTCGTATTTTTTATAAAGTTCAATATGCGTTGCCGTGTCGGATGACGGTTTGTATCTTCCCTCGATCTTATTGCCCTCTAAGTCCATGACAACCATATCATCCGGGGATAATGCATCATAATCCACACCGCTTGGCTTGATCACAAAATATCCGCTCTCTCTGTCAATTCCGCTGACATTTCCCCATGTGTAGGTGATCAGCCCGCGCCGCGGCAGTTCCATATTTGCCTCATAGACCTGTTTTTTTAATTCCTCTAACATGATTTCTGTTCCTCCATAATACGTTTTGCAATGCCCTCTGCATCCAGCTCATATTTATGAAGCAGTTCTTTTGCCGGCCCTGACTCTCCGAATACATCCTTCACACCGATCCTCGTGATCTTTGTCGGACATTTTTCACCGAGCAGTTCTGCCACTGCACTGCCAAGTCCGCCGATAATGGAATGTTCCTCCACAGTATACACACGACCGGTCTGTTTTGCAGCTTTTAACACCAGTTCCTCATCTAACGGTTTGATCGTATGGATATTGATAACCTGTGCATCAATACCGTTTTCTGCCAGTGTTTCTGCTGCTTTTAATGTTTCCGATACACAAAGACCTGTTGCAAAAATCGTGATATCTTTTCCTTTTCGCAGTTCCACACCTTTGCCGATCTCAAATTTATATTCCGGATTGTCATTGATGACCGGAACTGCCAGACGTCCAAAGCGCAGATAAACCGGTCCTACATACTCGTAAGCTGCCCGCACGGCTGCTCTCGCTTCCACATCATCGCTTGGATTGATGATGACTATGCCAGGAATCTCACGCATCAGTCCGATATCCTCGTTGCACTGATGTGTCGCTCCGTCCTCACCGACAGAGATGCCCGCATGTGTTGCCCCGATCTTGACATTCAGATGCGGATAACCGATCGAGTTGCGCACCTGCTCGTAAGCACGTCCTGCTGCAAACATGGCAAATGTGCTGACAAACGGTACTTTCCCACAGGTGGAAAGTCCTGCTGCGATCCCCGTCATATTTGCCTCTGCAATACCGCAGTCAATATGGCGCTCCGGGAACGCTTTTTTAAAGATACCTGTCTTGGTAGCTGCTGCGAGATCCGCATCCAGCACAACCAGATTTTCTTTTTCTTTTCCAAGTTCGGCTAATGCATTGCCATAGCTTTCTCTGGTCGCGATCATTTTTACTTCTGACATAATGCTTCACCCGCCTTTCCCAGTTCTTCCATTGCAATCGCATATTCCTCATCGTTCGGTGCTTTTCCGTGCCAGCCTACCTGACCTTCCATATAAGAAACACCTTTTCCTTTTAAGGTATGTGCGATGATTGCTGTCGGCATGCCTTTTGTCTCCCTTGCCTCTTTAAAAGCCTCCGCAAGCTGTGCAAAATCATTTCCATCTGCGACATGGATCACATGGAAATTAAAAGCTTCAAACTTTTTATCGATCGGATCCGGTGAGCAGACTTCATCTAATGTTCCGTCAATCTGCATGTTGTTATTGTCGACGATCACTACCAGATTGTCAAGCTTACGGTGTCCGGCAAACATGGATGCCTCCCACACCTGGCCTTCCTCGATCTCGCCATCACCTAACAGCGTATAAACACGATAATCTTTGTGATCCATCTTTCCTGCAAGTGCCATTCCGACCGCACAGGAAATTCCCTGTCCCAGAGAACCGGATGACATATCCACTCCCGGAATATGCTTCATATCCGGATGTCCCTGCAAATAAGAACCGATATGGCGCAGTGTCTCTAAATCTTTCACCGGAAAATATCCCCGGGTTGCCAGTGCCGCATAAAGTCCCGGCGCCGTATGTCCTTTCGATAAGACAAAACGGTCACGATCCTCCATTTTCGGATTCTTTGGATCAATATTCATCTCTTCAAAATATAAATATGTAAAAATTTCTGTCGCCGAAAGCGATCCCCCCGGATGCCCCGACTTCGCAGCATGCGTTGCAGTCACGATGCCCTTGCGAACCTCGACTGCAGTCTGCTTCAGTTCTGTGATAGTCATTGATACCCTCCTTTAGTGTCATATAAACTCTGCGAAACCCACCTCAAACTCTTCTCACGTTAAGCTGCTGACGGGTTTCGCAATGATTTTTATTACTCTCCGAAGACGGCAGAGCGGTTTCTACCGTCTTTCACAATCTTTTATTCACCAAAAACCACAAAGCCGTCTTTGTAGTTTTTCAAACCATTTTTACTCTCCGAAGACGGCAGAGCGGTTTCTATTGTCTTTTTGTAAAACCTTAGTCACCGAAAACCGCTCTATAGTCCTTCTGGAATTTTTCGATTCCTGCGTCGGTCAGTGGGTGTTTTGTCATCTGGACGATTACGTTGTACGGCACGGTTGCGATATGTGCACCTGCTAATGCGCAGTCTGTGACATGGATCGGGTTACGGATGGATGCTGCGATGATCTCTGTCTCAAGTCCATAGTTGTCAAAGATCTGAACAATATCCTGAATCAGATCGATGCCTGCTGTACTGATATCATCTAATCTTCCAAGGAATGGAGAAACATAGGTTGCGCCTGCTCTTGCTGCGAGGAGTGCCTGATTTGCAGTAAAGATCAGTGTTACATTGGTCTTGATGCCCTCTGCAGAGAGAACTTTTACTGCCTTTAAGCCTTCTACTGTCATAGGAATTTTTACAACCATGTTCGGATGAATCGCTGCGATCTCACGTCCCTCTTTGATCATGCCCTCTGCATCAACAGTTGTCGCTTTTACCTCACCGCTGATCGGTCCGTCTACGATGGATGTGATCTCTTTGATTACTTCGTTAAAATCTCTTCCCTCTTTTGCGATCAGGGATGGGTTCGTGGTAACACCACAGATCACTCCCATATCATTTGCTTTACGGATATCCTCTACATTTGCTGTGTCAATAAAAAATTTCATACTATACCTCTCCTTTTCTTTGTGTGCCCGTGCACACAACTTGTTTTACTTATGATAATCTCTTTTATTTAAAACTTCAAGCGTGTTTTTGTGTTTTCATGATTTTGCACAACTTTTTTGCGTGCATGTGCACACTTTTCACAAAACAAGTTTTTGCTTCAAAATATGCACATGCTTTTCCAGTGTTTAACGATAAAACAGTTCCCCAATCTGTAAGTCACGTTTGAAATCACGGATCTTCGTATCTTTGTCAATATAAACAGCCTCGATGCCCATTGCATTTGCCCAGTCGCCCATCTGCTCTGCGGTCAGATCGTATGTAAATGCGGTATGATGTGCGCCGCCTGCAAGGATCCATGCCTCTGCACCGGTATAGAGATCCGGCTGTGGTGTCCAGAAGTTTGTCGCTACCGGGAGTTTCGGCATCGGTTTTTCCACTTTCTTGCAGTCCACATCATTGATGATCAGACGGAAACGGTTGCCAAGATCGATCAGGGAAGTTGCGATACCTTTACCTTCTTTGGATGTGAATACCAGTCTTGCAGGATCTTCCCTGTCACCCATGGAGAGTGGCTGGCACTTGATGCTGATCGGGCCATCTGCGATGGACGGACAGATTTCCAACATATGTGCCTCTAAGATTCCTTCTTTGCCTTTGACAAAGTTGTAGGTGTAATCCTCCAACATGGATGTTCCCTTTGCATCCTTTTTGCCCTCGGTCATAATCTTCATCAGACGGACCATGGCAGCAACTTTCCAGTCACCCTCTGCTCCAAATCCGTAACCTTTTCCCATCAGACGCTGGATTGCAAGTCCCGGAAGCTGTTTTAATGCACCAAGATCTCCAAAGTGGGTTACGATCGCCTGATAATTCTTTTCGTCTAAGAAACGCTCAAAGCCAAGCTCGATCTGTGCCTGGACTGCAACATGGCGGCGGAATTCTTCCGGATCACGTCCCTCTAATAAAATGTCATATTTCTCGTAGTATTCGTCCACAAGAACATTGGTATCAGACTCGGATACTGCTGCTACGGACTCTGCGATCTCGTTGACCGGATATGCATCCACTTCCCAGCCGAATTTTAACTGTGCTTCCACTTTATCGCCCTCAGTTACCGCAACGTTTCTCATATTGTCAGCGACACGCATCACACGGATATGGCTGCTCTCGATCACGCCGACTGCGGTGCGCATCCAGGAAGCGATCTTCTCCTGTACCACCGGATCAGACCAGTGTCCGACAACCACTTTGCGCTCGATTCTCATACGGGTCACGATATGACCGTACTCTCTGTCACCATGCGCAGACTGGTTTTCATTCATGAAATCCATATCGATGGAATCATATGGGATCTCTTCATTGAACTGTGTATGTAAATGTAATAATGGTTTTCTGTACTCCTGTAAACCTAAGATCCAGGATTTTGCCGGTGAAAATGTATGCATCCATGTGATGACACCTGCACACTCTTCATCCATATTTGCCTCATTAAACGTTTTACGGATCAGCTCGTTTGTGATCAGTGTCGGTTTCCAGATGACTTCATAAGGAAGTACCCCTGACTCATTTAACTTTGCAACGATGATCTTTGCATGCTCTGCCACATGCTCTAAGCACTCATCCCCGTATAAATCCTGTGATCCGGTGCAAAACCAGAATTTATAATTTTTTGTTTTTAACATGTGCAAATTCCCTCCTGATACACTTTATTTTTTTATTATTTTTATAAGATCGGCATCGTCTCTACCGCTGCCATTTCTGCTTCCAGTGCCTTTTTATAGTTTTCAATATAAGCATCAAATCCTGCCACATCCGCCGGATCCGGCTCCATGACAGTTCCTGTTTCCCCACCAAAGATCTTACCGGATAAATACTGCTCTAATGTTTCGCCTTCTGCTTTGTGTACCATGTATGATGCAAGCAGTGCCATGCCCCATGGGCCGCCCTCGCCTGCAGTTTCCATAACTGCTACCGGCGCATCCATTGCCGCAGCAAGGATTCCCTGTCCGACTCCTTTTGTCTTAAACAGTCCTCCATGCCCGTAAATGCGGTCTACTTTTACTTTTTCCTCTTTTAACAGGATATCCAGACCGATCTTTAACGTGGCAAGTGATGCATAAAGATGGCTTCTCATAAAGTTTGCCAGTGTAAAATGTGCATCCGGTCTGCGCACGAAAAGCGGACGGCCTTCATTTAAACCGGTTACCGGCTCACCGGAGAAATAATTGTAGGCAAGCAGGCCTCCACAGTCTTTATCTCCCTCTAATGCTTTCCGGTAAAGTGTTCCAAACAACTCATTCATATCCGGTTTCATGCCAAAGGCTTCTGCAAATTCTTTGAATAATCCAACCCATGCATTCAGGTCTGATGTACAGTTATTGCAGTGAACCATCGCAACGGTATCACCGGACGGTGTGGTTACCATGTCAAGCTCCTCATGTACATTCTTTAAATCTTCCTCGAGAACGACCATCGCAAACACGGATGTTCCGGCAGATACATTTCCTGTGCGGACTGCAACGGAATTTGTCGCAGCCATACCGGTTCCTGCATCTCCCTCCGGCGGGCAGAGTGGAATGCCTGCGGAAAGATTGCCGCTCTTATCCAACAGTTTTGCTCCCTCAGCAGACAACGTTCCTGCTGCCTCCCCTGCAACTAAAACTTTCGGCAGGATCTCACGCAGTTTCCACGGATATCCTTTTGGTGCGACAAGTGCGTCAAATTTATCGATCATTGTCTGATTGTAATCTCTTGTCTTTGCGTCGATCGGGAACATACCGGATGCCTCTCCGACACCAAGTACTTTCTCTCCGGTCAGTTTCCAGTGAATGTATCCGGCTAAGGTTGTAAAATACGAAATGTTTCCTACATGTTCTTCCCCGTTTAAGATCGCCTGATATAAATGTGCGATGCTCCAGCGCTGTGGAATATTAAAGGAAAACTCCTTTGTAAGTGCTGCCGCAGCCTCCCCCGTGATCGTATTGCGCCAGGTGCGGAACGGTACAAGTAACTCCCCGTCTTTGTCAAATGCCATATAGCCATGCATCATTCCGGAAAATCCGATCGCTGCGAGTGATGTGATCACCGTATCGTATTTTTCCTTTACATCCTCTGCTAATCTACCATAACAGTCGGTAAGTCCCGTCCAGATATCATCCAGACTGTATGTCCAGATTCCATCCTCCAAACGGTTTTCCCAGTCATGTGCACCGGATGCAATCGGCTCCCCCGTCTCATTTACAAGAACCGCCTTGATCCTGGTTGAACCGAATTCAATACCAAGTACTGCTTTTCCGGTTTCAATCGTCTGCTTTGCGTTACTCATTATCCCTTCTCCTTTCAGATGTAAACCACTTCTTCTATACTTTCAGCATACAACTTGTATGCATGTGTTAACAAGTTGTTTTTTCTTAAAATACCACTTTATAAAATCTCTATAAATTCGCTTTATTCCTGACCATGTATGGTATAATGTATTAAGCTATGAGCAGTGCCAGATAAGAAGGAACACTGCGGAATAAAATACAGACCAGCACGAACTAATCACAACGTAAAAAGAAAGAGATTTTCCCATGCCATCAGAACATAAAACAAATGAAACCATCAAATACAAACTTGCCACCGCAATGAAAGAATGCATGAAATCCGCCTCCGTAGAGAAGATCACCGTCACGGAGATTGTGGAGACCTGCGGCGTGACACGCCAGACCTTTTACCGGAATTTTAAGGATAAGTATGACCTTATCAACTGGTATTTTGATAAAATTTTACTGGAATCTTTCGAACATATGGGTGAAGGGAAAACTGTGTATGAAGGACTGGTGAATAAATTTCATTATATCCAGCAGGAAAAGCTCTTTTTTAAAGCAGCTTTTAAAAATGACGATCAGAATTGTCTGAGAGATCATGATTTTCAACTGATCTGTGCCTTTTACACCGAACAGCTTGAGACACGCATGGCGTGCAGACTTTCCCGTCAGCTGCAGTTTCAGTTAGAAATGTACTGCCAGGGTTCCATTTATATGACCGTACAGTGGGTGCTTGGCTATCGCAAATGCTCTGCCGAAGAACTCGCACATGCCCTTGCATCTGCCATGCCGGAAGAACTGCAGACTGTATTTCATAAATACGGGTTGGTTTGATGCAGGAAAATGTTACATTCATAAACATTTCTGTTACAAAAAAACCTTCCAGGCAAAACAATTATGCCTGAAAGGTTTTCTTTTACTTATGACAATATACGAATCATAAAGCATACATTCTATGATTTCACCGCTGCAATTACATCAGTTTGCGGAAAAGATTCTTAAGATCTTCCACACTGGCATCTTTCGGGTTACCCGGAGCACATGCATCTGCATGAGCAGATTCTGCAAGAAAATCAAGATCTTCTTCTTTTAATGCATCAAGTTTTGTCGGGATTCCCACATCAACAGAGAGTTTCTGTACGGCATCAACTGCTGCTTTACGATATTCCTCCACAGACATATCGTCCACACCTTTGACTCCCATTGCACGAGCGATCTCACGGTATTTCTCTCCGGTGCAGTCCGCATTGTACTCCATAACGATTGGAAGCATCATGGCACATGCAACACCATGTGGTGTATCATAAACAGCACCTAAGGTATGAGCCATGGAATGTGCAATTCCAAGACCTACGTTAGAAAATCCCATTCCGGCAATGTACTGTCCAAGTGCCATTCCCTCACGTCCCTCTTTCTTGTTGTCAACTGCATCACGCAGGGATCTTGAAATAATTTCAATCGCTTTCAGATGGAACATATCTGTCATTTCCCATGCAGCTTTGGTTGTATATCCCTCGATCGCATGTGTCAGGGCATCCATACCGGTGGAAGCTGTCAGTCCCTTTGGCATGGAAGACATCATATCCGGATCCACGATTGCAATGACAGGCATATCATGTGGATCGACACAGACGAATTTTCTCTTTCTCTCCACATCTGTGATAACATAATTGATCGTAACCTCTGCTGCCGTACCGGCGGTCGTAGGTACTGCAATGATCGGTACGCATGGTTTTTTCGTGGGTGCAACTCCCTCAAGACTTCTGACATCCTCAAATTCCGGATTGGCAATAATGATTCCGATCGCTTTTGAGGTATCCATAGAAGATCCTCCACCGATTGCGATCAGGTAATCAGCTTCCGCTTTCTTAAATGCCTCAACACCGTGCTGTACATTCTGGATCGTAGGGTTTGCTTTGATATCTGAATAAATTTCATAAGCAAGTCCGTTTTTGTCAAGAATATCCGTTACCTTTTTTGTAACACCAAATTTGATCAGATCCGGATCAGAACATACAAATGCTTTTTTGAAAGCACGCGCCTTTGCCTCTGTTGCGATCTCTTCGATCGCCCCTGCTCCGTGGTAAGATGTTTCGTTTAACATAATTCTGTTTGCCATAATAACCTTCTCCTTTTTCAATACTTATGATACTTTGATTGTAACAGGATCCTATCGTTTTCGTAAGTGACAAAACAGCAAAATTGTAACAAAAAAACCTGTATCAGCAAATTACTGATACAGGCCATGTTATGATCCATTATTATACATTAATCTCCGCTTTTACACCAAGTTCTTCCTTGTTTGCATCCAGAATCGGTTTTACCACATTTGCAATGAATTTATCCACCTGAATCGGTGCACGTCCCACATATTTTGCCGGATCCATCGTGGACTGCAGTGCCTCTAATGTCAGGTTAAATTCAGGATCTGCAGCGATCAGTTCAAGCAGATTGTTGTCTTTTCCTTCCTCTTTGACAGTCTTTCCTGCCTGCATGGATAAGGTACGGATCTTTTCATGTAACTCCTGACGGTTGCCGCCATTCTTTACAGCGTCCATCATAATATTTTCCGTTGCCATAAACGGGAGTTCTGCCATTAAATGTTTGGTGATTACTTTATCATATACAACCAATCCATCCACTACATTTAAGCACAGGTCTAAGATACCATCGATTGCAAGAAATCCTTCCGGAATGGAAAGTCTCTTGTTTGCAGAGTCATCTAAGGTGCGCTCAAACCACTGTGTTGCGGAAGTGATCGCCGGGTTTAAAGCATCGATCATGACATAACGCGATAAGGATGCGATACGCTCGGAACGCATCGGATTGCGTTTGTATGCCATGGCAGAAGATCCGATCTGGTTCTTCTCAAACGGCTCTTCCACTTCTTTTAAGTGCTGTAACAAACGGATATCATTTGACATCTTGTGTGCACTTGCCGCAATACCTGCAAGAATATTTGCAACGCGTGTATCCACTTTTCTGGAATAAGTCTGTCCGGAAACTGCATAGCACTCTTTGAATCCCATTTTTGCAGCGATCATCGGGTCGATCTTGTCAATCGTCTCCTGATCTCCATCAAACAGTTCTAAGAAACTTGCCTGTGTTCCGGTCGTTCCCTTGGAACCGAGCAGTTTTAAAGATCCCATGACATACTCTAGGTCCTCAAGATCCATGATAAATTCCTGTGCCCACAGTGTTGCACGCTTTCCAACAGTCGTCGGCTGTGCAGGCTGGAAATGGGTAAATGCCAGTGTCGGCAGATTTTTGTAAGTATCTGCAAATTTTGCAAGTTCTGCGATAACATTGACCAGTTTTTTATGAACCAGCTCCAATGCCTCCCGCATTAAAATAATATCGGTGTTATCACCAACATAACAGGATGTTGCTCCAAGATGGATGATTCCTGCTGCCTTCGGGCACTGCTGTCCATATGCATATACATGACTCATAACATCATGACGAACCAGTTTTTCACGCTCTCTTGCTACATCATAATTGATGTCCTCAGCATGTGCCTTTAACTCGTCGATCTGTTCCTGGGTAATAACCGGCTTTCCATTCTCGGAAAGTCCTAACTCCATCTCTGTCTCAGCTAATGCAATCCATAATTTTCTCCAGGTACGGAACTTTTTGTCCTGTGAAAAAATATACTGCATCTCCTTGCTGGCATAACGCTCAGATAACGGACTTGTATATCTGTCTGTACTCATTTCTGTTCTCCTTAACATTGTTTTATCATCAGATCATTATCTATCTCTCAAAGTCGCCCCGGATGTCCTCTTTCGGCGGTTCCATCGGGTAGGTACCCGTAAAGCATCCCTTACAGATACTTAATCCGCCGACCATTTCCTCTAAACGCTCAACTCCAAGGTATCCAAGGGAATCCGCACCAATGATCTTACGGATATCCTCGATGGAACGATTGTATGCAATGAGCTGTTCTCTCTCCGGGATATCTGTTCCAAAGTAACACGGCCATAAAAATGGTGGGGAACTGATCCTTACATGCACTTCGGTTGCACCGGCATCACGCAGCATTTTTACGATGCGGTCTGATGTCGTACCGCGGACAATGGAATCATCGATCATAATGATACGTTTTCCATCGACCGCCTCTTTTAAAACATTTAATTTCACGCGCACGCTGGACTCTCTGCTGCTCTGTTTCGGCTTGATGAAAGTTCTTCCGACATAGCCGTTTTTCACAAATGCAGTGCCATACGGAATCCCCGACTGCAGGGAATAACCGAGTGCTGCAGCATTTCCGGACTCCGGAACACCGACGACAAGGTCTGCATCCACCGGTGAATCCATGGCGAGGAAACGTCCTGCCTTGATCCTGGATGCATAGACACTGACACCGTCGATATGGCTGTCCGGTCTTGCAAAGTAAATATATTCAAAAATACAGCGCGCCTCTTTTTCTTTTGGCAGTGCTAAAGAAAGGTCAGACTGAATGCCGCCCTCCGGTGTGATCGTAACGATCTCTCCCGGCAGTACATCACGGACATACTCCGCGCCGATCGTATCAAGTGCACAGGTCTCGGATGCCAAAATGTAGGCATTGTCACGTTTTCCAATACAGAGCGGTTTAAAACCGTACGGATCACGCGCTCCGACTAACTTTCTCGGGCTCATCACTACCAGTGCAAACGCACCCTTGATCTTCTGGCAGGCACGTCCCACTGCCTCTTCCACACTGTTTGAATTTAAACGCTCACGGGCAATGTGATAGGCGATGACCTCAGAGTCAATCGTCGTCTGGAAAATTGCTCCGGTATACTCTAAATCCTTGCGCAGTTCCATTGCATTGATCAGGTTTCCGTTGTGTGCGAGCGCTAACGTTCCCTTTACATAATTAAGAACCAATGGCTGTGCATTCTCACGGGTGGAAGCTCCTGCCGTCGAATAACGGACATGTCCGACACCGATATCGCCATGCATAGGCTCTAAATTATCCTGCGTGAATACCTCATTGACAAGTCCCATGCCTTTGTATGAGGTCACCTTTCCCTTGGGTCCGTTCGTCTCACTGACTGCAATACCACAGCTCTCCTGTCCACGGTGCTGCAATGCAAAAAGACCATAATAGATCGTAGACGCAACGTCTCCGCCATCAAAGTCGTACATTCCGAATACACCACATTCCTCGTGCAGTCCGCTGTCCCCATTCGTCTGCCATGGTGTATCTTTCACAAATCCATTGTTGTCCATAAAATCCTCCTTGTTTTTCGAAGAAAAATGCGAGCCCGTTGGTGAGCAGAGGATTTTTCCACTAAGCAAATTTCTTACCTGTCAGAAGCTCATATGCCTCTTTGTATTTATTCACGGTCTTTTCGATGACATCATCCGGTAACAGGTAATCACTGTCCGGATTTGCTTTTAACCAGTCTCTTACAAACTGTTTGTCAAAGGACGGCTGTCCCTGTCCCGGTTTGTAACCCTCTAATGGCCAGAATCTGGAGCTGTCCGGTGTAAGCATCTCATCCCCTAATACAACATTGCCATTCTCATCTAAACCAAATTCAAACTTGGTATCTGCAATGATGATACCTTTTGTCAGTGCATATTCGGCACATTTTTTATATAAAGCGATCGTATAATCTTTGATCTGTTCTGCGTAGGAAGCACCTTTTCCCGGATACTCTTTCTCTAAGATCTCTCTGCAGCGCTCAAAGGAGATATTCTCATCATGCAGACCGATCTCTGCCTTGGTACTCGGTGTAAAAATCGGCTCAGGCAGTTTGTCGGACTCCTGTAATCCCTCCGGCAGTTTGATGCCGCATACGGTACCGTTTTCTTTATAGCTCTCCCAGCCGCTTCCTGTGATGTATCCGCGGACGATGCACTCGATCGGAAGCATCTCTAATTTTTTGCACATCATGCTGTTGCCGTCAAATCTCTCCTCCTGGAAAAACTCCGGCATATCTTTTACATCAACAGAAATCATATGATTTGGAACGATATCTTTTGTTAAATCAAACCAGAATTTAGACATCTGAGTCAGAATCGCACCCTTTTTAGTGACTTTGTTCTTCAAAATATGATCGAAAGCAGAAATTCTGTCTGTCGCTACAATGATCAGGCTGTCGCCGTTATCATATACTTCACGTACTTTTCCCTCTTTAATTGGCTGAAATACTTTGCTACTCATCCTCTTTGTCCTCTTTTCCGGTGTTATAAGCACCATATCATTTTCTGATGTTACTCAAAAATTATAATACATAGTCTTTTGGAAAGTCAATGATTTTGCCCGTATGGACATCGATATGTGATATAGAAAAATCAGTTCTTTTTATTAGTATTTTTGTATAGTTTTAATCATATTATAAGTTGTACTTATATTTTTGTTTATATTCTCTTATTCTCACTTTCTCAGCTTCTTTCCTGCATGAATTTTACCGGAAAATGATCCTTTTCCTTTCAAAAAAAGTGCCACAAAACTGATAAATTTCTTTCTGACAGCAGCTGCCCTGCCTGTCCAAAAATAAATATACCAGTCTGTGGCATCTTTTTATCCGGCTATATTATATCGCTCTTTTATTTTTTGATCAGTAAAGATTTTCCTGTCATCTCTGCCGGCTGCTCCATTCCCATCAGCTCGATCATAGTCGGGATGATATCAGCAAGGCATCCGTCCTCTTTTAAGGTGTAGGAAGGATCTGCATTTACGAGAATAAATGGAACCGGGTTGGTTGTGTGGGATGTTAACGGCTCGCCGGTCTCGTAGTTTACAAGCTGCTCAGCGTTTCCGTGATCTGCGCAGATGAACATCTGTCCGTCTACTTCTTTTAATGCCTCAACTGCTTTTCCAACACAGGTATCTACTGTCTCAACTGCTTTGATCGCTGCGTCTAAGGTTCCGGTGTGACCAACCATATCCGGGTTTGCAAAATTGATGATGATGACATCATATTTCTCAGAACGGATTGCTGCACATAACTTGTCGCATACTTCCGGTGCGCTCATCTCCGGCTGTAAATCGTAGGTAGCTACTTTCGGAGATTTTACAAGAATACGATCCTCACCTTTGTTTGGCTCTTCCACACCGCCGTTGAAGAAGAAGGTAACATGTGCATATTTCTCTGTCTCGGCGATTCTTGCCTGTGTCATATCATGTGCTGCTAAATACTCACCAAATGTATTTTTCAGTTCTACTTTCTTAAATGCAACTTCTTTGTTCGGAATCGTCACGTCATACTCTGTGAAGCAGATGTATTTTACGTTCTTTCTTGCGCCACGGTCAAATCCATCAAAATCATCCATACAGAATGTTCTTGTGATCTCACGCGCACGGTCAGGACGGAAGTTAAAGAAAATAACAGTATCGTTGTCTTTGATTGTTGCGATCGGTTTGCCGTTCTCTGTAATTGCAGTTGGAACGAAGAACTCATCTGTCACATCTTTTGCATAAGATGCTTCCATAGCTGCTACTGCGCTCTCAGCAGTTTCTCCCTCGCCAGTGGTCAGCACTTTGTATGCTTTCTCCACACGATCCCATCTGTTATCACGATCCATTGCGTAGTAACGTCCGGAAATAGATGCGATCTTGCCAACACCAATTTCTTTCATCTTAGCTTCCAGTTCTTCGATGAACTCTTTACCGGAAGTCGGAGCAGTATCACGTCCGTCTAAGAAGCAATGTACATATACATTCTCAACGCCCTCTTTTTTTGCCATTTCAAGCAGGCCAAACAGGTGTGTGATGTGGCTGTGTACACCACCGTTTGATAACAGTCCGTATAAATGAAGGTCGGAACCGTTTTTCTTTACGTTTTCCATACCATCTAATAATGCCTGATTTTTGAAGAAATCGCCATCGCTGATTTCTTTTGTGATTCTCGTCAGTTCCTGATATACGATTCTTCCGGCACCCATATTTAAATGTCCTACCTCAGAGTTACCCATCTGTCCGTCAGGAAGACCAACTGCAAGACCACTTGCATTTCCTTTTACAAACGGATAGTCTTTCATAAGTCCGTCGATCACCGGTGTCTTTGCCTGTGCTATGGCATTGCCCTCTGTTTTTTCATTCAGTCCAAATCCGTCTAAGATCATTAATACGGTAGGTTTCTTACTCATGTTTTGTTTCCTCACTTTCTATTCTCTTTCCATTTATCAAAAGTATACGATTCTCCTAATCCAGAACCATTATACTGATAACCTCATCTGTTTTCAATAGTTTTTCTGGCTCAGCTGTTTTTCAAACTTCTTTGCCTTTGCCTGGCATTCTGTTTCCGTGACCGGATCCCCTCCGGCATCCTTATTAAGCTTTTCTAATATATAGGAATAAATCGCCCAGTTCGTGGGCGCATCATAATGGAGTCCGTCTCCTTTTGTTCCAAACCCAAGATTCGTCAGATATCGGTAACAATCGATATATGTAGCATTCTCCACCTTCTTGATGCGGTTATTAAATGCTTCAATCCTCTGATTATTACATCTTACCGGAGCACCTGACTTTGTCGGATTCACAGACAACAGATAAAGTTTTGAACTTTCCGGCCATCTGCGATATTTGTTCAGATAGGAACGGATCGATGTCAGGTCATTGACTCCCAGTCCACAGATCACAATCCAGTTTTTGATTTCCGTATGCTGCCGCTGCAGCGACTGTACCTTCGGGAACGCAGTATCTGCCAGCCATGCATATCCCATTCCAGGACAGGATACCACAAAAAAATTCGGCACATCTTCGATTTTGCATTCCTCATTCATCAGATAAAATCTGGAATCTCCCAGAAAAATATACCCGGTTTCATATTCATAGGGATCTTCGGTCGGCTCTTCTTCTGCCGGTTCATTTTTTATTTCCATATCCCCGTTGACCTGATTGTCCGCAATATCCGTTTCATTTTTCGTTACATCTGTTTTTAGTTGCTTCCTCCGCTTTTTCATCGTCTCTTTCATTTTTTCCCGATGAGTTCCCGGAATTACCTGTTATATTCTCATTTTCTGATCTGTTATTTGATCCACTATGTTGTAAGGATGTCTCCGTTTCCTGTAAATCGTCTTCCAGTGAAACGTCCTGACTGTTAGCGCTCTGTGCCCTTGCATTCGCATTATTTTCTTTATATTCCGAATCCGTTTTTCCTGCCTGGTTCCATTCTCTTACCATCACGTTCCAACCGCAGATTATAATCAGGACACATATCAGGATCCGTGCTATTTTCTTTTTCATATATTTCACATTTTCCGCATATATCAAGGGAAAAGGGGATTCCTTCTGCTTTCACTCCCAGAGAGAATCCCCTTAACCTGATTATGATTTATTTATAGTTTACGATCTTACCGAAATCAGCTTTTAAGGAAGCTCCGCCAACTAAACCACCATCGATATCAGGCTGTGCAAACAACTCTGCTGCATTACCTGCATTTACAGATCCGCCGTACTGAATACGAACTTTCTCTGCAGTGTCAGCACCGTATACTTCTTTGATGCAGTCACGGATTGCCTTGCAGACTTCCTCTGCCTGCTCTGTGGTTGCAGTTTTTCCTGTTCCGATAGCCCAGATCGGCTCATAAGCGATTACCATAGAAGCAACCTGCTCTGCAGTAACGTCTTTTAAGTCAGATTTGATCTGCATACGGATCCAGTCCAAAGTGATTCCCATCTCTCTCTGCTCTAATGTCTCGCCACAGCAAAGGATTGGTGTCAAGTTATGCTCGAAAGCTTTTTTCACTTTTTTGTTTAACATGCAGTCGCACTCTTTGAAGTAATCACGTCTCTCGGAATGACCGATGATAACGTATTTTACGCCAGCGTCAACTAACATCTCTGGAGCGATCTCTCCGGTGTAAGCACCTTTCTCCTCATAGTACATGTTCTCAGCGCCTACTGCTACGTTGGTTCCTTTTACAGCCTCAACAACAGGTACGATGTCGATTGCCGGTACACAGTAAACAACTTCTACATCATCGCTTACTACTAATGGTTTTAATTCCTCTACTAATTTAACAGCCTGGCTTGGAGTCATGTTCATTTTCCAGTTGCCGGCTACGATTTTCTTTCTTGCCATGATCTTATCCTCTTTTTCCCATTTTAAAGTTTGTTGATCTTATTTATCGTCGGCTACCATAACTAAGGTGTCATGGCAGCCAACTTTACACTGCAACTATTTTTACTTATCATCGGCTGCCATGACACCTGGTAATTCCTTACCCTCTAAGAACTCAAGGGAAGCTCCACCACCGGTAGAGATATGGCTCATCTTGTCACCGAAACCTAACTGGTTAACGGCTGCTGCAGAATCACCACCACCGATGATTGTTGTAGCATCTGTATCAGCAAGTGCTTTTGCAACTGCGATCGTACCAGCTGCTAATGTCGGGTTCTCAAATACACCCATCGGTCCGTTCCATACAACAGTCTTTGCTGTCTTAACTGCATCAGCATATAACTCCTGAGTCTTTGGTCCGATATCGCATCCCTCTCTGTCAGCCGGCATATCTTTTACATCACATACAGTAACTTCTACCGGAGCGTCGATCGGGCTCGGGAAATCTGCGATGGTTACAGCATCTACCGGAAGGAGTAATTTCTTTCCAAGTTTCTCAGCTTTTGCCATCATCTCTTTACAGTAATCGATCTTGGTATCATCTACTAAAGATTTACCGATCTCATATCCCTGTGCTTTTAAGAAAGTATATGCCATACCACCACCGATGATTAATGTATCGCATTTCTCTAATAAGTTAGAGATAACATTTAATTTATCAGCAACTTTTGCACCGCCAAGGATTGCTACGAACGGTCTTACCGGATTCTCTACAGCATTTCCAAGGAAATCGATCTCTTTCTGCATTAAGTAACCAACTACGTTAGAGCCACCTTTTGCAGAGATGAATTTGGTAACACCTGCAACAGAAGCATGTGCTCTGTGGGAAGAACCGAATGCATCACATACATAATCGTCTGCAAGATCAGCTAACTCTTTGCTGAACTCTTCGCCGTTCTTTGTCTCCTCAGCACCACGGAAACGTGTATTCTGTAATAAGATTACATCTCCCTCTTTCATCTCAGCAACAGCTTTGGTAGCTTCCTCACCTGTTACATGATAATCAGAGATGAATTTTACATCTTTGCCAAGTTTTTCAGAAAGTTTTACAGCTACAGGAGCTAATGACTCACCTTCGTTTGGTCCATTTTTAACTTTTCCAAGATGAGAGCAAAGGATAACCTTTCCGCCATCATTGATTAATTTTTTGATTGTAGGAAGTGCTGCGTTGATACGGGTCTCATCTGTGATCTTTCCTTCTTTTAACGGAACGTTGAAATCACATCTTACAAGTACTCTTCTTCCCTTTACATTAATGTCGTCTACTGATTTTTTGTTTAATGACATAAAATATGTCCTCCTTTTATATAATTGAGGTATAAAAACAGGCCCGGTCCAATAGGACCGGACCTGCTAAAAGTCGCATATAGTTATCGTAACCCGTCGATTATGCTAACTCACTGAAGTATTTGATTGTACGAACCATCTGAGATGTGTAAGAGTTCTCGTTGTCATACCATGAAACAACCTGAACTTCGTACTGGTCATCAGATACCTGGTTAACCATTGTCTGAGTTGCATCGAATAATGAACCATATCTCATTCCTACGATATCGGAAGAAACGATCTCATCCTCGTTGTAACCGAAAGACTCGTTAGCTGCTGCTTTCATAGCTGCATTGATGTCTTCTTTTGTTACGCCAGCTTTCTTAACAACTGCTGTTAAGATTGTTGTAGAACCTGTTGGGGTTGGTACACGCTGAGCAGATCCGATTAATTTACCGTTTAACTCAGGGATAACAAGACCGATTGCTTTTGCAGCACCTGTGCTGTTAGGAACGATGTTAACTGCTGCTGCACGGGATCTTCTTAAATCACCTTTTCTCTGTGGTCCGTCAAGAGTCATCTGATCACCTGTGTAAGCATGGATTGTTACCATGATACCAGACT
>OQVI01001043.1_pt1 | contig 19952 bp, 20 predicted proteins | sample 1691651 | NCBI WGS metagenome assembly OQVI01 (sample SAMN03418287, study PRJEB22391) | human gut metagenome | biome: human-gut; feature: organic feature; material: feces | host: Homo sapiens | place: Italy | collected 2013-04
AGGATAATTTAGCGTTAGCTAAATTTCAATGCCCGACCGACACTCCGCCAAACCACAATTTACCCCAACTTTTGATAGAGAACCGCCAAAATACACGCAAAAAGGCAGTTTCAAATTTACGAAACTGCCTTTTTATCAAATCAAGTATTAATGTTTTGGGTTTTTGCTTTTTTAGTTTTTGCAGGCGGTGGGGTAGGGGTGATTTCTTCCGCTGTGGTTCCGCCCTTTTTCTTTTTAATAATGTAAACATAAACGCAAATTGCCACAAATCCTGCAAGGCATACCGCCGTTGCAACAGCGCCCGGCTTAAATCCCTTTGGATAATACACAAGCTCTATGCTGTGCTCGCCTTTGTTGAGGTTGAATGCTATAAGCGCATTGCCGACAGGTGTAATTTCAGCTTCTCTGCCGTCAACATATGCGGTCCAGCCGCCCTCTTCATAAGGAACAGAGGTGTAGAAAAGTCCGTCCTCGCTTGCGTTTATTGTGCCCTTCATAGATGAGCCTGTAAGCTCGGTTGTTGTCATAACATCTTTGCTTATCTGCGCGTATCCCTGTTCATAAACATTTTGGTCGAGCATATTTACATACACATGCGCACTGCCTGCCTGTCCCTGCGGAAGTTCGGCATAAACAGAGATTTTATCACCCTCGTTTACATATCCGCCGCAAGCAATGTACGGTCTGCCCATTCCGAGAGTTTGCGTATTTGTCGAATCGTCGTTTATCATAAATGAAACATCGTCTTTACCGTCAATGTCGGCATAAACATACACATATCCCGAGTACGGCGCTGTGTAGTTCCACTTAAGGTGCGGTGTTGTGGTTGTATCGGTACAGTTGTAGCTGTAGTTGCCGTAAGAAAGTTTATTTACGGGGAACTGTGAGTAGTCTGTGTGTCCCTGCGAAACAACCTCAAGCTGTGTATATACATTTTCGTTTACGCCTGTTGCAAGTTTAAAGAACTCGTTTTGCTGGTCAAACGGGTTAAACTGGTCCTCGTTTTTGTTTACCTGCCACTTGAGCAAGTCGGAATTAACCATAAAGCCCATAGGAATGTAATGTTCGTTTTTGAGCAAGGTTATGCCGCCCGACTGGTAGGTATTTGTAAGGTCATAACTGTTTTTGTAAGTACCCTCTCTTGAAATCAGATACTTAAGGTTCATAAATGTGTTTGTTACAGGCGAGCTTTCGGCATATGTGTAACGGTTGCCGCTCTGCCAGCCCATCATACCGAAGTTCTCAAAGAATACGGTCATATCTTCGTTAGCCATTGAGTTGAACATTGAAAGTCCGTTATAGCCGTTGAGTGAACCGTCATTGAGGGTTTGTGTGCTTGTCATTTCGGCACGCCACATTTCCTTGGTATCTTTTTCGAGGTTATCCATATATTCAATTACAGAGGCTGTGTTTTCCTCACCTCGAGGGTAATCGAATGTGCCCGTTACGGTTGTGGTTTTAACACCGATGTATGCGGTAGCGCCGCTTTCGCCCACGACTATGACCGCAAGTATAATCAAAAGCACCTGCTTTGGAATAATTCTTTTTGTATAGAGGAAAAGCACAATGCATACGAGTGCCGCAATAACGGCTGTACCCACGATAGCGTATGTTTCCTGTGTATCAATGGCAATCAGAATGATAACTGCCGAGAAGAGCACCGCCAAAATTACATCCCAACAGGTGGTAAAGTCAATCAGCATAAATGCTCTGTAAGCCATAACCACAATTACAAAGCTGATAAGATAGCTGAAACGGTAAGGAATCATATTTGTAAAGTGGAAGCCGTGCCAAATGTAGTCGAGCTGACGGATAACGCAGCTTAACATCATAAAGAGAACAAGACAGCCGTCAACGATTTTTTCCTTAAGTGTGATTTTCTTAGATGTAAGGAATACGATGCCGAGTACCAAAGAAACTGTACCGCAGGCAATGTTAGGCAGGGCGTCAGCCTCTTTTGTTGCCGGAGTTATGAATGTAAGAAGATTTGAGAAAATCTTTTTCATAGCCTCAAGCGTACCCAAAAGGTCGTTTGTAGAGCCTATGTTAATTGCGTATGTAGACGGGAATGTGCTCGAGGTTGCGTGGGTGTTTTGCAGGGCAAAGAACGCAGGCAACAGGAAGAATGCCGTCATACCGATTGCAAGTAATGAGAAAAGTGCGGTTTTTGCAAGTTTTGTAAAAAAGCTTTTAAAGCCGTCCCACTTAACAATGCTGTATGCAATGAAAATAAGAAGAACGAAAATACAGGTAAACAAACCTATGTAGTAGTTTGAAAGCAAAGAAACCGCAAGAGTAATTGTAAGCAGTCTGAATTTGCCCTCTGTAAGGAGTTTAACGATTCCGAGTGCCACAAGCGGAGTAATGCAGACCGTGTCAAGCCATATTGTGTTCCAATAGTAGCCCATAAAGAATGCGCAGAACGAAAAAGTTGTACCGAACACAACGAGAGAAAAATCGTTCTTTTTGAAAACCGAGCGCAGGAAAATCGCAGTAAAGCAGCCTGCAAAGGCAACCTTTGCACAAACGCTGAACATAAGAAATTCCCTAAGCCACTGTGACGGAATAAATACGCACAAGAAGTTCATAGGGCCTGCAAGGTAGTATGACATAAGCGAAAAGTAATTTACGCCGCCGCCCTGCGTCCAAGACCAGAACAGTGATTCGCCGTGCTTAAGCTTATCCTGAAAATCTACCAAAAACGGATAATACTGGTGCCAAAGGTCAGTAACAAGAATTTGCTTGTCGCCAAACGGAGAAACCTCCATTATCGCAAAGCCTATGGTCATAAGAACAAACGGCAGGAAAAAGGCAATTATAATGTAAATGTTTTTCTTTAAAAATGCCTTAAATCCCTTTTGCTCAACCGCAGGCTTTTCGGGCAGCTTTTTTGCTTTTGTTTGTAAAGCTGTCATAAGCATAAGAATTAAACCTCCATAAAATTGTGTTTGCCCTTTTAAAGACAGGGCGTTACCGATTAGTTATGCTTTTGCATATACTATAACTTATATATTGTAACACTTTATTTAGTCAAGGTAAATAATATTTTAAAAAAAGAAAATGAATTTTGAAAAATTGTCAGTAGTACCAATGCACTTGTCAAAAATCTACAAAAACAAGGGATAAAATTTTATGTTGATTTTTTTCACTGTTATATACATATTCGTTGTTTTATGGTATGATTTTATTAAATTAATGAAAAAGGAGGCAGGACTATGAAAAAATCAAAAATATTAGTATCAACTGCACTTGCGCTGTGTATGGGAGCAACGGCAGTAACACCTGCATTTGCGGCGGATAATGAAAGCTTTACTTTTACAAAAATCGGCGATTACAACGCAGACGGTGTAGCAAGTGTATCAGACATTACTGCATTACAGTTACAGCTTGGCGGAAATGGTACAATTTCGGGCACTGCTCTTGAGCATATCGACTTTGACGGTGACGGCGCTTTTAATGTAAATGACATTACAGAATTGCAGAAAATGGTTGCCGGTACGGAATATACTTGCTATCAAAAAACAGACAGCTCATATAAAAACATTCCTATGCGCTATTATGTCTATGACTATAACGGTAACTCTAAAGGCGATATTATTGAATATGAAACAATCTACACACCGGAGAATTACATTATGACTGTTGATGAAATGAGGAGAAATTCAGTTAAAGGAATTTCTCTCATAACATCAAAGGAACAGTTTGTCGATTTGTTTAAAGCGGAGTCGCCGGAATTTGACGACGAGTTTTTCAAGGATAACGCTCTTTTTGTAATGCTCACAGCCAGGGATTGGTATGATTATACAGGAATAAACTCCTTTGCGCTTGACGGAAACAAGCTGATAGTATATGATTATGAGGTCGAAACTTTTTGGGAGTATGGCGAAAAGTGTTGTCGCAATAATATTTACAGACTGAATAAGGCTGACATCGAAAATATTACAGAAATTAACTTTTATACACAATATTTAGCACAGTAAATCTAACACCCTCTCCAAGCGGAGAGGGTGTTTTGCGTTTGATACAATATTGCAGGAGTTAAATTGTCAGTAGTACCAATGTACTTGTCAAAAATCTACAAAAACAAGGGATAAAATTTTATGTTGATTTTTTTCACTGTTATATACATATTCGTTGTTTTATGGTATAATTTTATTAAATTAATGAAAAAGGGAGGCAGGACTATGAAAAAATCTAAAATATTAGTATCAACGGCACTTGCGCTGTGTATGGGTGCAACAGCGGTAATCCCTGCATTTGCGGCAGAAAATCAAAAGTTTACATATACAAAAATCGGCGACTACAATGCGGACAATGCTGTAGATATATCCGATGTTACGGCTTTGCAGTTACAGCTTGTCGGCAACGAAGTAATTACAGGTGCAATGCTCGAACACCTTGATTTTAACGGTGACGGCGGTTTTAATGTAAACGATGTGTCGGAAATTCAGAAAAAGATAGTCGGTACAGATTATGAGTGTTACAAACCGCTGGGTGATTCGTATAATAATGTTACCGAAGAAACACAATATTACTATTATGATGAAGAAATACCCGGTAAAGGCATACCGTATGAGATTATATACAATGAAAACAACGGTATTGTTACAATGAATGAATTTGATTCAATAAAAAGATGTAATTTTCTTATAACTTCAAAAGAACAGTTTTGTGATTTATTCAAAGCTGAATCATCGGATTTTGACGATGAATTTTTTAAAGAAAATGCCTTATATGCACATATCGGTATTATCGGTTCTAATGATTATTCTTTTATTGAGTCCATTAGTGCAGACGGAAATCAGTTGATTGTTTCAAGAATAGATATTTACGCATGGCCTAAGACTGATGACTACGCTTGCTGCAATATGCTTATAAAACTTAAAAAATCCGATGTGGAAAATATTTCTCATATATTAGTAAAGCAAAAATATGGCAGTGAATAATAAAACAACGCAAAACACCCTCTCCAAGCGGAGAGGGGGTTTTGCGTTTGATACAATATTGCAGGAGTTAAATTGTCAGTAGTACCAATGTACTTGTCAAAAATCTACAAAAACAAGGGATGAAATTTTCCGTCATAGCAATCTGTCGGGTGTAAACAGCTTGACTGTTTGCGTGCTAAGACTAAGTTTGACGAAACTTTTTATTATCCGATAGTTATTAATAGACTTTCAGTTTTTTACCTATAAAGCATATCACAGCTTTTGTATGAACAGCAATGTCGATACTTTATTTATTATTAACTTTTATCTTGTCGCAAGGACTTTCTTGTTGCGAGCATTTTGCCTTTTATATAGTAAAAATCATCTCTGAAATCACTGCGGAAACTGTTGTAATAATTGTCAAACGGATTGTGAATGTGAAATACTGCCGTGTTCGGATTCATTACCGACACAATATTTCCTGCCGCACGGAGAAAAAACTCGTGGTGATCTATCATTCTTATGTTATCGTCCCAGCCTATTTCTTTGATTTTCTGCGTTCTCGCAAGAAAAATATTCGGGACTTTTCCATATACAATATGGTTTTCGTCTATCTTTGTCAAATGCGGTATTTTAAGCGGTTTATAGGCATTTTTCATATCAAATTCATTGTAATTTCGGGCGATTTTCTGCACAGGAGTACATTTGCCTGCGGTAAGAGGCACAAATCCGACAAGGTCAATGTCTTTGTGCGACTTAAGAAAACTAAGCTCGTCATAAATATTTGAAAGCGGAGTTAAAAGCTCGTCATCGTCCATACGCATTAAATACTCGGTTTTAACCTCGGCAAGTGCGAGATTAAGCCCCTTGCTGAGTCCGCTGTTGAACGGCATATGAATTACGGTAGGCGGATTGTGTTTTGTTTTTATTTCAAGCGGAACTTTGCTGTCGTCTGCAATCACCACTTTTGCACCGGGGTAGTGTTTTTGAATGTTTTTATACAGCTTTTTTGCCTGCTTTTGCCTTTCAAAGGACTTGAACATAAATGTTACATTTTGTGTAACTTCGTGTGCCTGTTCGGCAGTCGGCATTTTCTTTCCGCTGATTTTCCATTTTAAATTCAAATATCCGAACTGTAACTTTGCAAATATATCAAACGCAACTTTTGCAAGCGGTGCAAGAGGACTTTTGCATATTTTTTTGGCAATGTTCATTGCTTTACTCATAAAATCACATCTTTGTTTTAATGATTAGGGTAGTATTTTGCCAAACAATTATAAAAGGTAGACCAAGCTTTTATAATCGGTTAAAAATTCAGGTAATCTCTAAATTCTCTCAATTAAAAAATAACCGTTTAAAAATCGCAATACTCCCGATATAACCTATGTTAATGTCGGGAGTATTCTTGTTTTATCATTTCTTTTCTTTAAAGGCAAAGAATCTTTGTCCTATGTAGTTGAACGCTACAAACAGGCAAGAGCCGAGTATCATTGAGGTATAGCCTGCAAACTGTTCAACCGTAAATGAGAACATTGTAAAATTATTCGCCGTACAAATCCATTTGATTAGCGGAATTGCTATGCAATACGATAGTGCGTAGCAAACGGCAATGTTCAGCGCAAAGCGTAAAATCGGTTTCCAACCCTTTTCTGTATTTTTAAATGTAAAGTATTTGTTAAGAAAATAGCTTACAATACTGCCGATTAAGTATCCGAGAGCCGAGGCGAGCCACACACCCCATTCGTATCTGTCCCACGCAAAAAGCGCAAAGAGCACAAACTGCAAGCCGTTGCCAACGAGGGTATTGATTACGCCGACCAGAATAAACTTCCAAAACTTTATATCAAAAAACTTTTTTATAAAATCGCCCATAATCATTCCTTTTCCTCGTTGTCTTCGTCCTCAAAATTAGAGAATTTTGTTATGTAAATCGGTCTGTCCTTGGTTTCCATATAAATTCTGCCTATGTATTCGCCAAGAATACCGATAGACATTTCGGTAATTCCGCCCAAAAACAGAACCGCACACAAGGTAGTTACATAACCCGGTGTGGTAATTCCGAAAAACAACGTCTGAACAAGGGTTATCATTATATAGATAAGCGAAATAACAAAGATTATCGCACCCATTACTGCCGTAAAACGGAGGGGAGCAACCGAAAAACAGGTAATTCCGTCAATCGCATAACGAAAAAGACTTGAGAATTTCCATGTTGTCTGTCCAAGCTGACGGTCAACGGTTTTAAATGAAATCCATTTTGTGTTGAAACCTACCCAAGAGAATATTCCCTTTGAAAATCTCTGAACTTCGGCGAGTTCAAGAATAGAATCGACGACCTGTCTTTTCATCATTCTGAAATCCATAGCGCCGTAAGGCATTTTGGTATCGGTGAGTTTATTTGAAAGAGCAAAGAACATTTTTGAGAAAATTCCTCTGAATTTGCTTTCGCCCTCTCGTTCGTCACGCTTTGTGGCGCAGACATCGTAGCCCTCGTTTTCGAGAGCGTCTGCCATTTGTGGGAAAAGTGTCGGCGGATGCTGCAAATCGGCGTCCATAACCACCACATAATCGGCGGTGGAATGTTGAAGTCCTGCGTACATAGCCGCCTCTTTACCGAAATTCCTTGAAAATGAAATATACTTTACATTGGAAAACTGCTTTGCGAGCTTTTTCATAACAAGGTAAGTTTTATCTTTACTGCCGTCATTGACGAGGATATATCGAAATGAATATTCGGGCATTGAGTCAATAACCTTATTGGTTTCAAGCACAAAATGCTCAAGTCCCTCTTCTTCGTTGTAACACGGTACTATTAAATCTATAGTTTTCATAATAATTCGCCTTTATGTTGTTAAATTTGTATAAGCCTATAATTATTTTTATTATACCAAAAGTACACACAAAAGTCTATATTTTTATAAATTATTTGAGAAGTGACAAAAGGTAAATTTATTTTTGTTAAAGTTGGAATAACAAAAAAATAAAATCACAAAAAGAAAAACGGCAAAACCTTAGCGGTTAAGCCGTTTCTTAGTGGTTGCGGGAGCCGGATTTGAACCGACGACCTTCGGGTTATGAGTGTGAGATATATAGTTTATAGTTTCCATATTTCCCTCTTTATTTTCCATTGCTTTAAATCTATAATATATTAGTATAATAAATGAAAGAGTGGTAAACAATGGAAAAATCAATTACATTTAAAGAGCTATCACAACGATGGCTATCTGTGTCGTCTTTGGGTAAAACTTATACCTATCAACAGAATTTACAGTCTTACATCAATCACCTTAATAATGGAATAGGTGAATGTAAAGTGACTGATGTAAAGCCTGCTCATATTGACGAAATAATAAGACGGCTGTATATAGAAAACCCGAACACCAAAAAACCAACTTCCAAAAAAGTCTTGAAAAATATAGTTGACTGTGCTACTCGAATTTTTGATTACGCTATCGAAAACGAGCTAATCTACAAAAATCCAGCAAGAAACAAAAAGAAAGTCATTCCAAAAAATGCACCGACAAAAATAGTTGGTGCAATCACTCCCGAACAGCAGCAACTCGTAATTGATACAGAACACCGAGCCAAAATTGCAGCTGTAATAATGATGTTTATGGGATTGCGAACCGGTGAAGTGCTTGCTCTTGAATGGGGAGATATTGATTTAGTCAACTATAAGCTCTCTGTCAATAAAAGAACACAAAGAATTTCGAGTAATAAGTATATTGTAACAGAAGGTACAAAAAATGGCAAGTGCCGTTATGTTTCAATTCCTATTAATTTAGGAGCTTGGTTAAAAAAACAAAAGGATATATCAAATTCATACCTTGTGATGCCAAATAGAGCTGGAGAACTCCAATCTCCAACTCAATGGAGAAGTTTATGGAAATCCTATCAGAACGAAATAAACTACACAGCCTATTGCAAAAAATGTGCCGATGCAGGAATAAAACCTGAAAACAAGCATACTCCAACAGGTATTCCAAGAATTATAAATACATTTAGTGCTCATCAGCTCAGACATACATATGCAACGCTTCTGTATATATCAGGAGTTGATGTGCTTACAGCGTCGGAGCTGTTAGGACATAGCAACATAGAAATAACTCTTAAAATATATACACATCTTGACCAGCAATTTAGAAAACTAAATATAAGCAAATTTGACAATTATATTCAGTCAGATTTAGACATAGAAAATATTTAATTAGTAAACAAAAGTCGATTACATTGTAGTCGGCTTTTTTATTTTATAAAAAGTGGACAATTTGTCCAGAAAAGGAGTAAGACTTATGAAAAAGACAATCGCAATCGTAAACAAAAAAGGTGGAGTAGGCAAGACAACAACTGCACTTAACTTAGCAGCAGGACTTTCAAAAGAGGGCAAAAGGGTATTGCTCATCGACCTCGACCAGCAAGCCAATCTATCGTTTTGGCTCAACTATGAGTTTGACGGCAAACCTACTATCGCAGAGATGATAATGTTTTCAGTCAGCGGAATGTATATTGATTACAACGCTTGTATCAGACATTTTTCTTCTGAGGGTTTTGATTATATACCTGCATTGAGTGCAAGCCTTGACGGTATTCCTTCCTACCTCGCCGGCAAAAACGATTGCACAAATATTTTAAAAAAGCTGTTATCTGCAGATAGCTTTAGTGAATATGATTACATACTCATTGATTGTTCTCCTGCAACTGACCTACTTGTAACTAACGCTATTGCAGCAGCAGACAAGCTGCTTATCCCAGTGCAGTGCGACATAATGTCATACAACAAGGTCAATGACATTCTTCAGCAACTCGTCAACACAAAAAATGATACTGATGTATCGAAGTATATACTTGGTATCTTAGGTACAATGTATCAGAAAGGCACAACCCACAGCAAAGAAGTATATGATGCACTCAAAGCGTCTTATGAAGATTTAGTGTTTAATACAACTATTTCTTATAAGACAGCTGCCAAAAACGCTGTTGGCTATCATCAGAGTAGTGTTAAATCGAATGCTAAAACGAATACATTAGGTCAAGAATATATGTCAGTTGTCAATGAAATCATTGAGAGAATGGAGGGCTAAGCAATGAAAAAAATGTCAATCCAAACAAGCAGTTTGAATTTCAATGTTACGGGTTCAGGCAACCCGACAGCTATTCTCAACGATAATACTGTTGTAGAAATTGAAACTGACAAGCTCTCTATAGACAATGAACAACAGTTTAAAATACATAATGATACTATAAGTTTTCTTGCAAAGTGCATTAAGACTGATGGTCAAATTTCACCTTGCATTGTTATTCCTCTCACTGATAATAAGTATCAAATAGTTGACGGCAGACACAGGTTTTTAGCTGTCAAAGAAGCAGGCTTGCCGTTTGTAAAATGTATCATTCGCAACGATTTAGCAACCGATAAGGTTGCATATAAAAAGGTTCAGCTCACTACTAACCTTGCAAGAAATAATGACTATCTTCCTTCTGAGCTTGCTTACGGCTACAAGGAATTGCAGAAACTTGGTTATACCCGTCAGCAGATGTCAATGGAAACCGATACTGACGAAAAGAAAATTTACAGGTATATAAGACTTAATAACTTAATCAAGCCGTTGCTTGATATGACGGATAACGAGAAAATCCCGGTGCTTGCTGCAGTAGAGCTTTCGTATTTAAGCGAGAATGAACAAACAAGGCTTTTTGAATTTCTGCTGAACAATACAAGCTGTAAGGTGAGTTTAAAAATAGCAAAAGCTCTCAAAAAAGATTTTGCAAATTATGAATATTACTTTTGGCACTTTGATTATGACAATTATATTGTAAATAATCCGATAAATGATTTTTCTGATACTGAAACAGATAATTTATCTGCCGTTTCAGATACAAAAGAAGAAAAGGCTGAGGAACGAGTTAAGAAAGAGAATACAGAAAGTTCTCTGACATCAGAACAGTTATCAGTATCACCAGCAGTAGAAAAAACAAGACAAACTGATGCTGACACCATTCAAGTAATTGCTCCTGAAAATATTTCTTTATCTGACAGAAGCATAATTGCAAAGGCAGTAATTAATGTTACAAGAATTGACTATTACATCATCAGAGAATTTTTTGATGCAAATGATTGTTATAACTACCTTAAAAAGAATTATATTGAAAGCTATTACACTGCTGTCGGGGTAAAAATTGACGACTGCAGGGTATCGTATAATTTTCGGGCAGCTCACAATATGTTTTCAATCAAGGTTAATAAAACAACATATATTATGCAGCATAAAATCCTTGAACGCATAGTAAGACAGTATATTCGGGAACATTATACCACAGATGATATTGTCAAAATCATAAAGATTGGAGTAGAAAATGAAGATTAGTAATATACAGCTCCGCATTAAACGATACCGCAAAGGTTCTAACATCAAAGCTATTGTTTCTGTTGTCATTGATGATTCTTTTATCATCAATGACATACAGCTTATTAAGATTGCCGACAAATATCACTTGAAATTTCCGGCAACTAAAGTTGCTGAAAAAATCGGGCAAGAGAGTATAGTGCCGATTAACAATAAAATCCGTCAGACAATTACTAAAGCAGTGATTGATAGTTACACTGATATAATGAAAGAGGATCACTAATGGATATTTATATACCAAAATCATTAATGACAGCTGAATACAAAAATTACTCAGCAGAAGCAAAATTGTTATTTTCAATCTTGCTTACCAATTCTGCAACAGCCACAAGCATTATGCAAGTAGCAAGTCTTATCGAAAACATTGGAGCTGCAAAAATCAATACTTATCATAAGGAGTTTAAAAAAATCGAAAGAGAGTGTGCAGTATGAAATTCGATTTTTTTAGAGGGAACGAATGTGAACAATACTTGTTCTACAGAGTACCACAAGTTCTTTTTACTGATGATGAATTTAGATATATTTCGTCTGAAGCTAAACTGCTGTATGGTTTCTTGCTTGACAGAACGGCTCTATCAGCTAAAAATAAGTGGACTGATGAGGACGGCAAAGTCTATGTGTATTTCACGCAAGACGAAGCCAAAGAAAAGCTCAACATTGGAACAGGCAAGGCTACTAAGATATTCAGCGAGCTTGATGAAATAGGACTGATAATTCGTATCCGACAAGGGCAAGGCAATCCTTGTAAGATTTATGTTATGAATTTTGCAAAACCATTATCTCAGGCTCAGACCTCCGAAAATCAGAAGTCTGAAAAAAGCAAAATGGAAGTCTTGAATGCCAAAAAAGACAACTTAAGACTTACGAAAAGTGAAAGTCTGAAACAGATAAAAAGGAAGTCAAGACTTCCAAAAAATGAAAGTCAAGACCTTCAAAAGTCAGAAGTCTTAAACTCCGAAAAAGACAGTTCAAGACCCCCGAAAATCGAAAGTCAAGACTTCCAAAAATCGGAATGTAATAATACTGAGAATAGTCATACTGAGAATAGTCAGAACAATCTATCTTCTATCTCTGAGGGATTGAGTGACGGAGTAGTGGAATATTCGCAATGTGTTGAAAATATTAAAGAACAAATATCATACGATAGTTTGTATTCTCAAGGTACAGAAGAAAATTATCTTGATTTTATCGTTAGTCTGATTGCTGATGTGTATATTAATCAAAATTCAGGCGATATGTTTAATATCAACAACATAAGCATTTCTTCTGCAAGAGTTGCCAAACGCTTTAGCTTGCTTGATGATACACACATAACATATGTGATTAGCAAGCTAAAGCAGGCTTTTAAATTACAACAAATCAAAAACATACGAAAATACACTATAAGCTGTCTATACAATGCACCTGTGATGATTGATATTGATATTGATTCACAGTTAGCTTACGAGGGCAGTTGAAAGGAGCGTATATATGAGCATTTGGGACGATTATAAAACAAGCGTTAGGACAAGGATAAATGTTAAGCAAGATAGACTTTTGCTGACCGAAAGGCAGTGGAAGCTCAAGCATTATGTTAAGCTTAACGATAAATGCGGTAAGTATCTATGGGTTAATGCTTATTGTCCTAATCAAGAGCTATATCTATGGGACGAGGAAGTACGCAAAATGACTGATGAAGAGCTTGCTACTTACCGTGCAGAAGAAAAAGAAAAGCGTGTCGCTCGGGCAAAACGCAGAGAGTTAAAGGCTGAGTTTGATAAGCTAAAGAAACAAAAACTGGACAAATCGTCCACTGAAAGAAGGAGTTTTAATATGATAAAAGCAATGAGAAATAAAATAATCAATAATTCAGTATGTATTGCCAAGACTGTTAATATAGCACTCTACGATTACAAAGAGAATTTTGTTGCAGACTTTATTACTGATTTTGGTATCCGTAAGACAATTAAAATGAGCAAGAAAAATCTGCAAAAGATGTTTAACTGGAAAGAAGCAGTTGAATTTTTGAAGTTTTTAAACTATGACAAAGATATGTATGAGAAATTTATAAGATATTTCTTCCCTGATAAGTTAGAATACTTATCGTTGGTGAAAGAAAATGAAGTCATAGTTGTTGATACAGAAACAACAGGACTTAATGCCGATACCGATGAGCTGTTACAGGTGTCAATTATAGACAGTCAGGGCAACACTCTTTTTAACAGCTATATTAAGCCGCTTTATACAGATAATTGGAATAAAGCTATGGCGGTTAATCACATAACCCCCGAAATGGTAGCAAACGCACCTAATATTCTTGAAGTTAAGCAGGAAATAAACAGGATACTTAACTCAGCAAACATAATTGTGGGTTACAGCACAAATTTTGATTTAAGTTTTCTTTCTGCTGTCGGCATTGAAAACAGCAAGGCAACTGTCATAGATGTTATGCAAGATTTTGCAGACATATACGGCGAATGGAGTGATAAGTATGGCTGCAATAAAGGGCAGAAACTAACTAAGTGTGCAGAGTATTACGGTTATGACTGGGAAAACGATACAGCACACGACAGTTTAGCTGATTGTCGTGCAACATTATATTGCTACCAAAAAATGTTGAAGGAGTAGAAAAAAGGATATGTCGTTTGCTTATAACCTTAAGCTTGCAAGAAAACGCTGCGGATACACTCAAACAGATATGAGCAAAAAATTGCATATTGACCGAACAACATATACGAAGTGGGAAACAGCAAAATCCGAACCGAGCATTGATAATATAAAAAGGCTTGTGAGAATATTAGATGTAAGCTATGATTATCTGTTTTCTACTTTTGACAGAAAAGAAGGAGAAAAATATATATGATTTGGTTGGGATTAGTTGCATTTGTAGTTGTGATTGTTAAGATGATTATCAACTTAAAAAATAATTATTATGATAAAGATGAAAAGATTCTGGTTATGTCTTTATATGGATTTATTTGTGTTTTAATATGTATTTTTACATATTTACTTTGTATCGTCATTCCACCAATTCCTACAGAATCATCAATATCCACTAAAAGTATCGAAATAACAGAATTTAAAATTACAAAAGATAATACACTAAAAGATGTTTGCTTTTTTGATACTAATGAATATACATACACTACAGCTGACAATACAGTATATAACAATGTTAAAGTCGATACTTGGGGAGGCATCACAGATGGTTCAATTACCTCAATTGAAGTGCAAAATAATACTCCGAAAAAATTGATAATTACAGAAAATAAAAACTTTGATTTAAGAAGTTTTTTTATAATTACAACTTATGAATACACTTTTGTATAACAGAATAAGGAGGATAAGCGTGTTTAAAAAAATAGTTTCTTTTGTTCTTGTGGTTATAGCAGTAGCAACTTGTTCGACAGTTGGACAAGCTGCTACATACCAAAAAGGCGATGTAAATAAAGACGGTAATATTAACATTTTCGATGTAACACTTATACAAATATATATAGCTGGTGATACCCTCGCTAATTTCACTTTGTATTACGCTGATTTCAATGGTGATGGCAGTATAACCGTCAATGATATATCAGCTATACAATTGTATATGGCTAAGCAATTGTTCATATATAATGATTTCTTTTATACCGTTGCAAACAACACTGCAACAATAACTAACTACAGAGGTACAGCTAAAAAGCTCAGCGTTCCCAATTATATGTATACAGATAAGCAGGAAGCAATCAAAGTCACAGCAATAGGTGACAAAGCTTTGTATGGTAAATATCAGCTTACAGAAGTAACTATTGCAGATAATATAAGAAAAATCGGAGATTATGCTTTTGCAAATTGCAAAAACTTAACTACAGTTACAATAAAAAATGATAAGTGCCATATTGACAGTTCATCATTTGAAAACTGTCCGATAAGTAGTTTTAAATTTGGATAAGCGGACAAATTGTCCGATAGAGGAGAAAAGATTATGGTTGAATACGTTAAAGAAGCTGAATTAAGGATAATGAACCTTTTTTGGAAATACAAAGAATGCACACGCAATGAAATAGCAGAGCATTGTGCAAAATTAAAATATCCATATACTGATACATACATATTTAATGTTGTAAGACAATTAGAAAAACGCAATTTCATTAAATCTTGTGGCTTGCGTGCCGGTGTTACACGATGCTCAATAGTGTATAAGCCAACATTTACCAAAGCAGAATTTTGTTTTTACTTGCTCAATCCCAATGAGCAAGACGCTAAAGAACTTGTATCATTATGCAATGATTTACTTACAAACCGCACTTGATGATTTAACCCTATTCTCCTTTTTAACAAATGGCAAAAGCACAACAGCTTGTGCGGAGCTGTTGTACCTTTGCATTATGCATTAATAAGTGAGGTAATTTATGAATATAATCTATCTTATTATGATAACTGTTTCACCGATTTTTATAACAATTTCACTTTACAACATCATTGAAATATACAGAAAAATAAAATATGTAGATAAATATGGAATATTAATGGCAGCTACTTGGTTTGCAGTTGAAGTCATAGGTTTAGTATGTTTGTTCCCAATTTTACTAAATTGAGATTATCCAATTATCAAAGGAAGGAAATAAAAATGGAAAAAGTAAATTTTTATCATCATTATGTAAAAGTCAAATTGAAAGGTGGTAAAAGCAATGAGCAAAAAAAAGATGCTCGTAAACAATTACTTGTAAGACTGCTACTAAACAATAAGATTTGTTTGTCTGAAATTAATCAAAAATTACGCATTGACAATCCCATTTTATACATAGCTGCTCTTCGTGTTGCACGAGAAAAAAACTTTATTGACGACTATATATATATACTATATGGTCTAAATGCGGATATTGGTGCGTGTGAATCAAGCGTTCAGAAAGAATATCTGCAAACAATTTTAGAGAATTATGTCAATCTAAATCCGTTTGATTTAACATTTTATAACAAAAATATTAATATTGACAAACAAAAATGTGAATTGTAAAATTAAGATATAAAGACATATACGAAAGGGGTCAGAGTTATGACTACACAGGAAATGAACACAAACATTACAAACACGAATGAACCGGCAGAGAAAAAAACGAATAAGAAAAAGGCTATTGGTATTGTTGCGGTTGCGGCAGTAACGGTGGCGGCGGTCATTATTGCTATGCTGACCGCTTGCGGAAATAAACAGCCTGTTGCAACGGCTGATGAGGTTATTGGCACATCTGTTCAGACAGTTACACAGGTAGTTACCGATTCACAGGGTAACACTCATATAGAAGAAGCAACTAAGGTTGTTGAGGTTAAGCAGACACAGCCTGCGGAGAAGTCGGAAAAAGCTACGGAAGTTAATGCACAGAATGCAGCAAAGACCGAAAACAAGCAGAACAACGGCGGTCAGAGCAACAATAACAGCAACGGCAACAGCAATCAGAATAACAACAATAATAACAATGGCGGCAACGGTCAGACAAGCAAGAGCAACGGTTCATCAGGCAGCACAAACAAGCCTGCAAGCAATTCAGGCTCAAGCGGTTCATCAAGTCAGAGTAAACCGTCAGGCGGTTCATCAAGCAGCTCAAGTCAGAGTAAGCCGTCAAGCGGCTCCGGCTCATCATCTTCAAGTAAGCCTGCACCTGCACCAGCTACACAGCCTGCAACAAAAGACCCACACGAGGGCAAAACTTGGCACGATGCAGAGTATAAGACCGAAAAAGTGTGGGTAGTTGATGAGGAAGGCTACACTTGGCAATGCCCGATTTACGGAGAGCCTTATGGTGTAACTATTTGTAATACTTGTGGAGCAGATATTACAAATAATTGTGCTGAACACGGGAAACAGCATATGCTAAATGGCGAAAATTCAAGCTATCACGATGAGATGAGAGAAGATATAATAGGTTATGAAACCGAAACCGTTCCCGAAAAAGGTCATTATGAAACAAAAACAACTCTCGTAAGAGCAGCAGGTTGGTATTGATATATATATGAAAATTAAACACATCAATTAAAGCAGTTAAGCAAGAGCTTGACTGCTTTTTTCATACCTATAAAGAAAAGGAGCGGTATTATGAGCGGAAAAAGGAGTCCACCAACAGAAAGAAAAATATACTATCTCATTGAAAGGAGAGTTTTATGAACAAATTTAAAAAGCTAAAGTCGGCGATTATTTCTTTTTGTAAACCTAAAAAGCTGACATCATTGGCAGTTGCATTAACAACAATCTTTGCTATGCTACCTGTCGCTAATATTTCGGCAAGTGCTTATTCATATACGGGGCTTAGTGAAATCGGCGGCAAGGTATTGATTCAATCTTCGGAAAAACCGTTAGTCCTTATTGACAACGGAAGTGCAGGCAAACTTGACGCATATAAATTCCTTATCAACGGTGAGGTCGGTTATTGTATTGACCCACAGTTGCCGGCACAAAAGACAGGCGGCAAGACTATGGAGTTTACACAGTTTTCGGGTGAAACAGGCAAGGAAGTAATAAAACTTGACCCTAATTCGACTGACGAAAAAGAAAAGGCTCTTATAGTAGGTTTAAGTGTTCTTTACGGCGGTTATGGAGATTATTTCTCAACATTCGAGAACGGCGGTAAATCCGCTAAGTCCATAATGGACGGATTTATTGACGGTGTGTATTCATCTTTATTTAGTAAGATGAATACACGAGAAGATAAGTATTATTTCTTATCGCATTATACGCTCTCACAGCTTTATCACGAGCTTGTAAATGACGGTACATCTTGGAAAACTTGGAGCAACTACAAAGATGTTAACACAATGATTAATCGCTTAGTAGATTACACAAAGAATATAGTAAAATCCACAGGTGATTATTCAGCTATTAAGCGTAGTTGTGCAACCAACAATTACTATATTACACAGCCAAAAGGCAAAGACGGCACTTTTTGTCAGCACTTAATAGTAAGAATACCGAAAAAAGCTAAATTATATCTTGAAAAGTCAGGTACAAGCGAAGAAATCAAAAACCTGACAGAACAGACAACTGATAAAGATTACTTGAATTTTGCAGGTGCACAGTACACCTTGTATAGTGATGATAACAAAGTAGTTGCAGTTGCGGAGCTTGATAAAAACGGTAACATTGCTAAAATTTTGTATTCATACTCCAACAGCGAGTGGATTACAAAGAATTACTTTGAGCTTGGTTCAGGTCAGTATTACCTCAAAGAAACAAAAGCACCAAGTAACGGTTACTTCGCTCTTAGCGACAAGAAATACAATGTTACAGTCACAACAGACGATTGCAATAACGAAAGAATACTTGATATTCTTCAACTGTCTGATACCGAAATCGTTAAACTGAAATTCAAAAAAGAAAGCAGTAATCCTGATTTGACAACAGACAATGACTGCTATTCATTAGACGGCGGTATGTTTGCTGTATTTGCGAACAAAAAGAGTGCTTATGATTATCTTGCAGATAACAGTGTAAAGAATAACATCGTTAGGTATTTCATTACTGATAGCAACGGAGATTGCAAAGCTATATCTAAAGACGGCAACTCTTGGGACTATAACGCAAATTCAGAGCTATATAAAATTGCATACAGTGACAGTTACTATGCTGTCGAAATGGCAGCACCGAAAGGTTTTAAAAACTATAACCGTCCGGTGCAAATGACTATAAATGGTACAAACGGTGGTTTCGTTGTATTATCAGCTACTATTGCAGACGAACCGTTGAATGACCCTATTAACATATTAGTGAGGAAAAAAGACGCAGTAACAGGTCAATACACTAATATGGAAAATGCAGAGTTTACGGTAAAATACTATTCGGGCTATTATTATTCTGAAAATGAACTTGTGGGTAAATCACCTGAGAGAAAATGGATACTCAAAACCGATAGTGACGGCTATACACATTTAGATGAAAGCTATAGAGCGGATAGTGACTATGGAGAACCTTTTTATTATGCTACAACTTCAAACCCGGCTATGCCACTTGGTACAGTGACAATACAGGAAACCAAAGCCCCGACAGGCTACAAAATCAATCCTGAATTGTTTATCCGACAAATTAAGGTTGATGAAGCCACAGGCTCAATCACAACCTTTAATGAGATTGAAGTGCCTGAACCACGAGATACCATTTACGGCAATCTTACAATCTACAAAACAGCCGAGGACAGCAAGCGAGGAGCTAATACTGCTAAGGATGTATGGTTTAATGTCAAGTCTGATGACGGAGTGACAGATACATATGTTGTAACTACCTCAAAAGGACTTGACGGTGAGGTAACACTCACTAACTTGCCTGTGTATAAGGCAAGCGGTGAATATGTAAACTACACAATTAAAGAGCTTGGCTACAAAAACGCTGACGGTACATATTCTGTGCCTGACAGATATGTTCCTCCTGTAGAAAGAACTGTTACTCTTAAGGAAAATGTTACTCTTTCATTTTATTTTGCAAACAGACTGCAAAAGACAGGCTTAATCGTTCAAAAAGAGTCTGAGGACGGCATTGTAAGCGGCTTTTACTTCTCGGTAAAGTCTGATGACGGCAAAACAAATAAGGTGCTTGTAACAGGCGAGGACGGCACTGCTCATCTTACCAATCTTGCGGTGTATAACACAAGCAATGAAAAGGTTAAATACACAATTG
>OQVI01001046.1_pt1 | contig 19920 bp, 20 predicted proteins | sample 1691651 | NCBI WGS metagenome assembly OQVI01 (sample SAMN03418287, study PRJEB22391) | human gut metagenome | biome: human-gut; feature: organic feature; material: feces | host: Homo sapiens | place: Italy | collected 2013-04
CCTCGCCCATCAGCGGCACCATCATCGAGAAAAATGCCAAGGTGGGCGATGCCCTGAGCACCGGCAGCGACCTGTGCACCATCTACGACCTGAGTTATCTGGAAATGACCATCAACGTGGACGAGCTGCAGGTCAGCAGCCTGAAGGTGGGGCAGTCCGTACAGGTGACCGCAGATGCCGTGAAGGATAAGACCTACGAGGGCTTGGTCACCCGTGTGTCCATGAAGGGTGATACCAGCGGCGGTACCACCACCTACCCGGTGACCGTGCGCATTGACGAGACCGATGGTCTGCGCCCGGGTATGAACGCCAACGCCGAGATCGTAGTGGCACAGGCCAAAAATGCGCTCACCGTGCCCAATGCCGCCATCGTGCGGGGCAATTATGTGCTGGTGCGGCAGGATTCTCCCAGCGCCGTGAACGCCGATGATTCCATGAGCGCACCGGAGGGCTATGTGTATGTCAAGGTCAAGACCGGTGTCAGCGACGACAACTATACGCAGGTGACCAGCGGCCTGTCCGAGAGTGATACCATCGCCTACGACCCCAGCTCCGTGAGCAGCGACAGCTACTATGACGACGGCGGCTATGACGATATGGACGGCGAAGTGATCGGCGGCGCCGGAAACAATGCAGACCTTGCCGAGGGCGGCGAGGAGACGCTGCCGGAGGAGACGGAAAACGGTGAAGCCCCCGCAGCGGACGCTGAAGAGCCCGCAGAGGGCATCGACCCCGCCGAGGCCGGCGCAGTTGTGGTGAATTGACGCAGGAGGGATGAATGAGCGCTCTGATCGAGTTTGATGAAGTCTGCAAATATTACCAGATGGGCGATACCACGGTAAAAGCTGCCGACCACATCACCATGAAAATCGAAAAAGGCGAGTTCGTGGCCATCGTGGGTCAGTCCGGTTCGGGCAAATCCACTTGTATGAACATCATCGGCTGTCTGGATGTGCCCACCCACGGCACCTACCGGCTCAACGGCCGGGATGTGGGCAAGATGAACCGCAACGAGCTGGCCGCTGTCCGCAACGAAATGCTGGGCTTTATCTTCCAGCAATACAATCTGCTGCCCAGGCTGAACCTGATGGAAAACGTGGAGGTACCGCTGGTGTATGCGGGCATCTCCCGCACCGAGCGCCACATCCGCGCCCGGGAGGTGCTGGAGCAGGTGGGACTTGGCGACAAGCTGAAAAACCGCCCCAACCAGCTTTCCGGCGGCCAGCAGCAGCGCGTGTCCATCGCGCGGGCACTGGTGCGCAACCCGCCGGTCATTCTGGCGGACGAGCCCACCGGCGCGCTGGACTCCCATACCGGCCGCGAGGTGCTGGGGCTTTTGCAGCAGCTGCACAAGCAGGGACACACCGTGGTGCTGATCACCCACGACAATTCCATTGCCGTGCAGGCCGACCGCATCATCCGGCTGGAGGACGGTCAGGTGGTGTATGACGGCGACTCCCACGCACCGGAGGCCATGGTGCAGCCCACCCTGCTGCCCGAAACGCCGGAAAAGGAGGAACAGGCATGATCTTTGAAACCTTCCGGCAGGCTATCCAGAACGTGTGGAGCAACAAGCTGCGCACCTTTCTGACCATGCTGGGCATCATCATCGGCGTGATGGCGGTTATCGTCATCGTGGGTCTGGGCAACGGCATGACCAAAAGTATGCGGGACAGCTTTTCCGCACTGGGCACCAACACCCTCAGCATTCAGGTGTGGGGCTACGGCTCCCGCTCCGTGTCGGTGGAGGAGATGTATGACATCTGCCAGCGGCATTCCGACCTGATCAAGGCGGTGTCGCCGCAGGTCAACTTCAGCGGTAAAGCCAGCGGTACGCTGAAGATCGGTACCACCAGCTACCGCTGGTCCAACATGAGCGGTGTGGACGAAAACTTTACCGAAATGAAGAATTACCAGATCGTTCAGGGGCGCGGCCTGCAATATATGGATATGCAGGACAACAAGCAGGTCTGCGTCATCGGCGATTACCTCAACCGCGTAGCCTTTGGCGGCAACGGTGTGGGGCAGACGCTCAAGATCGGTGCCAACAAGTTCCGCGTCGTAGGTGTGCTGTCTGCCAAAGTCAGCGACCCCACTATGCAGCAGGGCAGCGACGACGACTGCGTTTACCTGCCCTACACCACCGTGATGCGGCTTTCCAGCCAAAGCATGGTGGACTGCTACACCGCCATGATGGCCGACGAAAGCCTTGCCAACGAGGCCAAGAGCACGATGGAAGAGGAATTGATGTCGATCCTCAAGACCGAAAACGGCTACTATGTGTACAGCGCCAGCGAGTGGCTGGAGGAAATGAACAAGATGATCAACATGGTCATCGTGATACTTACCGGCATTGCCAGTATCTCGCTGCTGGTGGGCGGCATCGGCATTATGAACATCATGCTGGTGTCTGTGACCGAGCGCACCCGTGAGATCGGCATCCGCAAGGCGCTGGGAGCAAAGGAGCGCACCATTCTGGCGCAGTTTGTGGTGGAAGCAGCCACCACCTCCGCGCTGGGCGGCGTTTTAGGCATTGCGCTGGGCTATGCGGTGTCCATGGCGGCAAACAAGGTGCTGCCCATGTTCATGACCGATACCACCGTTACGGTAAGCCCCTCCTTCAACTCCATTGTGGTGGCCTTTGGCATCTCGGTGGGCATCGGCGTGCTGTTCGGCTACCTGCCGGCACGGCGCGCAGCCCGGCTGAACCCCATTGAAGCATTGCGCTACGATTGATCGCGGCGGCGTGATAAACAAAGAACAAGAGGTACGACCAATGAAAAAACGGATTCTCGCATTTCTGCTGGCGGTCAGCATTGCGGTGTCGGCGCTGGTGCTGCCGGTCTCGGCGGCCAGCATCAACAACACGGCCCTGCAGACGGCTATTACTCTGGGCGCTGTGCCCACCGGTCAGGAGCTTAGCGCCAACATTACCCGCGGCGCTTTTGCCAAAATGCTGGTGTCCTTTTCCACCTACCGGGAGAGCGTAGGCGCACAGGGCACGGTGGGCACTTTGTACCGGGATGTGCCCGGCAGCTCCCAGTGGGCACCCTACATCCGCATTGCGGTGCAGCAGGGCTGGATGAACGGTTACACCGACGGCTCCTTCCGCCCGGACAACACCGTCACGCTGGAGGAAGCCTGTGCGGCGGTGCTGAAGCTGCTGAGCTATAAGACCACCGACCTGACCGGCTCCTTCCCGCAGGCACAGCTGAACAAGGCGCAGCAGATCGGTCTGCGGGATCAGCTGACCTGCACGCAGGGACAGGCCATGACCTACGAGCAGAGCACCCTGCTGCTGTACAACGCCCTGCGCGCCAACACCGCCAGCGGCAGCGCCTACGGCAGTTCGCTGGGCTTTACGGTGTCCAACGGTCAGGTGGATACCTCTTCGGTGCTGCTCAAGAGCCGCAAGGGTCCCTTTGTAGCAGAAGAGGGCACCCAGCTGCCCTTTACGCCGGTGAGCGTCTACCGCAACGATAAGGCCTCTGCTTCGGCAGAGCTGAACAAGTACGACGTGTACTATTACAGCGAAAGCCTGCAGACGGTGTGGATCTACACCCGCCGCGCCGCAGGCCGCATTACGGCGGTATCGCCCAGCGCCAGCGCGCCTACCGCGCTGACCGTGGCGGGCAGCAATTACACGCTGGGCAGCTCTGCCGTGGCGTCCAAGATCTCCTCCCTGAACGGCGGCGGCGTGGGCGAAGTGGTCACCCTGCTGCTGGGCATGGACAACGAGGTAGCCGATGTGATCACCGGCGAGGAAGCCGACAGCGTGTTCTACGGCGTGGTGCAGACCGCTACCCGCAGCCTTGTAGAGGATAACGGCGCAGACGTGCTGCAAAAGATCTCGGTGATGTGCACCGACGGCATTACCCGCACTGTGAATATCGACAAAAGCCTGAACTACCCCACCGGCTGGCTGGTGGAGATCAGCGTGACCCCCGAAGGGGAGCAGGTGACTGCCATCGAGTCCAAATCGGTCAGCGGCACCATCAACGACACCGCCACCGCGCTGGGGGACTATGTTCTGGCCGATGACGTACAAATCTTGGAAACGACATCGGAGGGGTTGGCTGGGACGGTTCGTCCCAGCCGAATAGCGGGGACAAAGCTGAACGCACTGGCCGTGCGCTACTATACGCTGAATGAGCAGGGACAAATCGACCGCCTGATCCTGAACGATGTCACCGGTGATCTGTGGAAATACGGCGTGCTGGACGATGTGAAGAATCTGGCCTTCAACGCCAGTTCCATTCTGGGCACCCTGACCGGCAGCGGCTCCTCCGGCTCGGGGGATAGCTCTTCCGGGGACAGTTCTTCCGGCTCCGGCAGCGGTTCCACCGGGGACGGCTCTTCCGGTTCCGGCTCTACCGGCGGCACCACCAACACCACCACGGTGGTGGATGATCTGCGCAGTGTGCTGGTGCCCACCACCAGCGAGATCCTGTGGGGCGTCATTGACGGCTCGCTGCTGAGCACGGTCTGGAACCGCATTACCAGCAGTTCCGGCTCACTGCTGAGTATCGGCCTCAAGCAGCTGGCCAACATTACCGGCCAGCCCATGAGCACCATCCTCAACTTTGTGGGCGGCGGCGCTACCTACATCTGCTACGTCAACGGCAGTCAGGCCAGCTTTTCCACCTCCATCAAGTATCCGGTGCTGGCGGGCGGTCTGGCAGTGCGGCAAAACGTGAACGGCACGGTAAAGGCCATGATCCAGCTGATGCCTATGAAGATCGATCAGGTGGGTGCAGCCTCGGTGATGAGCAACGGCACCCGCTACGAGACGGCTGACGATATGCAGGTGTACCTATGGTACAAGGGGCAGTATTACGCCACCAAGCTCTCTGAGGTAAACTCCGAGGGCTACTACCTGACCGGCTGGTACGATAACTTTGGCTGCGCAGCAGGCAAGCGCGTGCGGGTGATCGTGGCGGTCAAAAAGGACTGATGGACTACTATGACCCCCGGCGCAGGGCGCTGCGGGCGGTACGGCAGCTGCTCTACCCGCGCGAGTGCCCTTTCTGCGGCCGGGTGCTGGGAGATATACGGGATTGCCCGGACTGCGCAGAGCAGCTGGAAGTGTTGCGCCGCAAGCCCGGCATCCGGCTGGACCCGGCGCAGCACTATATCAGCAATCTGGCCGGTGCGGCTGCGCCCTACCGTTACAACGGCTGTGTGCGGCGCGGCATCCTGAACGCGAAGTATCAGGGCAAGCCGTGGCGGGCTGTGGAGATGGGCAACCGTCTGGTACAGCTGGCCTTTGGCGGTGAACTGACCGTGCAGTACGGCGAGCTGCTCCCGCAGCCGGTGCCGTGGGCGGCCATCGGGTACGACCTGATCGTACCGGTGCCGGCCTCCGGTAAAAGGCGCGGCTACAATGTGCCGGAACTGATGGCGCTGCCGCTGGCCAAGGCTATGGAGGTGCCGTTGGCACCGCAGGCACTGGAGCGCACCCGCGCCAAACGGCATCAGGCCGGTCTGCCGCTGGAACAGCGCATAGCCAACGTGGCAGGTGCTTTCCGGGCGGCACAGCCGCAGCAGCTGGAGGGCAAGCGCATCCTGTTGGTGGATGACGTCATCACCACCGGCACAACAGCTGCCGCCTGCGCGCAGGCACTGCTTCACGCCGGGGCAGACAGCGTATTCGCGCTGGCCTTTGCCACGGTGGAGTTTGGCGCACCGCCGGACGACACCACCCCCATCCATGAGGACGATGAGGAAGATGTGTATCGCGATTTTTGAAAATAACGCTCTTTCGCGCATCCTTTTGGCGGGCAAAAGCCGGGACAGTAAAATGTAAAAACTGCATCAGAAATTTGGAAAAAGCGCTTGACAAAACGGGAAAAGTCGGGTATACTAATCAAGCTGTGAGCGGCAAACACAAACAGATATCCGGGTGTAGCGCAGTTTTGGTAGCGCGCTTGAATGGGGTTCAAGAGGCCGTGAGTTCGATTCTCGCCACTCGGACCATTTAGATCCAACGATTTCACGTTAGAAATCGTTGGATTTTTTTGTTTATAGGCTGGCCTCATTTGGCTTTGACCACAATTTTGACCACAATGCCAAAGATTTTATCTGGTCCCATTAGTGCCGTTACGTCCAATTTTCAGGCCGAAAATGCCTCGCTGAACAACTGGACCGCACTCTGCCGAATGGATTCCTGAACATGGAGATCATGCTCAGTCATCTCGGTGTCGGCATGGCCTACGATGCTCTGGATGGTCTGGATATCCACGCCCAACGCCTGCATCGGCGATACAATTCCTTTTGTTTAATGGGCCTGTTTGACGGAGCATACAATCAAATTGTCAGGTTTTTGGCAATACTGTCGATTGCGTCAAACAATTTTTTCCCCTCCCCAAAAAATTGGATTTTGGAGTGTTTTTCATTGACCGATTGCGGAATTAGCTGTAAAATCTAAAAAAGAATAGTGGCTGTAGAGTGGGGTACTCTACGATCTGCTCGATCTTTAAGTATTATGATAAGGATTACGCCAACGCGGTGCTGGAACTGCAGGCGGCCGTCCGGTTACAGGGAGCAGGTACTGAAAGCTATCGGGGGTCTTGCTATTGCACTTGCCAATGATGGAAAGCTGGAAGAGGCACAGCAGGAGCTGGATACATTGCAGAAAAAAGGCGCTTCCTTCGGTGACTGTGATCTGGTTGCGGCAGAGATTCTGTCCTTGCAAAAGAACTATGATCAGGCGCTTGCGCTTTACATAAAAGTGTTCAATGAGGTGGAGGACCCGCAGCTCCTGAGCCATGCTTACCTGTCAGCCGCAAATGCAGCGCTGAATCAGGACGATATGGAAAAGGCTGTGCGCATTCTGAAACAGGGATGCCAGAACCTTCCGGAAGGTCAGGCTGTGCTTCAAAAGGAGATGCTTGCGGATCTTATGATGCAGCAGGCAGCATCTGACAAAGAAAATGCAGAAGAATACTATGCTGAAGCGCAGCAGCTGCTGGAGGAACTGGTGGACAGCGGCTACGATACTATTGCCACCCGGTTGAATCTGGCAACTGTACTGCAGGCATTGGATCAGTACAGTGAAGCTGAAAAGGTTTTGAAAGATCTGCAGGAGCAGTATCCATCGGATTATCGTTTTGATATGCAGATGGCCTATCTTCTGATCGACCAGCTCCGCACCAGCGGATGGCTCAAATAAGGAGGGAATACCTGCGTCTACCGGACAGATCTTTTTTGTGGTTGGAATCGTTGGCATGATCGTTTCGGCTGTTGCGGCAGTCGTTTCAGCATGGATCCTGCGCAGGCAGGAAAAAAAGCTGAAGGAACAGATCTGGAACGAGTATCAATAAAAATCAATCGATTAAGGGGTATGAAAAAATGCTGAAAAAACTTAGTGTAACGGCTGTTATTCTTGCAATGTCGGCCATGCTTCTGGTGCCGACTGCATACGCGGTGCAGTCAGTAGACGTACCGGCACAGGTGGCTTTGTGACGATTGACGGCAAGCTGTATCATGTTTCGAAGAATGGCTATGCCATCGATCGGTACGCCAAGGGTTTGCACGAGATCGACGGAGGAATGTACTATGTCAAAGAGGATGGCTCGTTCCTGACGAACAGCGCGGTAGAATACCTTACTTTTGATGCGAATGGCCGCTATACCTCTGGCAATGCAACGCTGGACAGCTATGTGGATCAGGCACTGGCTGCGTGCACAAACTCTGGCATGACGAAGGCGCAAAAGCTGCGCGCCGCCTATTTGTATGTCCGGGATCACGGCGCATACCTTGCCCGTCCGCATCAGGCAAGAGGCACAACGGCTTGGGCAGAAGAGAGCGCTTTGTTCATGTTTGAACACAAAAAGGGCAACTGCTACTGCTTTGCAGGCCAGTTCCTTTATATGGCCCGGCGGCTGGGCTACAATGCCTATGTAGTGTCTGGCGGTGTGGGCCGCAAGGACTCGGACCATGCATGGGTCATGATCTGCGAGAACGGAGTTCCCTATATCTATGATGTGGAACTGGAGTGGGGCTATCGTGCCGGCAGATACGGCCATGCAGAATATAATATGTATAAAATGCCGCTGAATAAAACGGTGTTCAGCTACCAGTTTCCGTGATTGCTGAGGTAGCCGAAAAATGGTTTTTAGTTCCGTAATTTTCTTGTTTCTGTTTTTGCCCATCGTGCTGGGATGCTATTATCTTTTGCCCGGGCGGGAAGCAAAAAATCTCTGGCTCGTCGCAGCCAGTCTGCTGTTCTATGCCTTCAGCGGGCTGTGGTATGTTCTGCTGCTGTTGTTCTCTGTGTTCTGCAATTATCTGGCCGGTCTGTTCGTCTCCGGGCGAAAGAGCGTGCTCTATGCCGCTGTGGCCGTTAATCTGGGAATCTTGGGTATTTTCAAGTATCTGACTTTTCTGGTACAGACAGTAGACCGGCTGCCGGGCGTGACGATCCCGGTGCCTTCCATCGTTCTGCCGGTGGGTATCTCGTTCTTCACCTTTCAAGGGCTGAGTTATGTGATCGATGTATACCGGAATGAACGCCTGAAGAGCACTCATTTCCGGGATGTACTGCTGTACATTGCTCTGTTTCCACAGTTGGTGGCAGGACCGATCATCCGCTATTGAGGACGTGGCAGATGAGATCCATAGCCGCCGAAATACGCTGGATTAGCTGGCAAAAGGCCTGCGCCGGTTTATTGTGGGCCTGAGCAAGAAGCTGCTGATCGCCGATATCTGCGGCAATGTTGTAGCACTGATCTACAATGCCGACCGCTCTGTGCTGGACAGCCGGACGGCTTGGCTGGCCGCGGTGTGCTATCTGATGCAGATCTATTTCGACTTCAGCGGATACAGCGATATGGCCATCGGCCTGGGCTTGTGCTTTGGGTTCCACTTCAAGGAAAACTTTAACTATCCGTACATCTCGGCCAGTATTCAGGAATTCTGGCGCAGATGGCATATCTCCCTTTCCACCTGGTTCCGGGAATACCTGTATATCCCATTGGGCGGCAACCGGAAGGGCAAGGCAAAGACTTACTGGAACAAGCTGATCGTGTTTTTCTGCACGGGGCTGTGGCATGGTGCAAACTGGACCTTTATCGTCTGGGGCCTGTGGCATGGCTTCTTTATCGTGGCAGAGGACGCCGTTAAAAAGCTGTTCGGGCTGGAAAAACATGGCAAAGGCGGGCGGAACCCTGCGTGTGTGCTGCTGAAACATTTGTACACCCTGCTTGTGGTGCTGGTTGGCTTTGTGATCTTCCGTGCAGACAACATGGGGCAGGCCTTCTCAATGATAGGAGCCATGTTTTCCGGGGGCTCTGCCTCTGCGCAGACAGGGCTGCTGCTGGCGCAGTGTCTGACCCCGCTGACCCTGTTTGCACTGGCGGTTGGCCTTGTGGGCAGTACGCCGGTTTTGCCGCTGGTCTGCCGTAAAGCAGAGCAGCAGACCGGAAGCGTGTATGCATGCCTTCAGGCACTGAGTTATGCAGGGGCGCTGGCGCTTTTGCTGGTGGATATCCTGCATCTGTCGGCTGCATCCTATGTGCCTTTTATCTATTTCCAGTTCTGAGGTGGAAAAATGCAAGTGAAAAAATTAGGATATATCCTGTTTGTGTGGGTCATTGCCACAATTTGCATTTTGCCTGTGGCTGTGATGCCTTGGCAGACGGAAAAAGCGGTGGGCAATGAGCAGCTTGCATCCTTTCCTGAATTACGGAAAGAGGATGGCAGCTTCAATACCGGTATCCTGAATGAGTTTTCGGATTATTTTGCGGATCATTTCGGGCTCCGTCATGAGATGATCACCTTGAACGATCAGCTTACCGGAACCGTGCTCAAAACGCTGGACAGCAGCAGTGTGCTGTTGGGAAAAGACGATTGGCTGTTCTATAAAAGCACCCTTGCGGACTATACCGGCGCAGAACCCTTTACAGCCCGGCAGAGTTATGCGGCCGCTCATGTACTGGGTCTGATGCAGGAATACTGCGAAGAGAACGGCATTGGGTTCTGCTTTACCATCGCACCCAATAAAAATTCCCTGTATAGCGGTCAGATGCCGGCACGGTATATGGCAGCCTCCGTACGGAACGCCCAACTGCTTCAGCAGCAGATGGAACAGCAGAATGTCCGGTATGTGGATCTGTTCAAAACACTGTCTGACCACGAAGAGCAGCTGTATTACCGTCGGGACAGCCACTGGAATATGCGGGGCGCACAGCTGGCAGCACAGACTTTGCTGAAAGAACTGAAAGGCTCTGAAGCGGAGTTTGATTCCTGCATCAATGGAAAAACATCCCCGCATACCGGCGACCTGTATGAGATGGTGTACCCTGCCGGAAACGAGACGGAACAGGATACGGCATACGACTTTACCTATCAGTATGACGAAAAATTCCACTCGGCAGATGATATCACGATCCACACGGAAAATTCGGCGGCAGACGAAAGCATTTTTGTATACCGCGATTCCTTTGGCATCAATCTGCATCCTTTTCTGGCACAGAGCTACGGCAACGCCTGTTTCTCCCGGAATATGCCCTACCTTTTGACGGCTGTTACAGAAGAGCAGCCCGATGTGCTGCTGGTGGAACTGGTGGAACGCAACCTGAACTGGCTGCTGGAACGCGCCCCGGAAATGCCTGCTCCGGAACGCACGGCAGTCCCGGCAGCAGATACCGGTACAAGTGCGAAGGCACAACGGAAGGACAGCCGAATGGAGGGGACTTTCTGCCTGACAGGCGATCTGAGCGGGCAGCGTGTGGATGACGACTCTCCGATCTACATTCTGGCAGAGACCGAAACCTACGAAGCTTCCCCCTGCGGAGAGGGAACACAGCCGTTTACGGCGTATCTTCCGCAGAATGTGCGGGAGCAGCAACTAAAAGCAGCATTTCTGTCGGACGGTGAATGGTTTTTTTGCGCCCTGGCCGACTGACTGAAAGAATAGAAAGAAGGAACAAACAAAATGAATGTAAACTATAAGATGATGGGTGTAGTGCTCTGCGGTGCGATGCTTCTGGCATCGGGATGCGGGGCAAAAGCAGAAACGACCGCTTCCTCGGCTGTGGAATCCGAATCGGTTTCCGTTGTGGCATTGGAGGCTGCTTCGTCGGAGGCTGTGCCGGAAAGCGAGGCTGTCTCGGAGGCAGTTTCTGAAGCTTCTTCTGCGGTAAGCGAGGCGGCATCGGAGAAACCGGCCGAATCCAAGGCAGAGTCCAAGGCGGAATCCAAGGCCGAGACCGCGGCAAAATCTAAGCCTGCAAAGCAGGAGACGGCTGCTTCCTCCAAAGAAGAAATGACGGAGTCTGTGGAAAGCAAGCCCGTTACAGAGACTGCTCCGGCAGAAACTGCCAGCCTGGAAACTGCCCTGAAGTATGTGGGTAAAGACGTTTCCAAGCTGTATGCCGCTATTGGCAAGCCGAACAGTTCGGAGTATGCTTCCAGCTGCATCGGTGATGGCGAGGATGGCCTGCTGTATTACAACGGCTTTACTGTGACGACCTACCGTGAAAACGGTAAAGAGACGGTACAGGACGCCTATTAACATGAAATTCGGCCTCTGGCATTCCACCGGGGGCTGAATCTTTATATGGGAAGATGAGAATGAAACGCCAGAAGATCAAACGATATCGGTTTAGCGTGACGCAGAATACGCGCAGAAGAAGGGCGGCAACGCCGCTGAAAGCCGTCGGTGTAGTACTGGTGTGCCTGTGTCTGCTCACAGGGGCCGCTTTTGGAGTTTACAATGCGATCCAGAGTAAGACTACGGGGTGGCACGGCGAAGGACTGCATCGCTACTATATCTCGCCGACTACCGGCACCCGTGCGCAGGGGCTGTATGAGATCAACTATAAGCTCTACTATTTTGGCAGCAACAACTTTTTGAAGACCGGCTGGATCGAAGAGAACGGCTATGTCGGCTATGCCAACGCAGATGGAGAGCTCACCCAGGGCGAAGCGAAGATAGACGGAAAATACTACTATTTCCAACCGGAGACCGGACAGTTGTACACCGGCTGGATCATGCTGGACGGAGTGCAGTACTGCTTTGACGAAACCGGACATCCGCGCACCGGTACTTATCAGGAGGACGGAAAGGTCTGGGAACTGGATAGCGATGGACGGGTCAAAAACCGACTGAACGGTTGGAAAAAAACGGACGGCGTCCTGAAATACTACGACAACAGCGGCGCACCGGCACAGGGCTGGACAGAGATCGATGGAAAGGATTATTTCTTTGTGGACGGTGTCAGTCAGGCCGGCTGGGTTGAAACGGATGCGGGCACGCGCTATTTGGACGGCAACGGAAATCAGATGACCGGGTGGTGTGTGATCGATGGCCAGCCCTATGCTTTTGGGACAAATGGAGAACCGAAGCAGGGATGGGATCATTCCCATGAAAAAAGCTACTATTTTATCAACGGCGTCAGTCAGTCGGGCACATTCGGGGAGGGCGCACTTAGCAGCAACCTGAACGGCAGCGGCAGTGTTCAGCCGGTTGGGGATCAGGCACCGGAGGACAATCTTGCAAAGGATGCAGAGGGCGAACCGCCGGAGGAAGAACTGCTGGAAGCGCAGCCGACACAGACCGAAACAACGGAAGCGGGGCAGACTGCCCCGGCGGCACAACAGCCGACGCAGTCGCCGGAGGGATCGGCGGCAGAGCAGGAGACCGCATTGAAGGCACCGACAGCGCCGGAAACTCCGGCACAGGAACAGCAGGAAGAAGGGACGGAAAATACATGAAAACAACAAGACGTGATTTTCTGTGCCTTTCGGCCATGGCATGCGCATGGCTTCTGACGGGCTGCCAGAACCCCACAGTGGAAGAGCGGGCTGTCAGCTGGCAGCAGCAGGAAGTCAGTGATCCGGTCTCTGAAACCGGACCGATGTGGAATGCAGCACTGGACGACAATGCGGTTCTGCGGGATGGTATCCGCGTTCCCCAGAACTTCGAACTGCCGTTGGAAGGTTCAACAGGCTTTGCAGGGGCGGCTGTGATGCTGCTGTACGAGAGACCGGATGGGGCCAGTACGGTACTGCGCAGACTTGCAGCGGGAGATATGTTTTATATCCGGCAGGAGTCTGGCGCATATTGGCAGGTCTGCCTGCTGGACGGCACCGTGGGCTGGTTGGAAAATGAACTGTGTATGATCAATCTGCCCGATGTTCTGCCTTCCATCGTATACGAAAACCCCAATGCCAAGGCATCGATCTTTAAAACCTGCGGAAAGGATATTGAAGGCATTACGGGACAGAAACTGTATGACGGCCTGTTCTACAACCAGCGCCTTGGGCGGGATGAGTATCTAATGCCTATCAATTACGCTATGGCAAAAAAGGTTGGTGCAGCGCAGAAAAATGCTTTGAAGGAGGGCGATTGCCTGAAGATCATAGAGACATTCCGACCCTATGAGGTGCAGATGCTGGTAAAGGATGCGGTGTACGCCAAGGCAAGGATGGACAAGGAACTGATGACGGCGCTGAACAAGGGCGCGTGGAATATCGGCTGGTTTATTGCAACGTCTCTTTCCAACCATCAGCGCGGTGTGGCAATGGACACGACCCTGCTGCGCATCACTGAGCAGACAGAGCACAGCATGGCGGGGTGTCCCTTTGTACAGGTGACCGGTGAGGAATACGCCATGCCCTCTGCCATGCACGAGCTGAGCAGTGCGGCGGCCTGCTTTACCGGCCCGGTAACTTCTAATTCGGCCACCGCATGGAAGCGGGCCACTGCATCGGCATCCATGACAGACGGTGCGCGGCGGCTGCAGGGGTACTGTACCAATGCAGGCATGACACCGCTGGCCTCGGAGTGGTGGCACTTTAACGATCTGGATGCACAGAATAAGGTGCGCATGACCTCTGGAAACGGAAAATTCTGGCTGGACGGCTGTGTCAGCTGGAAAATGTTTGAAGCATAACTTTGGGGTTGCGCTTTGGAGGAATACAAAATGTAGCAACTGAAAAAAGCAAAAAAGCGGTTACGGCAGCGGATAAGATCGAGTTGGGACGGAAATACCTGACCGAGCTGAACTACACCGAGGCTGTGGCGTCTTTTACGGAAGCTATCGGCCTTGACCCGGAACATATTCCGGCATACATGGGCCGTGCCGAGGTGAATGAACTGACGACTGCCAACGAGACCGCATGGGCAGACGTGAGCGAAGCCGAGAACGGCGCAGTCACCGCCGAAGCCCTGACTGCCGCCGCCCCCACTGCGGAAGAGATCGGTGCGGTATCCCTGAGCAAGCTCTATGTCTACTATGGCAGCCACGAAAACCGCAACCGTGAAGGCGAGGGCGTGTGGCTCGTCCTGAACCCCGGCAAAAAAGACCTGACCGCGTAAAGCCCTGCATCACTCGGAAATTGCGCAGCAGGTCATTCGGATCGAGAATGGGCAAACTCTGTTAGGAGGACTGTATTATGAATACCACATTGCGGCGGGATGCGGATGAGATCATCTGTTCCAGCATTCAGGCGGTTCTGCCGGATAAAGCCGTGTGCCGCGCGCTGGAGGACTTTCAGCCCGGAGGCGGCAGAGTGCTGCTGGTGGCGGCAGGCAAGGCCGCTTGGCAGATGGCATACGCCGCCGTGCAGACACTGGGGCGCGTGGACGGCGGCGTGGTGGTGACCAAGTACGGCCATGTAAAAGGCAGAATCCCCGGTGTAAATTGTTATGAGGCAGGTCATCCCGTACCGGATGCCAACGGCTTTGCAGCCACCGAAAAAGCTTTGGCGCTGGTACAGGGGCTGACCGCAGAGGACACGGTGCTGTTTTTGCTTTCCGGCGGCGGCAGCGCCCTGTTTGAAAAGCCGCTTGTCCCCGGCGGGGAATTGCAGGACATCACCAATCAGCTCCTTGCCAGCGGAGCCGATATCGTGGAGATGAATACCATCCGCAAGCGGCTGTCCGGAGTCAAGGGCGGGCGGTTCGCGCAGCACTGCGTGCCTGCAAGGGTGTTCAGCATCGTGCTCAGCGATATTCTGGGTGACCCGCTGGATATGATCGCCAGTGGCCCGGCGGTGCCGGATTCCTCCACCTGTGCACAAGCGCTTGCCATTGCGGAGAAATACCACCTGAACCTGTCGGAACAGGCGAAGGCGCTGCTGGCACAGGAAACGCCGAAAGCCCTTGACAACGTGACCACTCATATCACCGGCAGCGTCCGAGAGCTGTGCACTGCTGCCGCTAAAGCCTGCCGGGAGCTGGGATATGAGCCCATCCTCCTCACCGACCGGCTCTGTTGCGAAGCCAAGGAGGCAGGCAGCTTTCTGAGTGCCATCGCCCGCACCCATGCGGGGCAGGGGAAAAAGCTGGCCTTTATCGCGGGCGGGGAAACCGTGGTGCACCTGACCGGCAAAGGGCTGGGCGGACGCAATCAGGAACTGGCGCTGGCCGCAGCCCCGGCGCTGGCGGGACAGAACGCCGCAGTGTTCTCCGTGGGCAGTGACGGCACCGACGGCCCCACCGATGCCGCCGGCGGCTATGTGGACGGCGACACCGCCGCAGCACTGGCAGCAGCGGGTCGGAACGTGTTCGACACCCTGCAAAACAACGATGCCTACCACGCCTTGCAGGCGGTGGAGGGGCTTATTATCACAGGCGCTACTGGTACCAACGTCAATGATGTTGCCGTGGTGCTGATCGGGGGAGAAGCGCAGGCAGACGCCTGAAACTCTGTCTGCCCGGCGCACCCATAATGCTTGACCCCGCTTTGTCCGCAGTATCCGGGCAGGCGGGGATTTTTTGTTGGAAGTACTTGACAATTTTTTTATAAAATGATATGATTTTGATATCACAAAGAAACGTTTCCGACCCTGATAAGGAGGGACTTGTTATGGAAGAGAAAATTTTGAATACCCGCAAAAACGGTATGGCTATGTTGCTGCTCACCCTGCTGGGCTATGTGGCATCCATCGCCCTGTTCATTTACAGCATCACTCTGCTGAATGCAGACCGGATGCTTCTGGGCGTGCCGCTGCTGATTTTGTCCATTGCGTATTGGATCGCAGGCATTTTCCTGTTCTGCGGCCTTAAGGTGTTAAAGCCGCAGGAGGCGCTGGTGCTCACCCTGTTTGGTGATTACATCGGCACCCTGAAGGGACAGGGCTTTTACTGGGTGAACCCCTTCTGCACCGCCGTCAACCCTGCCGCCGGTACCCGCCTGAGCCAGAGCGGAGACGTGAACAGCAAGGAGAACAGCGTGGCTGCGCTGTTTGGCAATAACGGCCAGAATGCTCAGATGAGCGTCGAGTCCATGAGCAAAAAGATCTCCCTCAAGATGATGACCCTGAACAACTCCCGCCAGAAAATCAACGATTGTCTGGGTAATCCGGTGGAGATCGGCATTGCAGTCATCTGGCGCGTGACCGATACCGCCAAGGCTGTGTTCAACGTGGATAACTATAAGGAATACCTCTCCCTGCAGTGCGACAGCGCCCTGCGCAACGTGGTGCGGGTGTACCCCTATGATGTTTCTCCCAACGTGGACACCACCGGCGACGGCGTAGCCGATGAGGGCAGCCTGCGCGGCTCTTCTGAGGTGGTGGCTGCCCGCATCCGAGACGAGATCCAGAAGAACGTGGCAGAGGCAGGTATCGAGGTGGTGGAGGCCCGCATCACCTATCTGGCCTATGCACCGGAAATTGCAGCGGTCATGCTGCAGCGCCAGCAGGCCAGCGCCATCATTGACGCCCGCAAGATGATCGTGGACGGCGCTGTGGGCATGGTGGAAATGGCGCTGGATCGTCTGAACGAGAACAAGGTAGTGGAACTGGACGATGAGCGCAAGGCGGCAATGGTATCCAATCTGCTGGTGGTGCTGTGCGGCAACCGCGATGCCCAGCCCATCGTGAACAGCGGTAGCCTGTACTGATGGCCGAGCCGAAAAAACAGGTGCCCCTGCGCCTGAACGCCAAGCTCTACGATGCCCTTGCCGCTTGGGCAGAGGATGACTTCCGCTCGGTGAACGGGCAGATCGAATATCTGCTTACCGAGTGTGTGCGTCAGCGCAAAAAGAATGGGAAATATGTCTCCGACCAGCTGGATGTCCCGCCGGAGCTGGATCTCCATTGAAGAACCCGTGAAAAAACGTTTGGAGCGCGCCGCAGAGCACGCCAAACGCAAATTATTCACAAGGCCGCTGCACAAGACCGGTGCAGCGGCCTTGTGTTTGTCGGGGAAAAGCCGTGCCTTCCGGCGGGAAGCGGGGACAAATGAGCGCTGATTTGATATATCAATTGAGCGCGCAATGCTCCGGTATTTCGTCGAAAAAGGCGACCGAAGCTGCGGAAATGACTTGAAGAGACAGGAGAAGATGGACAGATATCTGGGCGAAAACGTTTCTTTTTTGGGCTTTTCCGGAAAAAAACTTGCCTAAAAGTTTGCAGCGTGCTAAACTAACAGCGGGGAATTGTTTTGCGTAAGCAGATAGGGGGATGAAGCTATGAAAATACTGGTTGTGGATGACGGTCAGCTTGCGATCAATTCGCTGATCCGCATCCTGTGCCGGGTGGCACCGGACTGTGACTATATCAGTGCCATGACGACTGACGATGCCCTGACGTGGATGCGGCAGGGCCCAATGGATGCTGCCTTTTTGAACCTGGAAATGCCGGGCATGAATGGCCTTGCCCTTGCCCGCATGATCCAGAAATTGCAGCCCCGCTGCAATATCATCGTGGTCACCGAGCACCCGGAGTATGCACTGGAAGCATTGCAGATCTTCGTCAGCGGTTTTCTGCTCAAGCCCGCCAACGAGGCGGACGTGCGCAATGTGCTGGAAAATCTGCGCTACCCGCCGGAAACGGCACCTGTGGGCATCAAGATCCAGTGCTTCGGCAACTTCGAGATCTTTGTGGGCGGACGTCCGCTCTCCTTCAAGCGCAGCAAAAGCAAGGAGCTGCTGGCCTACCTTGTGGACCGCAACGGCGCCACCTGTACCAACGGCGAGATGCTGGCTGTCCTGTGGGAGGATAAGCCCGACACCGCCTCGCTGCACAGCCATCTGCGCAATTTGATCTTTGACCTCAGCCATACGCTGGAGGATGCAGGGGTCAACGGGCTGCTGGTACGCGGCCGCAGCACCTTGGCGCTGGATACCAGCAAGGTGGACTGCGATTATTATAACTTCCTGCGGGGAGACCGCTCGGCTTTCAACGCCTACCGGGGCGAGTATATGACCCAGTATTCCTGGGCAGAGGTTACCCGCTCGGCGCTGCGCCAGCAGGCCGCAGCTACGCCCAAAAGCGGGTCTATTCCAAGCTATTACGTCCCGCCCACGGGCTTTTAAAACTGCATAAAACACCAAAGGCTGCTGCGCAAACGATGCGCAGCAGCCTTTATCATTCTCTTAAAATCGTTCCAGTTCCAGCAGATATTCCTTGATCTCCAGTCCCTCGGCGTAGCCGGTCAGGCTGCCGTCTGCGCCGATGACCCGGTGGCAAGGCACCACGATGCACAGCGGGTTGCGGTGGCAGGCGCTGCCCACGGCGCGGCTTGCCTTGGGTTTGCCCAGCGCCGCCGCCAGCTGGCCGTAGGTGCGCACCTCCCCGTAGGGAATCTTGTGCAGCTGCGCCCATACCGCCTGCTGAAAGGGCGTGCCCTTTGCTGCCAGCGGCAGGTCGAACTCCCGGCGCACCCCGGCAAAATATTCGTTCAGCTGCTCCTCTGCCTCCTGCAGCAGGGGCGTTTCCACCACCCTGCGTGGCAGCGGCTCCAGCTCCGGCGCACCGTCCGGGCAAAAATGTACCCCGCACAGTGCGTCGTTTTCCTCCTCCAGACAGATGGCACCAAGGATGCTGTTGATGTACCAGACGTTCAAAACCGGCCTCTTCCTTTCCTGTAAGAATGTGCTATACTGGTACTATCTTAACACAAAAATTTCCGTGAGGAAAGGGGCGTTTCAATTATGGTCAAGGCACTGGAAGACATCATTGCAAAAAGCAGCAGCATCGTCTTTTTCGGCGGCGCGGGCGTTTCTACGGAAAGCGGCATCCCGGATTTCCGCAGCGTGGACGGGCTGTACCACCAGAAATACGACTACCCGCCCGAAACCATCCTCAGCCATACCTTCTGGGAGGAAAACCCGGAGGAATTTTACCGTTTTTACCGCGACAAGCTGATCGTAAAGGGGGCAAAGCCCAACGCCGCCCATCTGCGGCTGGCAAAGCTGGAACAGCAGGGCAAGCTGCGGGCTGTGGTCACCCAGAACATTGACGGCCTGCATCAGGCGGCGGGCAGCAAAACGGTGTACGAGCTGCACGGCAGCACCTTGCGCAACTACTGCACCCGCTGCGGCAAGTTCTACGATGTGGATTTCATCGCAAACAGCACCGGCGTGCCCCGCTGTACCGAGTGTGGCGGCATCGTAAAGCCGGACGTGGTGCTTTACGAAGAGGGCTTGGACGAGGAGGTGCTGTCCGGCGCAGTGGATGCCATCCGCCATGCCGATACCCTTATCATCGGCGGCACCAGTCTGGTGGTGTACCCTGCCGCCGGGCTCATCCGGTATTTCCGGGGCGATAATTTGGTGGTCATCAACATGCAGCCCACCGGAGCGGATGCCTCTGCCGACCTGTGCATCGCAAAGCCCATCGGGCAGGTGCTGAGCGAGGACATCTCGCTGGACTGATTTTTGCACTGTAAGGCGCGCTGTTTCGCGCCGGTTCGCGCGCAGTTTTCCGTATGCTGATGGAAAGAACATCAGAACGGAGGAACTGCAAATGATCCAGGTATGTGACCCGCCGCGTCAGCGGCAGGTACGGCGGCTTTCCGCCGAGGAATTTTTTACATTGGTGCGCTGCGGTGGGGCGGGGTTTTACCGCCCCTGCTCCGAGGTGCTGCGGATGCTGACCGCAGGCGAGGCGTGGGGCACAGCCGGGGCAGCGCTGCTGGTGCTGCCCCTTACCGCCGATACCGCCGGTGAGCAGGCAGCCGCCCTC
>OQVI01001054.1_pt1 | contig 19884 bp, 24 predicted proteins | sample 1691651 | NCBI WGS metagenome assembly OQVI01 (sample SAMN03418287, study PRJEB22391) | human gut metagenome | biome: human-gut; feature: organic feature; material: feces | host: Homo sapiens | place: Italy | collected 2013-04
CTCTTAGTTGACAATTTCGTGCGGTCTGCGTGACAAACTCGATTGCCCTTAAACATATATATTCGTTAAAATCCGATTTTTTTGCAAAATATAGGCCATTTTCCGGGGGTATTTTGCAAAAAAAATGCCTGGATTTATTTGCAAAATAGCTTTTTTGCGGGATTTGGCCCATTTTTTTGCAAAAAAATGGGGTTATCAGCCTATTTTTTTGCTAAATGAGGAGGTGAAAACAGATATACTTCGATTTTTTTGCAAAATGAATGGAGGCTATTTGTCAATAACCCACGATTAAAATCGTGGGCTTGCTGAGAGTTCATCTCTAAGCAAACTCATGGTCTTAGTTGTGCCCGTAAGGGTGTGTTGACTACCCTTTGCGCATTAAGTTGCGCCCCGTTACAGGCGAATGTATAGGCACCGGAGTGACGTTCATCCTAATCCTCCGCTCTGCGACAACGCATCATTAGAGGCTGAGGTAAAGCCAAAAGATGCGGCTGATTCAAACCGTCTGCGACCTTGGGGAAGGATGCATTACTCTCCGTCAGGAGAGAGGACAGCTTGCTTCGGCATAGCTGTTATTCCAAAGAAAGGAGAAACTGCAATGCAGTATGTGTATGTAGTTGGCAGCAACGGTAAACCGTTAATGCCATGCAGCCCTGCGAAAGCAAGGAAACTGCTTAAAACAAAGTCTGCTGCTGTGTTGCAGCGGACTCCGTTTACGATTAAGCTTCTCCACCATGCTGGTGGATACAAACAACCAATTACCCTTGGTGTGGATGCTGGTTCCAAACATATTGGCCTGTCAGCCTGCACCGAGACTAAAGAACTCTACAAAGAAGAATTGACCCCTCGCAATGATGTGGTAAAACTCCTTTCCAAAAGACGCGAATGCAGGCGGGGAAGACGGCACCGTAAAACGCGGTATCGTACCCCACGCTTCAACAACCGTGTCCGCAGCAAACATAAAGGCTGGCTGGCACCGTCTGTTGAAGTAAAGATTCAAGAACACATAACCGCCATTCACCACATCTGTCGTAGGCTGCCTGTCACCAAAATTGTCGTCGAGACCGCTGAGTTTGATACGCAACGTCTTAAGGCAATGCTGGAAGGGAAACCTCTACCGGTAGGTACGGATTATCAACGCGGGGAGATGTACGATGAATACAATGTCCGTCAGTACATACTCAAACGGGATAATTATACTTGCCAACACTGTGGCAAACGTGGCTCTGCTGAGAAAGGAGTCAAGCTGCACGTCCATCATCTTGAGACCAGACAGACTGGTGGCAATACGAAGCATTATACAAAGGCTAAATGAATTTGGACAGTACATATTTTATCGGATGCCGAATACACTTAAGGATTCAACCACGCAAGCAGAATGCTTTTCTGTGTTAGGCGAATCTGGGATGGGTAAGACACAAACGATTACCAGAATCCTCGATTTGTTCCCGCAGGTTATTCATCATACAGAATATGATGGTCATCCATTTGAACACGACCAAATCGTGTATATCAAAATTGAGAGCCCTGCCAATAATTCTCCTCGCGGTGCGTGTCTACAGATATTATCTGCCATAGATGATATCTTAGGGACCGACCTTTGTGCTGAGGAAAGAAAACATTCCTCAAACCTTGATATGTTGACAACGAGAATTGCGCAAGCCTGTACTCGATATAGCGTGGGTTGCATTGTGATTGATGAGATTCAAAATATTCTCACATCAGTCAGTGACTTTGTACAGACCTCTGGCGGACGTATGGTCAACTTTTTGGTCGAGCTTGCCAACAAAACAGGGGTGTGCCTGGTATTCGTAGGAACGCCGCAGGTGGCCAGGGTATTTGATATGGAACCGCATTTGCTGCGTCGAACGCGAGGACCGCGAATTCCTGTATTCGAACGTGGAGAAGCGTTTGATACAATTCTAAATGCAATGTGGGATATCATGCCAGTATTGTATCCTCTGCCGTTGGATGAATCGACACGGGACTTGATTTTCCGGATAACTGGAGGAACAATTGCCAAGATGCAGAAACTCATTCTGCTATCGGCTCAGCATGCCATCTATTTTGAGACGGAAACTGTCACCAAAGAACTTCTTAAGAAAACAGCTAGGCAATATAACATCGTGCCGGGCAAATCAATTCTTGAAGCAGCTTCTTCTGAATTGCTGACAGTACCGAAAAGGAAAGCGCAACAAACCGTACAAAACGGACTTCAGGGGAAAGGGCGCCCCAAAGTCGAGCGGGAAGCAGACGATATTCTTCAGATTTATGCAGAATGTCAGAGTAAGGGATGGTCAGTTGCAAAAGCATTAATTCAACGTGGATTGGCCGAAAGGGGAATGGAAAATGCAAACTAAGCAGGCAACATTACCGCAGGCATATCCAGATGAACTGTGGTACAGCCGCCTCGCCAGATACCACAGATATTCGGGAAATTTCAAATTCCAAACGACGTTTAATGAGCTGGGACTTAGGTCGAGCCACAAACATATTATTCGTACCCTGAACTCATCAAGGGCCATGCTTGGATACTATGTTACCCGCTCTGAGGAAGAATTCTGGCATGATATCGAACAGAACACGTTGGACCCTTATACATTTCGCTACATTTCGCCAGAAAAGCGTAGACAATACTACGCTCGGCTTTGGAACGGAAAGGTAAAAAACTACGCAATATTGAACGGCTATGACTCTGTAACGCCCAAACTTCGTTATTGTCCCCTATGTTTCCAAGAAGACATCGAAAATTACGGAGAAAGTTATTGGCATCGCCTTCATCAAAACGATTTTTTTCCATTTTGTCTAAAGCATAAATGCTATACTATCCCAGCCCAAATACCGGAAGGAAGTATGGTGTTAACAAAACTCTACTGTGCAGATGCCATTACCTGTCCACCAATCGAGACAATTACTCCTATGACGAAAGCAGAGGAGAAACTGGCTTTGTATGTGAAAGCAATATTGGAGGCGCCATATGATTATACAAAAGTCTATGGATTGGATGGCATCAAAAAAATTCTATTTCAACGTCGGGTCGCGCTGGTTCACAAATCTGGGCGAGTCCTTTTTTGGAAACAAAAAGAAATTAAAAAGGAAATGACAGATGAATTTGGAGAACTAGCACAAAAGGTGTTCCCGGACACTTCTCCAACAGGAAAAAAGGTACTATTGAACAAGATGCTTGAATCCAGACAATGTACTATACCAGAAAGATTCGTTATGATGATGGCGCTGCTTAACGTTCCATTTGATGAATTGTTTTTGGATGATAACGAATATCTCAGGAATGATGAAATGGTGCAAAAAATTATACATATGGCAAATAGTCCATATTTGTTTGATAAGGCTCGTACCGCAGCAAAACTGAATTTGAACTCGTACCAGATGGATGTTCTTACGCAAGGGCTGGGCATAAAACGATTTTGGGGACCGCCATTGTCAAAAAGCACAGAGCCGCGTTCTGGTATTACGATTCCTGTCTCTTTGCAAAAGAAAATACGAATAAGGATTCACGAACTTGGGTTCTATAGCTTTGAAGAATACCTTAAATATGCCGTCGATTATGAGTCGAAGCATAACCCGGATGGACTTTTCTAACATAACTATCCCAAAACAGGTCGCAAGAAATGCAGGCGTATAATGCGCCTGCATTTTTTGTGCCATGAATTTCAATATATTAGATGCGATAACAAGCGCAGCGTGGTATAATATATACATATAATGATAGTCGGAGGGTGAACCTCGCATGGAACTTAAACAGGCATCACAAATTCAGTTTGCTGATTATACCATACATCCCGAATTCCGTAAGCTATGTGATTTTGCAGAGTCGTTGGATATCGGAATTTCAGATGAATTTCTGTACCGCGCCAGAGATGGGACGAAACAGGGATTAGATATTCTGATTCGTCAAGCTGCATGGGCAGACAAAAAACGTAAAGGAATCGAAGAGACAGTATCATTGCCCTTTGTGTTGTCCTATCTCGATGAAGGATTTATTCCATTTCAGGTATTCGATAACGCGGCCATTGAGCTTGCCAAGAAATATCAAAGCAAGTTTGGCGTTGCAATCGACGAAACAACGGCTATGGCGGCAGTACTACTCGTTACAATAGGGTACGAACAAAAGAAATTATGTATACTTCACCTTATGGCAAAAGGCCATAACGATAAGGTGGCCCGGAGCGGAGATTTCTCTGCGCCCCGGCGAGGGGTGGCACCCGTGCATCTTTATAAGAAGTATCATGTCGACCTTCTGGAAATGGTTAAGTGTCGCGTGACACAAGGATATCAACTCGAACGAAACCACAATTATTTTGAAATTCTCCAGTATAGAAAACAAGCAGACGGCATTTCGCAGCGCCGAAAAGAGCTACTCAATGATAATCGTATCCGTCTCAATCAGTTCCTGGATGATTTTCCAGGTAGACCAATGTCGTTCCTGACATATTATGAACGGCCGAATGGCAGAGTACGTGTTCTGCTGTATGGGCCGTATACAAGAGTAAAACCGATTCAAACCTGATATAAGGAGGAAATTCCATGTCTTTTTTCCGTAGTACCAAACCGACCAATCGGCCTCAGCATAACTTTGACTCGGAGCGCGCTCAAAATATTGCTGCACAGGCAATGAGGCATATTATGAATGAGGAAGAGGATTCCACATCTTCTGGCGCAACTCATCAACCTGCAAAACCGAAACCGGTCGTGCCTGATTTTGATGATTTGCTGCCGGGATTTGAACCGGTCGATGGTTATACACCCAAACCCAAGACTTTCTTCTCGCCTTCTAACGGACAGACTGACCTGACTGGGAATCCGAGTGTTCGGGAACCACAGGGGGAGATGTTTGCGGATGAAGATGACGAAGATGAAAACAATGTTTTCATTCCCAAAACTAATTCCAACAAGGAGGATACAGACGATATGGCAATGAGCAATATGGCGGTGCTGTCTGAAAGCACCGAAATCAAGGGTGATATCAACGTCAAAGGCGATATGCGTATCTGCGGCGTTGTACGTGGTATGGTTGTGAGCGACGGCGATATCATCGTCAGCGGCGGTGAAGTCGACGGCGACGTAAAGGCCAAAAACATCACTCTGGAAGCTGGAAGCGTTGTAAAGGGAAATCTGCATGCATCCGGCATTGCAAAGTTGAATGGTACGGTGGATGGCAATGTCACGGCCCATGACCTGAAGCTGTGCAATGGCAGCATCCTGAAGAGCGCGACCATCAAGGCGGGTACACTCTCTTCCGAAGGCAATGTGACGATTGAGTCGAAGGCGCTTCGCATCGGCGCTGAGGATACAACGCCGGACGACACGCCGGAAGAAGCGCCAGCCGCAGTTTAAGGAACGTTGATTTCTTGAATAGGACTGACCCTTATGGCAAAGGCTCGCTATTTTTGTATCGCCACAAAAACATCTGTAACTACCGATGCGAATGACCAGATTGTTGTGGCACCAGAAACGAACGTATACCTATACCAAAGCATGGATATTGGCGTGAAGTCCATTCTTTATTTGCTTTGGCTCGAAACCCAGAAATCTCATGACGCCGAAAACAATATCGAAGTTGACGCAGAAACCAACACGTTCCGTCTGACACAAGACCAAAGTAATGGAAACAAGCGGACTATCACTTGGACTGCTGTGCCTTGTAGCGGAGTAAAAAATCAGAATGAATTTGAGGCAGTGCCAGCCATTGACAATAAAGCGTTGGACTTTGTGTCTTTAGCTTATGCGGGATATGAGGTTGGACGAAAGGCTATGGTTAACGGTCTTCTCGACGAGGGAGAGACTGAAGACGAGCTTCGTGATGCCGGTGTCACACCTGATGAGCAGGCAGAAGCTCTTGCGGGCAAGCAGTGATGTCGCAAAGTGAATATACTATAATACGTTGAAGAAACCAAAAACAGATTTGTCTGTACCATAACAATCGAAAACCTGTTTTTGTTAGCAGCCATCTATTTTTGATGGCTGCTTTTTCTTTGACAGAAACTACATTACTAAAGGAGAAATAAAATGAGCCACAATATCGAGTATTTTGACTACGACATAAGTAAAAATCCAAAAGATATCGAAGCAAATTTGGCAAATTACGTACAGCACGAAACATGGCAGGAAGGCGGAAGTATGTCTCCAATACGTTGGTTGAAGCAATCACCTCTGCCTGACCGCAATGCGGCAGAACAGTTTATCAAGCGACACGACAAAAGATGGTATGATTGCCTGGCCGTTCGGTACAAAGAACCAGTCATGACGCAGGCCATCCGAGACGCGCAAAAAGCTGAAGCTGCTGCATGGAAAAAATACAACGATTTAGGCAATGAGATTTATGTCACGACATTGACCTCTGAGTTCATCTCGTGCAAGGTCTGTAAGTCCAAGCTAAATCGCAAGATGCTTGCGATTCCCAAAATTGGGATTCCGAAAAATGTGTGCCCAGTTTGCCATGCGGAGTTAAGGCCAAAGTCAACGCTTGAGCGAATCGACCGGGCAAAAATGGCAGCCGAAAAGGCCAGCGAACACACAAACGAAGTTGCTCGTAAAAGCAAGAAACAGAAAGTGCGTTGGTTGGTCAAAATTGAATACCATACTTAAGGAAAGGAGAAAATCATGAGCGAAGAACGAGATGCGTTGGTCCAGGCAAAACGAGCTGGTACACCAAGCTATTCCCTCAAGGTAGGGGATAGCGTTATTTTAGGTGCTATCGAATCTGTCCACGTTGAAAAGGTCCTGTATGATGGGCTTTGCTATGAGGTCTGTTGTACAAAAGTGGACAAAACAACGGGTAAAAGAACACTCGAACATTGCATCGAGCCTTGGTACAAAATCCGACCGAAATTTTTCGGCAAGAGTGAGTTCACAACGAATGAGGACATTCGACTGAACTACAGCAATATCACTATTGAATCGCTTTTGTTCAAGCATCTGTCTGAGTTTGGTGGCATTGATTTTATGCCTCCATATCAGCGGGAATATGTCTGGACAGATAGCGACAAAGAGCAACTGTTGGATTCTATTTTCATGGGTAGTGACATTGGAAAATTCACTGTCCGTGTCCGCGATGACGTTGAATGGTTCGAACGGCAGCTGAGTTATGAAATTATTGACGGCAAGCAACGTCTCATGACGCTGCTGAACTTTTATCTGAACAGGTTCCCGTACAAGGGCTTCTATTATAACGGCCTTTCCGCAAAGGACCGCCGGACGTTCCTTAACCATACGATTTCCTGGGCGGAAGTCAAGAACCTCGACAAAAAAGCCACGCTTCGACTGTTCCTACTGCTTAACCGTGGCGGACGTCCGGTTTCGGATGCCGTCATCGAGAGGGCAGGGGAACTGCTCAAAAAACTGGAAAAATGTGAAAAAACAAAAGAAGGAGAAGACGTATGAAAAACACATTCTTTCGACGGAATCCTGAACTCAATATCATCCAAATGGCCTTTCTGGTCATTCTTGTCTCGGTAGCTCTTTCCGGATGCGCTCAAATCCAGAACTGGATGAACAATGTCCGCGAGGGGCTGGTCGGTTCCGACTTCACCATCACCCAGTACGACCATTTCGGTGAACCTACGATGCGGATTCACGGGGACAGCGTTGCTGTAGGCTTGCTTGAAAACGAATCAAATCTCGATGTTGAGAGCACCGGGTTCGAGTCTGAGGTTCTCGAACTGACCGTTGACAGAAATCAGGTTTTCATGGTCGGCGATACCTGTATCATTGCCGAAGATGGACTCGACTTGGTCACAGACTTTTCCAGCATCAATACCGATATCGATGCGGCTGATGGTTTGCTGGCATTCATTTCTGGCGACCGCCTGGTCAATAATTTCCGGAATTCCATCGGTAAGGAAATGGTCGTTATCATCAAGTCGCAGATGGGTGTTCCCATCGGTATCTATCAGGGCAATGACGTGTATGTATCTGTCCCGGATGATTTGCCGAAGACAACACAGTTAACCATTGACGGAAAACAACTGTACATCCATCGGGCAAACTACACCATCGTTGAACGGGACATGCTCGATGACGTTGCTTGAGTATCAGGATAAGTTAGTACAGACGTATGGGTACAAACTTCTGCCGGACAAAATCAGGTGGCAAGTACGACGTGTATTTGTAAAACATCTGCCGGCGCCGTTCTTCGATTACTTGTTTACAGGCTTCGAGGGATACCCTCTCTTTTCCAAAGCGGGCAGCTTCATCTCGCGAGGCTTTTCGCGTGTCGTGGTAGGAGATTATGGGGCTTTTATAAAGTTCGGCCGGGAAAACCCACGGTCTATTTGACCGTGGGATGAAAGGCCGGTGAGCTTGTTCACAAGCTCGTAAAGATTGAGTGGTATAATGGACCTATTCCAAAGAAAGGAGGCAATGTCATGCGTACCGTGACCCAAACGTATGAGTTCAAGCTATACGATAGCAAGAAAAACAAATACCTGGATGAGCAGATTGAAATTGCCTCCGAGGTTTGGAACTTCTGTGTTGCCATGTGCCGGATGCACTATAAAGTCTATGGCAAAACTCTTTCAGTAAATAAACTGAAAAAGTACATCACTAAACTTAAGAAACGCCGGAAATGGCAGCACTGGAACAAACTTGGCTCGCAGGCAATCCAGGATGTGGTTGAGCGCATCGGCCGTTCCTATGATGCATTTTTTAAGCACGTCAAGGAAGGGCGTCGTGGCAAAAAATCACCTCCAGGATTTAAAAAGCGTACCAAGTACAAGAGCTTCACCCTCAAGCAGGCTGGCTATTCGTTTGAGTCGAACAGCAATGTAGTCGTCATCAATGGCCGAAATTATAAATTCTGGAAAACTCGTTCCATTGACGGTGCCATCAAAACTGTTACCATCAAACGAACCAGGCAAGGCGAATACTTTTTGTTTGTCGTCGTCAAGAAGGAATGCAACGACGTTCTTCCACGAGCAGGTAAATCTGTCGGGATGGACTTCGGTTTGAAACATTTCCTTACTCTGGATGACGGGACAACAATTAACTCGCCTGAATGGTTTAAGGCAAGCCTGGCCGAGATTCGGTTGGCGCATCGCCGCCTGTCGCGTTGTAAGAAAGGCAGTCATCACAGGGAGCTGGCCATCCGGAACCTCAACAAGGTATACGAGAAGGTCAGCAACCGTCGCAGAGACTGGTTTTTTAAGTTGGCAAACTTCTTGGTTGGAGAATACGCCATCATCTGTATTGAAGACCTGAACCTGGATGCGATGAAACGCCTTTGGGGACGGAAGGTATCTGACCTTGCGTTCGCAGAGTTTGTTCGCATCCTGGAGTGGGTAGCCAGCAATGCTGGCACCGAGGTAGTCAAAATCGACAGATGGGCAGCATCCAGCAAAACGTGCCATGTTTGTGGTGAGGTTAATCCTGAGCTCGAACTCAAACAGCGCAGCTGGGATTGTCCACATTGTGGCAATCATCTCGACAGAGACGTGAATGCAGCTATCAATATCAAACGCTTGGGATTGGCCAAGTTAGGCTATTCCGCAGCGTAATTCCCTATAAAGGGGCGGGACGTCGGTTCCCCCTTGTGGAGAGTTCGTAAGACTGGCCTTTGGTCAGCAGGCTCGATGAAGCAGAATCCCACGGTGTTCCCACCGTGGGAGTACGTCAAGTTTCGCCGTTCCATTTGCAATACGCCAGCGATGATGAGCTTCCTTCTGAGTCCGAAGTCGAGCTGGTCATTGGTCAGCTCAAGCAGCAGGAACTTGAACGCGTTGGGTTCCAGCAGCTAACACATTTCTGAAGCAGCAATTTATGCCAGGTTTGGAAAACTTCAAGCCTGGCATTTTTTCTTTGCTGTTGTATGTCGCAAAGTAAATATAATGAATAAGCTAAAGAAATAAATCACCGACATATCGGTCAACAAAATTGAAAACCAGCTATTCAAGCAGCAGCATCTTATATGCGGCTGCTTTTTTCTTTGGCAAGAGAGATGCGCCGTGGGACTCGGCGTTAACATAGATTCCGGTCACTGACCGGCAATAGGGAAGCGATTCTCTAATAAATATATTTATATTTCGCGCACCTTAACGGGTGCAAACACAAAATGCGCAAATTGCGCTTTGATTTAAGGTGATATGAATGCAATTCAAAGTGATGAACCGGAGCGAAGCAATCCAGTATGCAAAAAATAAGCATGCAGAGAGGGCGGCCATTGTGAGCATCACGTCTCGCAGCCGTTCGAATGCCAGTCTTTCTATTGGTGGAGGGAACAACATCCAGAGCATCATATTTCTTTCGTTTGATGACACGGAGAGTTCAATCGGTGGCATCTCTGAGCTTCAGGCGAAAAACATTATTGATTATATTGACAGCATGAAAAACCGTGTAGACAGAATTATTGTTCACTGCGATGCTGGCGTGAGCCGTAGCGCAGGCGTGTGTGCTGCTATTGAGAAGTATCTGGGGTACAATGATTCGAATATCTTCGACAACCCGAAATATATCCCCAATATGCGGTGTTATCGCACTGTTTTGGACTATGGTATGAAAAAAAAGGAGGAAAACGACAATGCTTAAATATCTGCTTAAGTATAAGGACTCGACCGGAGAAGCGGACGAAATCTTTTATCCGACCAGAGAGGCAGTCGAAAAGGAAATCATTGCGCAGATGGAAGAAGTTCGGTCGAGCCTGTTCAGTGGGTGTGACCCGAGGGTTTCTGACATCACAACGTATGGTGCAGATATGTGGGACAGTGCCGGAGATGCTTATGCTGAATGGCGAATCGACATCTATACAGAAGGGACGCGGAGAATTTCTAACGATGACCCTCTCATCCCTGAAAACCCGGATGTATGCAGTGACGGCATTGTCTCCTTCTATCTTCCGAGCCTCTTTGGCATGGAAGAAGTCTTTGGAGTCAAACCCTCCGGGGATGGCGGTTGGCTGAACGCCTACGCTTTCGTTGACGTTACTGCCAAAAGAATTCTCCCGTATTTGGAAATCGTTGTCGTCAACGGTGACAACACGGAAGACAACTACTTTTATGCGCTGGACCAGAACGAGCTGGACCTTCTCAAAAAAGCAGGTCTTGACCCTGAGCAAGTCGTAAAAGAGTTCAGTGACGAAATTCCCGGTATTTGGTATATCGGGTATCCTGGCGGTTGCGAATACGTCAGTGGTGTAGATGACAGAGACATTCGTATCGATGAACTGGTAAAGAAGGGATATGACGTGGATGATATTCATGTCTTCCCTGCAGAACATGAGATGAACTAATTATGCGCAAACAACAAATCTATCTCGTATACTCTTGTGACGAATGGAAAAGCAGAGAAAATATGCACCTGATTCTGGCAACAACATCTGCGGACCGTGTCCGGGATTTTGTCGCCGGTAAAATTCAGTGCGATGATGGAGTACGGCTTTATTGATTATGTTTACGATGGCAAAGAAATCTAAATAATGAGGGATTGTTATGACAAAACAGGAAATCATGGACATTATCGAATCTAGTCTTGCACTGGAAGGCATCGAAACATTGGATGGAAGCCCGAATTATCTTATTGTTCGGGATGTTGAAAATGACCAAGATTACAAGATTTCGCTGGAACAAATTCCAGGATGAGGAGGTCTATATGACTTACAACGATGTGCGCGACATCATTGAGGATGTCCGCAAACAAACTGAAAACCTGTATGCAGAACGTAGGCAGAATCCGCCGGCCAGGAAGTATTCAGATGACTTTGTCTTCGACGAAAACCAGTCCGTACGTTGGAATAGGGAAGAGGTCATTCGTCAGAACAAGGCAATTGACAATGCCCGGCGGGCTTTTGAACGTAAAGTGAATCAGCAGTCGGCACGCGTTGACGAAGCAATCAAACAGTATCTAAAAGATGAGTTTGACTTCGGTGATGCTGTAGCCGCCAAGGTCTTTGAGATGGCTTGGGAACATGGACATCCCTGCGGGTTTGATGAAGTTCTCATCGACGCACAAAGCTACGGGGAATTCGTAAAAAGCATTCTTGCCGCCTATGAAAAGGAGAGAAATGTATGAAAAGGCTATTTATTGATATGGACGGCACTTTAGCCGAATGGCAAGAAGGAACACCGTTCGAAATCGTCTGTGAAAACGGATATGCAGCCAATTTGCCGGTAAACGGCAATATGGTGGATGCCACCAAATCATTGGTCAAGTTATGTCACAAAAAAGGTGTAGAGGTGTTCATCCTCTCAGCAGTTCTGGACCTTTCCCACAGTATTCCTGATAAGGATAAATGGTTAGATAATGTGCTTCCTGGCGTGTTTGACACGGAACATCGGCTGTATGTCCCGTATGGCATGAACAAAGCAGAGTTCGTCATGCAAAAGCTCGATGCGAACAAAAACTCGGTGTTCCTTTCGCAATGTTATCTTTTGGATGACTACTCAAAGAATATCCGTGAGTGGACAGAAGTGGGAGGAAAAGCCATCAAGGTCTTTAACGGCGTCAATGGCCGGTCTGGGACCTTCTATGGAGCCTATACCTGTTCTTGGCTCAATGCTCGGCAAATCGTTGCCGATGTCTTGAGAAACATGGGACTTAGAGCCGATACATGGGTTTGCGATATTATCGGCAACTTGCTCGAAGAAAACCGCGATAATATCGAAAACAACGGTGGAGGTTATGACCTGGGCTACGCTGAAGGATACCAAGAGGCACTAACCGATGTACTCAGAGGTGTTGGATACCCGGCCACAGCCGACGCAAGAGAATAAACTTAAGGAAGGATTGGAAAAACATGAGACGTTGTTGGAACTGCCAAAACTACCAATGCTGCGACAAGCATAAATACGGCGTGGTCCGTGATTGCACATCCTATGTTCGCACCATTGACCAACAGAGAATCCGTGTAAATCTCCTGAATTCAGCAATTATGAAGGACGAAAGCGAAAACGATGGGTGCTCCATCTTTCCGGCCGACACATTGCCCGGCGGATGGACTTGGCATTGTTGGAACGATGGCTCTGGACACCTCGAAAGTCCAGCGGGGAACAGCCTCTTCAGCTATGACACCAACCCATATGCCAACTGCGGCGAAATTGAGTATCGGAAAGACCGCAATAGCGGCTGGACCACATTCGAAGGTGGCCTGACAAGTTTCAGACAGTTTGCCGAAGAAGTGATTCTCAAACAGATGCAACGATAGCCGCTGCAAATATAGGCCTCTCGCTAAACGCGAGGGGCCTATATTATTTTCTACATACATTGCGAAATCGAGTGAAATGTGGTATAATAAATATATAACAATGAAGGGAGAAGCGCGGGGCAAATCCTGTGCAAATTGAAAATGCCAAACACAATTTCTCATCCTGACGCGCTCCGTGCTGAAACAGTAGGAGTGGCGGGGAAGCAGCCGGTTCGGTTGTTTGTGGCTCTTGAAAATGTCCTGATGCAAATGAAGGATGGCGGCATCGAGGACATGTGTAAGCCCGAATGGTTTATTCATCAAAGCGAGAATGAGAATATCATGAAGGCGATTCGAAGCCTGCGCCTTAAAAGTATTTTTGATATTTACATCCTTATCAAACAGACAACACCTCTTTCCAATGAACTGCCAGAGAAACAGGAATGGATGGACCGAAAATACCAAACATTCCCGAAATCAAAAATCATCACTGTGCCTTATGGCAAAAATGTGGTGGATTCAGTTCCCGGCAGCGTCCATAAAGCAGATATGCTGCTTTCGGCCGATGAGGCGGATTTGGATGACTGGCGGCATAACGGCGGTGTAAGTGTCAAGGTATTCGGAAAAGCGAACAAGAATACGCAGCACGCCTGGAACGGCAAATATATCTGTGACCTCATTTCTGTAGACCGTATCATTGACGACTTGGCTATCCTTCAGCCCGGTATTGCCGTTGTGCGCTTGGCTGATGCCAATAGCCGAATCGAAGATGCTGAAGAGATTGGCGAATGGATGTTGGTGGACAAGGATTCGTACATGTATATGCGCTGCGAAAATAACCGCGACTATGGTGGCGGCACCTATGACGCCTACAAGGTCTTGGCACTGGAAGAAGAAAGCTGCGCTGCGCATATGACCATCAATCTCGGCGACTACAGTGACGAATCACTACTCAAATACATGAATCTGTTTGGGTACACGAAGTTTGAGCAGATTTGTGAACCCGCCTACTATGGTACAAACATGATGCTGCTGCGTGACAAGATGCCGCGCAGTTTCTGGAATAAGATTGCGGAGTTCATTTTCCGTACCGAGCTTGACAATCATCCGGATTTCCGTAAGTTTGACACAATTCGAAAGGCACAAACTTACGTTTATAATATTATCCGTCAGGCAAAACCTGTAGGGGCTGCCTGACACCACGTCCCCCACAAGGGGACATACATATCGGCCAGTTCATGGCCATTTTTATTTTTGGGAGGGGAAGAGATGACCGCAAAGGAAGTGCCACTGGAAACCGCGCTGAAAGGTTTGCCGAGCCGCAAAATTACACAGCTGATAAACAAGGGATTCCAGACGGTAGATGACTTGCTGCGGTTCTTGCCCCGGCGGTATGAGGACCGCAGTAATGTGATTTCTGACTACAGACTCTTACCGAATTATATCGGTCAGAAAATCACTGTGGCCGGCAATGTGGAAGAAGTTTCCGTTAACTACGGAAAAGACATTTTGACCGTTATTTTGAAGGGTGATAATGGTTCAAATATCAGAATCAACTGGTTCCATCAGAACTACCTGAAAAATCAAATCGCCACAGGACACAGGTACGTATTCTATGGCAAATTACATTTCAGCCAGCAATACGGTTTTGATATTTCGGCGCCCAGCTATTTTGACGCCGAAATCGTTGCACTCAAAACACCGCTACCTATCTATGGCAAAATTCCGGGGATGAGTGCAGAATATCTTTCTGAATGTATTCAGAAGGCGTTGGCCTATAACAAGACAGTAAAATGCGATGACCCGATTCCAGAGTATCTGCGGGCCGCATTGAATATAGATGATTGGCAAACGTTTCTGGACAAAGCTCACACTCCACAAACGATGCGTGATGTAGAGGACGTCTCAAAACGGAAGATTGCCGAAATCCTTTTGCCGTTCTGCATGGAAATGCTCGAACGGAAATATGAGGTCCGAACTGAGACAGACCGAGTTGTTGATGCAAGCAAAGCAGAAGATGCTTTGGCAACATTTGCTGACCAGTTGCCATTCCCTTTAACTACAGACCAGGCTGAAACTCTCAACCAAATGCATCAGGTAATTACAAGTGGTAGGCGCTTGGACGCGCTGGTTCAAGGGGATGTCGGTTGCGGAAAAACAGTCATTGCAGAAGGAATAACAGCTATGATGTTGGCCGCCGGATACCAAACAGTTATCATGGCACCAACGACGGTTTTAGCCGAACAGCATTACACTGAATTCTCTCAGCGCTTTTCTTCCCAAAGTTGCGAAGTTGTGTTTCTTGGCAGTGGTCTGAAAGCAAAAGAAAAAAAGTCCCTATTGACAAAAATCAAATTGGGAGAAGCGAAAATCATTGTTGGCACCCAGGCCGTAATCAGCAAAGATGTTGAGTACGCAGCACTTGGTTTAACCATTGCCGACGAAGAACACAGATTTGGCGTTAATCAGAGGCAGGCTTTGCGTGAAAAGGCGATGGAAGGCGCACATTCTATCAGCATGAGCGCTACGCCAATTCCAAGAAGTTTGGCATTGGCCCTTTATGGCGACGCAACAACGGTGTATAATATTCATACGATGCCCTCTGGCCGTAAGCCAGTCAAAACGATTGCTTACTCTGACGAGGCAAAGACGTACGAAGCTCTTTACCGGCAAATTCAAATGGGCCGGCAAGGTTACGTTGTATGCCCACTCATCACCAGTTCTGACGCACTGCAAGGTGTCGATTCTCTTGAAGAGACCCTTAAAAAGATGCAGAAGTTTTATAAACGGTATCCGGAAGTCAAAATTGCCTGCATCAATGGCCACATGAAGGAAGCGGAAATCAAAGACATCCTTCATGCTTTCGCTAATGGCGAATACCACATTCTTCTATCTACAACTATCGTAGAAGTTGGCGTGAATGTCCCTAACGCAAGTGTTATGGTCATCAAAAATGCCGAGCGTTTTGGTTTAGCACAGCTTCATCAGCTTCGTGGCCGTGTTGGACGCGGACAATACCAGTCCTTCTGTGTTCTGTTGAGCCAGGAAAAGAATAACCCAAGAATCCAGGCAATGGTCAAAACGCTTGATGGATTCGAAATCGCCAAAATTGACTTGGAACAACGAGGAATGGGAAATCTGGTCGGAACAGAACAAAGTGGATATGACAAGGCTGTTAATGCCATGATGATGTATAATGGTATGTACGAGCAAATCAACAAAGTCCTTGACGAAGTTATCCAAGGGAAAATTCGATACGATAACACAAAGAAAATGGTCCAAGCCTTGAAAGGGGAATAATCCAATGTCGAAAAATGTGTTGCCGCCAGGTACACGACGAAAACCGCCAACCCAGTGTGGTAGTTTAGAATTTGGGATAAAACGAGGATGCGGTTTTATCCTTATGGCTTATGCGTTTTTGTGCGCAATGGCATCCGATTGGAGTACAACGGCATATCTACCATACACGAATGTATGTTTGGCTATGGCCGCAGGAGCAGCGTACGAGCTCTATTTCTATGTGAGGATGCTGCTCAAAGAAACCGAGAATGTGAACATCGACAATAAGCTGTTGGCGGCTTTTACTTTGGCCGGCGTTGGACTGGTTTTGGCGGCCAAACAAGCCTATATTGAAATTCCGGTGCTGGTACTGTATGTGCTCCTTTTCATTATCGGCGCAGAAATCGCCGAGGTAGGCAAACGGAAAGAGGAGTAATAGCGAAAATGGCAAAATGGTATGCAGTCAGAAAGGGTAATAATCCTGGCATTTATGCAACGTGGGCCGATTGTGAGCGTCAGGTTAAGGGATTCAGTGGCGCCGAGTTTAAGAGTTTTCAGACCGAAGCAGAAGCACTTGCATATATGGGCGATTCAGGCGAAGACTTGGATACTGCCGTCATCGAGATTGACGACCTGTGTACGCAAGACGTGCTCATTGCCTATACTGACGGCAGTTTCACCGCTGGCGACCCGCCAAAGAGTGGATTCGGCATCTGTTTTGTCAAAAATGGCAAAGAAGTAGGACATTGCTATGGTCCGTGTGATGCCGATACTTCATCCCGCAATGTCGGCGGTGAACTGATGGCCGCTACTAGAGCCATTGAGATTGCCCAACAACTGCTGGAACCAGAACTCATCATTTGTCATGACTTCAAGAATATTCAGATGTGGGGCGATGGTATCTGGAAGTGCAACACCGAACTAACAAGGACGTTTAAAGAATGCGTTCAGCAAGCGCGTGAAAACGGCCTGGCAATCACATTCGGTTGGGTCCGAGGCCATACTGGCAACGAGTTCAACGAAAAGGCTGACCAGTATGCCGCTCTTGGCGCCGAAGGGCAAAGCGAATCGCCAATCATCTGAATCTACAGCGTAAGGATACTCCTTGCGCTGTTTTTTGCTTGAGACTCAAAGCTGGATGTCGCAAAGTGAGTATACTATCAAACGTCAAAGAAAATAAATAGCCATTCGCTTACACACCTGAAAACCTGCTATTCAAAGCAGCTGCATTTTGATATGCGGCTGCTTTTTCTTTGGCAAAGTTGTTCCGATATAATTCGGAAACCCAGAAATCCAACAAAGGAGGTATTTGTAAAACACTTTATTTGTCCGCGTTACCCCGACGGGTGACATTCTCCAAACGAGCCACAAATTGTGGCTCTGATATATATTTCTCAAAAAGGAGATAAAAATGGAAAACAATTTTGTGCCTGAAGTGTTCCTGTCTGAAAAATTTGGCGAACTTCGCATTGCCGAAATCGACGACAAACCGTACTTTTGCGGAATTGATGTAGCCAAGGCGCTGGGATATTCGAATCCCCGTGATGCAATCGGGCGTCATTGCAAACAAAATGGTGTCGTGAAACACGACACCATTTCCACCCACACAACAAGAGGTAATGGTGTCGCACAACAGACGATTTCTGTACCCTACATCACAGAAGGCAACGTTTATCGGCTCATTGCTCGTTCCAAGCTGAAAGAAGCTGTCCAATTCGAAGAGTGGGTGTTCGACGAAATCGTTCCCACGATTCGCAAGACTGGCGGCTATGTCAACAATGCCGAACAGTTTGTGGCCAGCTATTTCCCGAACTCGTCCAAAGAGATTCGAGCTCAGTTGGTTCAAATGCTCGAAATCGTCAAAGCACAGGACTCGGTCATCGGCGCCCAGATGCCGAGCGTAGAATTTACCCGCGCGGTTGTTAAGGCTGGTGAGAACATCACGATTGGTGATTTTGCTAAGGTCTTGAACAAAGAAGGCGTCATTAACATCGGTCGGAATAAGCTTTTTGCTTGGCTGCGTGACAACGGCTATATGATGAAAGGAAATCACATTCCTTATCAGCGGTTCATCAATGATGGAACCTTTGTTGTGCAGGAAACTGTCTACTATACCGGCAAGTACCCGCACACTGCACGTCAGACGCTCGTCACGCCGAAGGGGCAGATGACTTTGACCAAAAAGATTCGCGCCGCTTTTGGTGTTAAGTAAGGAGGAAGTTATGGATACAAAACTCAAAAACGAATTCGCTCTACGTGGTGGAAATATGGTTCTCGTTGCGCAGCCCGCTGGTAGTTGCACCAACTATTATGTGGTCAACAAAGAGTGGCTGGAACAGAACTGGCCCGATTATTTCGATGACCGGGTCAATCCGTACCGCCACGAGAATGGTATTTCGCTTATCGACCGAATCATCGCAACAGCATTGCTCGAAAAAAAGATGAGCTTTATGTTCCGGCCCTATTGCGCTCATCCATTCACTTTCCCGCTCTCTGATGGGAAAGCGGATGGATACCGTGCTTTTGCCGACCTGCTCGCACAGCTTCTTGACGCAAGTGGTCAGCATGATGCAGCAAAGATGGTAGATGCTATGATGGGGCACAACTCAGAAAGCTAAATTATTAAGAAAACTGGGGTATTCGACAAATCGTGTGGATGTCCTAAGAAAGGAGGAGCCAATTGACTGCGTATAAAGGGTTCAAATTCCGTTTGTATCCCACCAAAGAGCAGACAAAAAGAATCAACAAAACGCTGGGTTGCTGCCGGTATGTGTACAATCACATGCTGGAACGCAGAATCAAAGCATACAAGCGGCGCAAAGAGAGCTTCAGTTACATTGGGATGCAGAATCTGCTCCCCGGGATGAAGAAGTATCTGCCGTGGCTTGCTGAAGCAGATAGTCAGGCACTTAAATACACCTGCCGCTGCCTGGATAATGCCTACAAAGGCTTTTTCAAAAACGGTCATGGATTCCCGAAGTTCAAGAGCAAACGCAATCACAATCAGAGCTACACGACAACCAATGCAAAAAGCATCCATGTTTCCGACAAGGCTATCAAGTTGCCTTGTCTGGGCTGGGTGCCATACCGTAAGAGCCGTGATATCGAAGGTGAGATTTGCAATGCAACCATTCGCCGTTCTGCCAGCGGAAAGTATTTTGTGTCCATCCTCTGCAAAGTGGAGGTTGAACCCAAGCCCTGTATCGATACAGTGATTGGGCTGGACGTTGGCCTAAAATCCTTTGCTGTTGACAGCAATGGGCAGGAATACCAAAATCCAAAGTATCTGCGGAAAGCGGAAATTAGGCTGCGGCGTGAACAGCGCAAGCTGTCCCGACGGCAGCATGGTTCCGCCAACTGGGAAAAGCAGCGAATCAAGGTTGCTCGCTGCCATGAGAAGGTAAGCAATCGCCGCAACGACATGCTTCATAAGTTGTCCACCACACTGGTGAATGAGAACCAAATCATTTGTGTGG
>OQVI01001071.1_pt1 | contig 19643 bp, 15 predicted proteins | sample 1691651 | NCBI WGS metagenome assembly OQVI01 (sample SAMN03418287, study PRJEB22391) | human gut metagenome | biome: human-gut; feature: organic feature; material: feces | host: Homo sapiens | place: Italy | collected 2013-04
TATGAATCCACGATCTATGCGCTGACTGCAATTCGTGATGGAGTTGATTTTAATGGAATTAAGCGTATCACGGTAAGCAGGATTCAGACATTATTAAACCTACAGGACAAAATACCGTCTGAGACAACAGTCTTTTTGAAGGATAAGAGCCTTATTAATCACGAACAGCTTACAATGTGGAGGCAAATTCCAAGACTTGAATTATGTGATGATAATCCTTATTACTCTTCACGTAATGGTTTTTTATATACAAAAGATGGAGCTACACTTGTTAAATGTCCATCATCTGTTACTGGTGCTTTACATATACCAGAAGGGACTGTTGCAATTGCTGCAAATGCATTTTTTAGAAGTCTTATTAAAGAAGTGTACTTTCCAGATTCAATGCGTATGTTGATGCCAAACTGCTTTCAGGACTGTCAGTTTTTAAATAAAGTTGATTTTGGAACCGGTATAGAAGAAATTGGGTTCGGGCATGAAACTAATATATTTAATGGGTGTAAATCACTCTGTTCGGTTGAGATTCCTGAACAGGTAAGAGTAATTGCGGAGGCAGCATTTAAAAATTCTGGCGTTCAGCATGTCGTTTTTCATGAAGGATTAACGCAGATACTAGATGATGCGTTCAGTGGATGTATCATTAATGAAGTCTTTATTCCTGTATCTCTTATGTATATAGGTAATGATAATTTTACATGTGCGGAGAGTATTGAGCTTGCAAAAAACGAGGAGCCATATGGTTTAGTGTCTGCTGTAGTGTTAGACTTTTTCAGGCAAGGGCCAACATATGTTAAGATTAAAAAGCCAGATTCGGTAATTTTTATGCCAAAGGCAATGTCTCCAGACAGCATAAAGGCAGCTGACATGAATCTTGCAGTGTCTTCTTTTAGAAGCAAATGTGAGGAGTGTTTTTATGAATATGGGCTTGAGCCTGATATTAAATGGGATACTGCAATTGCATCATATAAACATGCTCCAAATGATACTACAAAAACATATCTGCGAAGAGTCAGCAAAAATATCGTGAACAGGTTTTTAATGAATAATGATGAAACAGGTCTGATTGAATATCTTAAACTGGGCATCATGACGCCAAAAGCACTTGATGACACTTATAAAACTGCGAAAAAGAGTAATATGACTACTGTTATGGCATATATTCTTGATGAGAAAAACAAGGCTGAAAGCAGTGAAACTTCGTTTAAATTGTAATTTATATTGCAAAAGCCAGGAAAAAATCCTGGCTTTGTTTTTTTTTGCGTTATTTTTTAAATTTAATTGCAAGCGTTACGCCATATTTATATCCTGCCTGGAATGTGTATATTACGGAGTATGAAAACAATGCCGCAATTCCAACACCAAACAGAAATCCGGTAATAAATCTTTTAAAATTCGTGCTTTCATATGATGTTAATCGTTGTGTGAAACCGTCTATAATCATCGGTATCATCATAACAACAGCTGCAATTAATGATGGGCGCCAGAACCAGAACAGTAAAATGCTTGAAATTATTCCGGCGAGCTCTCCTGTACATCTTGCACATATTGGAAACTGATGACCGCGATAAAAGAATGAACGGTCAGGACGGTGGTGGCATCCAAATATGATTGGAAGCCACTTGTTTATCTGATTTACGTAAGTTTTCTTGTCTTGCATATATTTCTTTCTCCGTGTACATACAAAAAACCGCCATTCTGAAACGAAATAAGCGGTTTTTTAATAAATGTTTTGCTTAATAAAAGCTCATAGTGCTAAAACCTGCACCGATTCCTACTACTGCAATAAGGATATACCATAACAGGCAAAGACCTACAGATACCAGGGCTCCGATACCTGCTGCTTTTGCAGTCTTTGGCTTAGAGTCACGCCAAACAAGGAATAAAATAAGACCAACAACTGGGATGCAGCATCCAAGAAGACCCCATCCGAATCCGCCATTATCAATCACTTCCGGTGTGTTACTCTGAGCAACTCCACAGTGAGGGCAGACTACAGCTTTGTCGTCGATTTCCTGTCCACAATTTTTACAGAACATAGAATCACCTCCTTTTTTCTAGTGCAATATCCGGAAAATATTTCCTTCGGGCTGCGTAAGTGCTATTGAGAACACTTAATTTTTTTCAGCTTTCTTTTTTAATTTGTTTTCTATCTTCTCTTTTGCCTCAGCTGTTAAATCACCTTTGCATCCAAGAATGATTGCGAAAACCGGGAATATAATCAAAAGACCAAGCGTCCAGAGTGCGTTTTTGCCAAATGCTTTACTGATTCTGTCAGCCATCATTACTTCCATTATTAATACAGTAAGGCTTGCAAGTAAGCAAAATCCGGCAATATATTTATCTGTTGTTCCGCGTGTATATAAATTTCCTGTCATTGCAATAATATATACAATAAACGCTTTTAAATTCCAAAAAGTCTTATACAACATAAAATCGTTTACTATTGGAATCAACCCAAGCCATTTTTTCTTACCAAGCCCAGCCTTATTGAATATCAATACATTTCCAGCTATAGAAAATACATAATATATTAAAAAAACCACAGCAAAATATGGCAAAATACTATTTAGAGTATCATTAGTTGTCATTATATAACCTCCTTACAAAAAAATCGGCTGGCTGCTGACAGCCGCCAGCCGTGACAAATCAATTGTCTTACTCATCAAAATGGAAGTTAAATCTGACACCGAATTTTTTCGGCATAACCTCTGCCCTTCTTACATCCATGCTGGAGTCAAGATAATCTCTTAATAATGTGTATGCGTTATCCTCTCCGATTTCTTTTTTCAGCTGCTCATAACCATACTGCAGAACGCCAAGCAGCCTTGTTTTTGTTCCGATATTGTAGTGGTCAAGGAAGAATGCGATAACTGACATGTATTCTTTTTTCTTTAATTCAACCTGGTCCTCATCGCTTTTATCATGCTGTACGGCAATGATATTGTATTCTCCTGCTTTAAAGCTGATGAGCCAGAATGTTGTCTCTTTGTCTGTCTGTGGAACGTGCACCGGAATATGTACATCTTCATCTCCGTCTGCTAATGTGATTTCATAAGCGCCGTCTCCAAAGTTTTTAACACTTCCTTCCGGCACTTCTGCTGCGTGAAATCCGAATTCGTTACGTCCATCAATGATTGTCATGCACGCATCTGTTAAAAGGTTCTCTTCTCTGATAAGTTCGAGCATCTGCTCTGGTGTTTTATATGCCATAATATTTTTCCTTTCTGATTTAAAATTATTTTTTTTGTCTTTGTTGTTCTTATCTCTGACCGGTTGAGCCGAAGCCGCCGCGTGATTTGTCGTTCAGGTGTTCTACTTCTTCAATTTCAATCTCCGGCATCTTTTCAATAATCCTGAACTGGCAGATGCGGTCATTTTTTTTGATTTCAGTATCTTCTGTTGCAAAAACTGGCATCATCCACTGGTCAGTATCTCCGCTGTATGAATTGTCAACAACGCCAACGCTGTTCACCTGAAGGATTTTCCAATTCTTAAATGTGCTGGAGCGTGGTGCGATGTGAGCTTCGTATCCTTCCGGAAGAACCATTCCAACACCAAGCGGGATAAGTGCAAACTGGCCTTTTGTCAAAAATATGTCTGCTGCACTTCTGAGGTCAATCCAGTCTCCTTTATTAATTTTTTTGATTTTTTCGATTTCTTTATCGAAATATTTGACTTTTAATTTAAGTCCCATTTTATTTCTCCTTTTTTGATACATATATTCTTGTTTGCCTCGGTCTTGAGGCCATCTTCTGCAATTTCATTGCTCACATTTAATATGCCGAAAAAAAATAAAATGTAACGTTTTTTTTGAAAAAAAATAAAAAAGAAGGCCGCAGCCTTCTTGAATAAAATCCTTATGCAGTTTTCCTGAAGGAATCCGCCTGATTTGGCTTCTGCACGGTATTTTTAATATACCTGCAAAGCTCAGGGTATTCCTTCTCCATCTGATGGCTGTACCCACTGTAATATTTTGCGAAGCCATCAGCAAAAAACTCTGACTTGTCATACCCTTCAGTATCTATTCCAAACGTATCAGCAAATGCTTCCGATGAGTTTTCGTAGATATTTTCGAATTCGGATTTTAATGACACGTCGCCTTTTGCGTAATCAACGTAATGTCCGAATTCATGAAAAAGTGTCTTGCCCATAGTTTCCTGGTCGCTTGTCACTTCAATGTAGTGTGCTTCCAGGTCAGGACGGCCATTCGGTTCTCCGTAAATACCAGAGAAAAACGTAAGCACTGGCATATTGGATGTGACATACAATTTCCAGTCGCTTTTAACAAACTCGGTCAGCAGCTTGTCTGGAAGCGTATTTAAGATACGGTCTGCCAAATCCAGCGTCTCACTGTCAACATTTCCTTCCGGTACAGCGATGTTAAACTCCACACGCGGGAGGATACTGTTCTCATGCTGTCCGGAAACAGGCTCAGCCTTCGCGGTAACTGCGCTGCCAATCAGCAGCAATGCTGCTGTTGCAAGAACCGCCAACATCTCAGTAATATCGACGATTTTGAATCCAATTTTTTCCAAATGTTTCAGCAACACCTGCTGTTCTCTTGTTTTCTGTACATTTTTCATTTTTTTTGTGCTCCTTTCTTCGTTTAAAATTTAATAATTACATTGAAAATATGCCGAAATTTTTAAACTACAAAAAGCAAAAGACAGCGCATTAAGCGCTGCCTTCTAAATGTACTCACTTTCTTTTATTTTTTTTCTTCTTTTAATCGCGATATACAGCCAGTTCAGATACCAGAATCTGAGTTTGTATCTTTTTTCAGCTTTTTTTACCTCTTCTTTTCTTGTGCTATTTAAATATTTTTTATATCTTTTTCCTTCCTTGATTATTTCTTTATGGAATTTTTTAAAGAGTCTTTTTCTTAGTGTCCTGCTTGATATTGCTGGTGACATGTAATGCAATGACCATGCATAATAGTCTTTGATTTTCATGTTCTGGAGCAGGTAATTAAAAGAACGAGGTCTTAATCCTGGCATCCTGCAGATATATTGTTCTGCCGCTTTAAAACTGTTTATAACATCAAGGTCATCATTTGATGCGTTATGGCTTAAACTTCCGCTCGCAATACGGTACTTCATTACAGCATCGTCTGATACATAGATATGGCTGCAGAAATAAGCATATTTGAGGAAAAATGCCACATCGTCAGCAACTTTAACATCGTCAAATGTAAGGTTGTGGTTGAATATGATATTGCTCTTATATAATTTTGTTCCTGTCACAGTGTCGGCATAATTGCCAATTTCACTAAGGTCAAATATATTATCGGTGTTGTATATGCCTTCCCATACGATACTGATTATTTTTGGCGGCATTTCAAGAAGCTTTCCGTCTTTATCTATTTTTTCAGCATGTCCGATAACCATATCTACTTCAGAATCATCCATATGTTTTATCATATTTTCCAGATAATCAGGCGGCATGATATCATCTGCATCAAAAAACAGAAAATATTCTCCGAGTGCCACACTCATGCCCTGGTTTCGGGCCGCCGCAGCACCGCTATGGTTACCGGCAATCATTGTAATCCTGATATTTTGCCCAGCCTTTCTCTTTTGTCCAGACTGATACTCCTGCATGATGTTCATTGTGTTATCATCAGAACCGTCATCAACGAGTATTATCTCAAAATTATGATATGTCTGCTGCAAAATTGAATCTAAGGTTTCTTCAATATATTTTTCAGCGTTAAACGCCGGGATTATAATACTTACCAAAATACACATCTCCTTTTTCTTTTCTAGCTGTTCTTTTCAAGTGTCTATATATCAGTGATGATATGGCAGACGTATAGAAGAATTTTTTTTTGCTTATTTTTTCATACTCTTTTGCAAGCTCTTCTATTTTGATAATTTGTTGTTCCTGCTCGTAACCAGACCTTGAGCTGGGATTTGTATTCACACGCGGAGTCAAACCAGAAGAGCTTGATTCGTGGTCGACTTTTTGTCGGTCTTGGATTTCCCGTTCTTCGTTAACATCTGTATGTGGCATATGCGGTATACTGCGGGTAAGAAGCCTGAAAAGGAATATCCTGAATTTTCCATCTTTATATAATGGGATATTTTTAATTCCGTTTATTCTATAAATAAACTCATTATATATAACCTTATGTATATATTCTTGTTTTTGCGTTTTTTCATAGTTTATACGTATTAAGTCGAACGGTTCCCGCACAGAATCCTGACAGTAAGATAAAATGCCAATCTTTTCTGAAAGCCTGTATTGTAATACAAAATCTGATATTGTGACAACCTTTTTACATCTTGAAAGACCATAGTGATAAAAAACCATGTCTTCCCCGAGGCATTTATCCTGGAAGCGTATATTATATCTTCCAATCATTGATGATTTCCACAGTTTATTACCGCTTATCCCTGGGATGCATACACATTCTGATATATTATCTTCTATATAAATTTTGTGTTCGAGAATAAAATCGTTATTAATAATATCAGGCTGTCCTTTTTGGCAGTATTTAAAATTTCCTATCACAAGGTCAGCGTCATGTGATTTTGCCGTGCTTACCATTATCTGTAGCGCGTTCTGTTCCAGGCAGTCTGTACTGTCCAGAAATAAAATGTAGTTTCCTGAAGCGTTGTATATTCCATTATTCTTTGCATTTGCTGGTTCAATTCTTTTTATAAGCCCATAAACCTGTATCCTGTCATCTTCATCTGCCATCTGCAAAGCTTTGATTGCAGTCATATCAGACGAGCCGTCATCAACAATGATGATTTCAAAATCTGTATATGTCTGGCTGAGTACAGATTCTACGCATTGCTCCAGTCTTTCTTCTGCATTGTATGCATAGATTATTATAGTTACCATAATATTATCTTCTCCAATCGGCATCTGTTTTGCGTGCCATATTTACAATATGCCGAAAAAATACAAAAAAGATAATTTTTGCGGACAAAAAATGCGCATGTAATCATACATGCGCATTAAGCTGTTCATCTGTCTTCAAAACCAAAATCATTTATATCAACTTCTTCAAATGGGATTTCTGTGTCTTCTTCCGGTTCTTGAAATTTCAATTCTAAGCTTTTAGGAGTTTCACAAAATGGAAAATTATCTGACACAATATCTGTGAAATTTTCAGCAGCGTTTTTGTTGTTGATTTGTGTATCGATTTGTGATATTAAGCTTTCTTTTTCTTCGCTCTGATGCGTTTCTCCCCATTCAATTAAATCAGGTCCAGCTTCTTTTTCTAAATTATTAAATCTGTCTGCAAATATCTTTGCCTGTTCTTCAATACCTACATTTATGTCTATTATGTTATCAGCAGCCTCTTTGCTTACTGCAAGATTTTTGGCGATTTCTTCTATTTTTTTGGAATGATGCTGGCCTGATGCATTCATGTCATTTGCCATACTTGTAAATTTTCCTTCTTTTGATACAGGTTCCTTTTTTTTCTCAGTGTTTATGATATGTTTTTCTTTAAATTTGTTATATGATTGTGCATCAGCACATAACTGTTCTATCGCTTTCTGATTGCCTATGAGACTTTTTGCGACATTATCATAGATATCTTGTGCATTAATGCTTCCCGAAGCCATCTCGCATGCTGCAATCAATATCTGTTCTGTGTTTAATCTGTCGTTGTTAAAATTTGCCCTTTTTTCATATGCTGCGGAAATATTGCTTATTTTTTTATCAATTTGCTTTTTACCCTTTGTTTCTTTGTCAGTTTTTACATTTAAATTTAATTTATGTGCCTCAATTGCAAGAAAATACTGCTGCTTTGTATAGAATGTTTTTTCAGCCAGCTCCGTTACAAACTTTTGCTTGTCGCCTTCTCCTATGTTTTTCAATACTGCTTCCATCGCATTGTGAGTCTCTTCCTGGAATACATTAGGTGCATTTTGTTTTTTGTTTACAACAAGGTCTATCCTATCAGATGTATCTATTCTTGATGCACCTTCCAATAATACCATTATTCTTCCTTTTTCTGTATCTATTGATAATCTTCCGTGTTTTTGCTGGTATTGATTTGTGTAATTTTGTATATTTTCTTTGAAATTATTGTCATGAGGATAATTTAGTGCAACCGCCGCCGACATTATTACATATTCACTTAACTTTTCTTTACTCATATCCTGATGATTATGTGCAAACTCGCTTATTGAAGCCTGAAATGACTCTATATTGTTTCCATCTTTTGCTGTTTTTACGCCAATTGTCCATGCCTGTCGTGTAAGGCTTCCGATTTCTAGAGCTGTTTTATCATTTTCTGTTAAATGAGGCTTAAATCCTTTTGAGGCATCTGCTTTTTCTTCCTGTTTTTTTTGAGGTTCATTTTCTGTTTTGGATTTTCGCCTTTCTTCTTTATATATTGAGCTCCAGTCAAAATCCTTTTCCTTGGCAGTTTTTTCTATTAATGAATCATATTTTCCGGATTCATAATTTGCAATAAGTTCACGAACTATATTTTTTGCATCAATAGACGTTATTGGCTGTAACATTCCTTTTGCAATACTATTCGTGTAATTTTGCATAATTTCATCTTGCTGGTCTTTATTTAGTGTAGATATATATGCCATATCTTTCACAAACATTTGCTCAGCCTGTGCTTTTGTTATGTTGTTTTTACTTAGCAATATCACAAGTTCATTTCCTTTTTCCTTATATGCCTCTTTCATTAAAGCATAAAACGGTGAAGCTTGATTTTTTTGCTCTTGCGTTGGTTCTTTAACGGCTTGTCGTGTGATATCATCGGTTCGGCTATCATTTTTAAACTCAGGGTTTTTGTAAAGTATATTATCTGATATATAGTTTGCGATTTTTTGTATATAATTTTGTAGATTAATTGCCGTTCGTAATGCAAAATTGACAAATCCTGTGTCGTACTTATCTTTGCTTCGTTCTTTGTTTCTTTTCAATTCTGCTAGTTCAATTTTGAAATCGCGTAATCTTTTTGCTCTTACTGATTCTGCTTCAATTTTTTGCCAGGACTTATCTTTTTCAGACTCGCTTAATTTTATTCTACGTGTTTCATATTTATTGTCATTTTCCCTATTGTTTAGCTTCACAGCAGAGTCGAGAACCTTTCGCTCTTCCCAGCTTAATGATTTATCAAGCTTTTTTATGACAGATTGAAAATCTTCTGGTGCCATTTTTCTCTGCATTTCACGAAATTCGAACTTAAAATTGTTTGCCATTTTTATTTTTTCAATTTTCTGTTCTTGTTCAGACATTTTTTCAAACTTTTCTTTGTCTGGATTCAGAAGTGCCATTAATTTTTCGGCCTGTGCATCCGCTAATTCAAAATCTGTAATTTTTAACCTGATAATATTATCTTTACTATATTGTTTCACATTCATAGTAAACGCATCGATACAGCTTTTTTGTTTGCCTTCGTCAACACCTTGTTCTTTCATTTGTGTTCTTATTTTTTTACTGGCTTCATCAATTACATCCTGGATTTCATCATATTTTATATTTTTTAGTGAATCTTTTAATTCTCCGTATACAAAATTATCTACATTTATATTTTCTTTTGAATACCTGTCGCCATATTCCAAAAAGAGAACTGTAATACGGTCTACTATATCTTCCTGTTCGCGCATTCTTTCCTGCATGGATTCAAGCTTGTCAAGCGGATGGTCTTTATTGTATAGTTCTATGACTTTATTTAATTTTGCTTCACCACTACTTGATAAGCTGTTATACATGTTGTTTATGTACCGCTGTTTTGAATCTATACTTTGATAATGCATTTCGCCAAATTTATTCTCTAGCTCTTTTACAAGCGACTTTGTTCCTTTATAGTTTTCGTTTTCAAGCTTTTTTACAAGCTCATCCTCTCTCTCATACGTCATAATTTATTCCTCCTTATGCCAATTTCCGGTTGTTCCGGTATATTTTGTTTAATTTCATATACTTAATATGCAAAATATGGCAATTCGTAGAAACAAAAAAAACAGACCGGAACATTTTCCGGCCTGTCTAACGAAACGCAGCAGCTCTTTTAACATACCTCCAGTGACTCACGCAGCACTGCGATTCCTTTACTGTACACTTTTTTAACACTATGTGGTGTCATTCCGGTTTCTTTTGCAATTGCAGTGAATGATACACCTTCAATTGCTTTCAGCCGGATGATTCTGCGGCTGAGTTCATCAACTGCTGAAAGCATATCATTAACAACGAAGCTGTCTGTCAGGGACATGTCTGACGGTGTATTTTCAAGCACATCGTAAGATACTTTTGTGTGGTCAACCTTCATTTCTCTTTTTACGATTTTGTGGCTGAGTCCGGTTTCCTTTGCAAGGCTTTCGACAGTGGCCATATCGCCATTTGTCTCAATCCTGCTTTTTGCGCGGTTGATGGAGTTATGGATGGATGCGAAATATTCGGAGCTTTCCCCTGCAATAAACCGTACGTGTTTACTGATTTCCTTTTTAATAAAAGGAGTGCTGTATGTAGTAAAGGCACCTTTTTCAGGGTCGTAAGAGTGCATGGCATTCATGATACCGATAACGCCCTGCTGGTACATTTCCGGGATTTCTTTATGGAAGGTCGGGTAGCTGTTGTTGATTACATCATACACATATTTAGAGTATTTATTAATCATCTGTTCATTGCCTGCTTTTTTGTCTTTTCTGTAGATTGCCATGATTTCAACATCACTCATGCGGCCCTGGTTTTCTGTTCTCTTTTCCATATTCTGATTTCTCCTTTTTGATAAAAACACTGTTTTCGTTTCGTCTTATTTGATATGCCGAAATTTTGTGGCTGCTGTAAATTTTTGCGAATTATTTTTCAATAAATTTTTACGAAATTTTTTGTGCATACTGCTAATATTTTGTAAGATTTTATTTTTTCGGGATTCAGGCATGTTATATATGAAAAATCATATAAAGAAAGGAGATACATACTATGAATAACGTTATGTATCAGCAGGCTGCAGTGTCTGCAAAAACAAAGAAAGAAACCGAAACTCGTAGACCATCTTTTCTTTTTGTTCTTGGAATGATTGGGACCATTTTATTTTCATTCCTTGCCGTATCTGAGTTCATGAAGACTCCTGTATACGGTGCAGACCTTGGTAATTGTCAGTACAGACAGAGCGATGAATTGGAATCATTTGAATCATTGTTCTCTGACACTGCTGTAAGTGCGCAGGAAGCGACCGGGTATTATGCACAGAAGATTCTTATTCCGGTTGTCGTATTTTGCTTTGCTGCACTGGCTGTTATTTTTGTGATTGTAAAAATAACAGCGAAGGTTGATATGCTTAGACGTTATTTCGATGTATGGAAGAATAATCGCTAATATCTAGTTAATTATTCTTCCATAGAGGCGTGTGTTTTTACATGCGCTTCTTTTTTTTACATCGTAATTCCAGGTATTCCAGTCAGCCAAAACTCTCCTCTTATCATCTGAATCACCCAAAAAAGGCCAAGTATAACCAGGCATATTGCTAGAAACTGCAGTATGCGTAAGCAAATCCAGTATGTATTATATTTTCCAAGCCATCCTCTGATTATCCAAATCCCCATTTTATCTGATTTCTTTGAGTTACATTCTTTGCATGCCGGTGCAAGATTACGTATGTCATTTACGCTTCCGCACCTCCTCATTGCCAGCATCATTTTTGCACGGACTGTCTTTTGTGTTTTTGCTACCGGGATTATATGGTCAACAAATACTTTATCCTTGCTTAATTTCTTATTACAATATCTGCATCGGTAAGGCCCTTTTGTCCTCTGAAAAAAAGTCTGTCTGTAATTGCTTGCACGTTCATACTCCACGCGGTAACATGTATATTTAATCCCTGCTTTTTGAAGTTTTTTTATTTCTTTTTTTGGCTTATCTATATAATTGTAAGTATTATCTTTTTGTGTTTTTTTTCTGCATATTTTTTTGACGGTATTTAATTGATATTGTTTTGGATATGTTTTTAAAATCCAGTTTCCTTTCATTTATTTTCTGTTCCTTTTTGTTTTTCTTTTTGGCTGTCTGCCTTAAAGATAAAATGCAAAAAGATTACAGAATGGTTCGTTTTTTTTGTATAAAAAAGGCAGCTGCCTGCAAAAAATGCAGCCGCCTTGTGTATCTGGATTCAAAAAAAATATAGAAATATTGTGGGTCGAGAGTGGGTCCCGAGAACTGTTTCTATGCCGCAGGATGAATGCCTGCAAATTTTTTCTTTTTCTTTTCAGTTACTTTGATATTTTCATTACCAAATTTTATTCTTGCTTTCTGTATAACTTCCGGTGTGACTGAGATTTCGCCGAGAAGCTCAGGTTTTCTGGTCTTTAGTGACATTACATAAACGTAATCACCGAGACCTGAATTTTCCCTCATAAAATCAGACGCAAGCTTTTTGATATTGATTAATGAAGTATCAGGTGTTGCAATCCATAATATTACAGGGGTTTCTTTCATTTCACATACTTTATCAAGCATGATTGAGCTGTCTTCTCCTCCTCCCCTTACTTTTCCTTGTATAAATACAAGGCCGTCTTCATGTAGTTCAGAAGCATACTGCTGGATTGCCCGGTCAAACATCATTACAGTTATTGATTCTGTCTCATCTTCCACTTTCAATATCATCATTGGGTTGCCATTTTTAGTAACCTTTCTTGTTATTTCAGTGATAACTCCGTAGATTGAGACCTTATCATTGTTTTCAAATATAGAGTTCTCATCAAGTATGTCAGCGATATCAACAGCTCCGTGCTTTTTCGCAGCTTCTTCAATCTCTGATGCCGGATGACCGGATACATACATTCCTGTTGCATCTTTTTCAAATCTGCATTTTTGCAGGAAATCATATTCTGGAAGTTCATTCATACAGAATGAGTTACTTGGTTTTTCAAGTCCAATATCAAATAATGTCAATTGGCCTTTATTAATATTTTTGTTTGCTTTTTTAATATTATTAAGCATATCACCAAGATTTTCTACAAGAGTGTGTCTTGTGTATCCAAAGGAATCAAGCGCACCAGACTTTGCAAGCGATTCAAATGCCTTCTTATTAAAATCAAGATGGCGTGTTACAAAGTCTTCAATATCTTCGTAAGAACGATTTTTCCTTTCTTTTGGGATGCTTGTTGCGATTTCTTCTCCAACTCCCTTCAGTGCGAAAAGCCCGAAACGGATACTTTCGTTTCTGTTTTTGTCTTCTTCAATGGAAAATCCATACTCAGAATGTCTCACATCAGGTGGTAGGATGTTGATTCCCATTGCCCTGTATGAATTTACATATTTCATCAGTTTTTTTGAATCATCCATTACGGATGTCAAGAGACCGACTGCAAATTCAAGCGGATAATTTGCTTTCAGGTATGCTGTCTGCATACTGATTGCTGCATAAGCGGCTGCATGGGATTTATTAAATGCATATTTTCCGAAGTCTTCCATCTGGCTCCACAGGTCTTCTGCTACTGCCTTTTGGATTCCATGGTTAATACATCCTTCAATACCAAGCTCTTTGTCTCCATAAACAAAATGAATTCCTTCCTGCCGCATGATGTCTTCCTTTTTTTTGCCCATCGCTTTACGGACTACATCAGCCCTGCCCATTGAAAATCCGGCAATTGCCTGGACAATGAGCATGACCTGCTCCTGGTATACGATAATTCCGTATGTGGATTCCAGGATTGGCTTTAATTCAGGTGCCGCATATTTAATGCCGCCAGGATTGTGTTTGTTTCTGATGTAATCAGGAATATACTCCATCGGGCCGGGGCGATATAATGCCACTCCGGCAATGATATCTTCAAAACAGTCTGGCTGCAGCTGTCTCATAAACCGCTTCATGCCGTCAGACTCAAGCTGGAATACACCGTTTGTATCTCCGGCAGCAATCATTTCAAGCGCTTTTTTGTCATTCAGGATTTCTTCAGCCCACAGCGGGATTTTCTTTCCTGTTCTTCTTTCAATTTCTTTCTGCGCTGTATCAATAATTGTGAGGTTTCTCAGCATCAGCAGGTCCTTTTTCAGGTTCCCAAGATGTTCTGCCTGGTTCATGTCGTATTCACATACGAGATATCCGGATTCAGTATCCAGGCGGCAGGGGAAAAGCTGCTCGCATGGCACCGGTGTTGGAATGTGTCCACATGCATGAGTTCCTGCAGATTTTTTGGTTCCTTCCAATTTTAAAGCGATTTCCCAGATTTTTTCAAGTCTTGGGTCACTATGGACATATGCCCGAAGGTCTTTATTTGTATCCCAGGCTTTTTTTAATGTCTGCTTATCATCAAGAATAAACTTTGCAAGCTTATTGCCAATTGCAACATGGTTTTCAATTCCGGACACTTTTGCGCATCCTTTTAAAACATTTTTTGCTTTCATTGTTCCAAATGTTTCAATCTTGGCAAAGCAGTCATACCCATAATCTTCTGCTTCTTCCTTTAATACATCATCCTTTCTTAAGAACTCAAAGTCCGTATCGATATCCATTTACACCCTGACTTTCGTCATACTTTAACGCCGCTTTATGCGGCGGGATTAGACTATATCTCCAATATACCAGCCAGGTATATCGTCAAAGCACTTCCTCCTGTAGCTCATCTTCAGGAGTACGCCTTTCGGCTAGTCGTTACACTTTTCCCTTATTTGGTTAGAATTTCTATATCTCTCCATTTTCTGTGCTTATTTAGCATTGAATAGCTTGCATTATATTGTGTTGAAGCAAACCTGCAAGCCTCATTTATCGATTGAAAATCAGAAATAAACTTTCCATTTTTGTATAATTTACATGTTTTGAAATTCCGAACTGGTGACATTGTTTTATAACTTTGCATTAGGTTTTCTTTTCTTGTACACCATTCCAGATTTGTAACACAGTTATTTTTAGGATTGTTATCTTTATGATTTATTTCTGGCAAATTCAACTGGTTTGGGATGAATGTTTCTCCGATAATTCGATGTACTAGGACATTCTTAGCATATCCATTATCATCAATTATATGAACAAGCAAGTAACGTCCCCTTCCGTCTTTCCATTGTGCAATCGGTTTCATATTATTATTGTTTTTGCAACTATAGATAATTCCATTTTTATCAGCATAATAATCATGGAATCCTTTTATTTCTTTCAATATAGGAACTCCTTTTATTTTTAATATGCTGATTTTTATAAGTTATTTAGCACGGTATCGTCTGCTATCCATTTATTTTGGACCGTAGATTCTCTTACGAAGCTGCTTCGTCTGTGGAATTGTGCAAATATTACACATTGCTATATATCTCGTTGTGACGCTTCATATAGCAGTCTTATTCAACTTCTACCGTTAGCCTGTTTTACAACAGACACCCTTGAGCAATCAGGTTCACAATGAACGCCCGAAATTATACAGGCATCGATATTCTTTCCGGGTTCAAAAATCTTTCAAACAGCAAATCATATCTAAGCGGGTCAAGGTCTGTGATGCCCAGGCAGTAATTTAAACAGCTTCCTGCTCCTGAGCCACGTCCCGGGCCGACAAGGATATTTGCTTTTCTTGCTTCCAGGATTGTCTTTCTGATATCAAGGAAGTACTGAGCGAAATTCATCTGTTTGATAATACCAAGTTCATATTCAAGTCGTGGTTTTGCTTTCTGTCTGTTGATGTGTCCGACCGGATATCTCATTTCATATCCCTTCCAGGCTTCATCTTCCAGATATTTATAATAGTCATCACCATATTTTCTTGGAATACGAACTCTTGGCATTCTGTAATGTCCATAATCAAATTCAAAATTGCATTTATCAACAATTTCCTGTGTGTTATAGACAGCTTCGGTGCAATATGGAAACAAATCAAGCATTTCCTGTTCTGATTTCAGATAGTAGTCACCATCATTAATCATACGGTTTTCTTCGCCGATTTTTTTCTCCATCTGCATGCAGAGAAGCCAGTTATGAGCCTCTTTGTCATCTTTATGAACATAATGACAGTCATTTGTTGCAATCAGTTTTACCCCGCATTCACTCGAAAGCCGTAGCAATTCAGTGATTACTACCCTGTCGTCTGCAAAACCGTGGTCCTGAATCTCAAGGTAAAAATCTTCACCAAAAACTTCTTTATAGTCCATGATGATTTTTCTTGCCTTCTCAATATCACCAGTCAGTATAGCTTTAGGGATTGCACCTGCGAGGCAGGCTGACGTTACGATAAGTCCTTCGTGATGTTCTTTCAGAAGCTCAAAATCAATACGTGGTTTATAATAAAAACCTTCTGTATTACTTCTTGTCAGCAGTATGCAGCCGTTTTTATAACCAATCTCATTTTTGAATAAAATGACCAGATGATTATATGCTTTTTCACCAAACATTTTTTTATCAAAACGGGATGTTCCATAAGGTGCCGTATATGCCTCAAACCCTCCAATGAATTTCATGCCATATTTCTTGCATGTATCATAAGCTGTAACAAGCCCGGCCATTGTTCCGTGGTCTGTAAAAGCCATGGCGTTCATTCCAAGTGAAAGACCGGTTTTTACATAATCATTAATTTTTCCAAGGCCATCCAGCAAACTGTAGTCAGTATGCACATGAAGATGTGCGAACTTTGCATTATTATTTTTATCCATTTTTCAATCTCCTTTTCTTTATTTTGTATTGCAGGTTTAATATGCTGGAAACCTCTAAAAATGGAAACTTTGGAAACGCTGTTTTTTACATACAGGAACATCCGTTCGATTTAATTTCATTATAAACATAATAGTGGGCGATAAAACGGACTGAAATAACATAAAAACGAATATATGTTCGGTTTTCCCTGGTTTTTTTATTTTTGTATGGAATGCGTTCTCTTTTTAAATAAATTTGGCATATTAAATTCAAAGCCAAAAAAGTCGAAAAGGAGAAAAAATATGAAATCATTAAAGTATTGGCTGTCTTTTTTATCATTAATTCTTTTGATTGCAGTTCCATGTGGAGGTGTCTATTACCTGTCAACACAGCCCGGGTTTGATATCACCGAATTTGCGATGGAATACCCGATGCAGATTTGCATTGCTGTTGTCGTATGGCTTGCATTGTTTAAGTCATGTAACAGATGGTATGAGAAATCAAAATACAATAAGAACGTTGACGCATTTGGTATGACAAGTAAATTTGGTTATTTTGACTTGTCAGATAAAGAACGAAAAGAATATGATAAACAGCGAAAAGAAGAAATGAACCGTGTTATGCCAGAATCCACAATAAGAAAGGCAACACATCCGGGTTCAAAAAAACCAGAGCAGGAAATGGCTGCTCTTTCCGGCATGGATGAGGTAAAGGAAAAAATAACAGAAATCGTGGCCCGTGCAAATTATGATAAAGCACATGGCAAAAAAGGTGAAGGATTTAGTTCACATTATGTTTTTTACGGTGCACCAGGAACAGGTAAAACTACATTTGCAAGAATACTTACCGGATTTTTGTACAAAAACAAAATCATTGCAAAAAACCAGTGTATTGAAGTTGATGGTAACCTTCTCAAGGCATCTGCTCCTGGAGAAGGTGGTATGAAAGCTGAAATTCTTGTAAAATATGCAATGGGTGGTGTCCTTTTTATTGATGAGGCATACTCTATGGCTGAAGGATACGGAAATGAGGCTGTTGATACACTGATTAAGCTGATGGAGGATATGAGGGGCCAGTTTGTTTTGATTCTGGCAGGTTATACAGAACCAATGGCAAACCTTCTTTCATCCAATCCTGGGTTCCGTTCCAGAATCAAGGATTATCTCGAGTTTCCGGATTATACGGTTGATGAAGCAGTATCTATTTTTAAATCAATGGCTGAAAAAGCTGGCCTGCATGTAAGCCGGGAAGGCATTGAGAAATTTAAGGAACGGTATGAAATTGAACTTACAAAATCCGATTTTGGTAATGCGAGAACTGTAAGAAATATTCTGGATGAATCAATAAGCAAGCATGCACTTAGGCTTACACGAGACAAAAAAGCAAAACCAAATCTAATCACTTCTGCTGACATAGCAGGTGAATCAAGAAAAATAATTTAAAACACAAGAAACACTGTTCCCATACTCTGACTACTCCCCGAGGCAAGCCTCGGGGGTTCCGATGATTGCATTCTATCAACATCCGTACACCGTAAGGGCTTTGGGATGAAGCTCTCTGCCAGAGCATCTTCACTTTACGTCCAGACAATCCCGAAGGACTATCGTATTATCGGACGCTTTTCATACTGTTGCCAGCATGGGGAGGGCATAGTCAATCCCACCTGTTGTTTATGTTATGCAGCTTTAAGTTTAATTCCACTGTTCATTACTATAATCTTATTGTTTATTATATATTGTTCTAATTCAAGATACTTTGCGTACAATTCATCAAAGTATCGTTTACATTTATATCTGCTTATGTTCTGCAGGTCTGTACCAATACAGTACATTAAGAATGATGAATACCAGTCGCGCTGAACTCGCGCTCCATTTGCTAATTCATACATCCTTTGAGAAAGTGCTTTCTTAATGTATTTATTGCAGGTATGGTCATACTGGCTTGCTCGGTATGTTACCGGAACTTCAATGTAGACGCCTCCAGTCCTTTCAAACTTGGCTTTCGCCTGTGCCTGGAAGTATCCCGGGCATCTGTTTTTGATAGATTTGCCATGACGCTTCTTGCGCTTATATTTATATACAAGTTGTTCTGTGCCATCAGATTTCTGAATGACTGATGGCTTATTCTGACATTCTGTCTTCCTGGAGCGCTTCTGAAGTTTCTTCGCATTCTTCGGTTCCGTAATAAACACATTACCGAGCGCTCTCATATGGTTTACTTCTTCGTTGATTGCAAGATGTCTGTTTTCGGCGGCAATACGGCAGATGTTTTTGTATTGGGAATGCAGTTTCTTGTACCGGTTTGACTTCTTCCAGGTCTTCTTCCCTTTACGTATCGTTCCGTCGTCATTGTAGTTTTCAGGATTCATTGCGCGTCTTGACCTGTCCATCTTCCTTAGAATCCGGGCTTCTTTTTGCTCTCTGGCCTTGATTGATGCACCATGTTCTGCAAGGTTTTTTAATCCGACTTCTTCTTTTGATGTATATGCTATGCTTTGCGGGCCGATATCGCAGCCGACAAATCCTTTGCCATGCTGATGACGTTTTGTCCCATCTTTATTATATTTTGGTTTTGATATGCCTTCAATCGTAATGTGTATGTAAACACGCATATTTTCTCGAATCTCTTTGAAAGAAATGGAAGCAAAGCATGGCCTGAATGTATCCATAATAATACCTTTTTTGTTATATAAGTCAAGCGCTGTCTTGCCTGCGACATCAGGATTTGAGAGGTAATTTAACACAGCTTCTGCTTCAGATTCTGCAAATATATCATGTGACTCCTGTACCTGAATTGTATTACCTTTTCTTGTTTTTGTATGTTTAGGTTTATTGATTATCGGTCTGAGTTTCACCTTCCCGATTTTCAATCTAATCCCATCGTCATCTGCTGAAATAATAATACCACGGTTTGCCTGCTTAGCCCTGATTTCCGGGTAATCCCCGTATTTTTTAAAATGGATTGTTTTGCCATCGGAGAATAAGCATTTTTCTACTGCCTGCCATACATCTTCAGCTTTGGATAAGGCAAAGATAGAATTTATATTGTATTTCTGATTTATTTCAATCATATTTCTTGTAGTTTCGTTTTTTTCGTATTCTTCGGTAACTTTCTT
>OQVI01001089.1_pt1 | contig 19463 bp, 20 predicted proteins | sample 1691651 | NCBI WGS metagenome assembly OQVI01 (sample SAMN03418287, study PRJEB22391) | human gut metagenome | biome: human-gut; feature: organic feature; material: feces | host: Homo sapiens | place: Italy | collected 2013-04
AGATATTTGTCGTTGTCAAATCCAATTTTCATCGTTCGTTTCCTTTTTCCTCTTTGCTGTGCCCGGCACACCGCACCGGAACTTTTCCATAACAGAAACAGTATACCACACTCAAAAACCGGGTGCAATCCAAAAGGAGGCCCGTGCGGCTTTTTTCCAGCAAATGCGGTGTTTCGCGCTGTTCTTTGCTGCATTTTTTGTGAAAATGGTTCTTGCCGCGTTTTTGACAGTGGGTGTATCATGTTATATCTGATTGGATTGGAAGTCGTGGGCGGTTACTTTTTCTTTTTATCCTTCTGATCCTTCGCGCGATCCTGCGTAATACAGCAAGCCCCCGGGTCTCCCCAGGGGCTTGCTGCAGCTTTATGAAGTATCTCGAATATGGAAGGAATGGCGTTTATTCTGCGTCGGTACGGTTTTTCTTGAGCAGGCTCAGGATCACAGCACCCAGCACGCTGCCCACAGCCAGCGCCACACAGTACAGAGCGGTATGGTCCACGACTGGGAACACGAAGATGCCGCCGTGCGGTGCACGCAGAGCGCAGCCGAAGGTCATGGAGAGCGCACCGGCCACCGCTGCACCGGCCACGCAGCTGGGCAGGACGCGCAGCGGATCTGCTGCTGCATAAGGGATCGCACCCTCGGTGACAAAGCACAGGCCCATGACGTAGTTCACGATGCCGTTGCGGCGCTCGTCGGCAGTCCACTTCTTGGGGCAGAAGGTGGTGGACAGGGCGATGGCGATGGGAGGAACCATGCCGCCCACCATGACAGCGGCCATCACCTCATAGTTGCCGGAGGCAAGGGCTGCCGTGCCAAAGACGTAAGCTGCTTTGTTGAACGGGCCGCCCATATCAATGCTCATCATACCGGCCACGATGGCACCCAGCAGCACCTTGGAGGTGCCGCCCATGGCGTTCAGGCAATCGGTCATGGCAGTGTTGATCATGCCCATGACCGGATTGATGCCGCACATCACCGCGCCGAGGATGAGCATACCGCCCAGCGGGTAGATGAGCATGGGACGGATGCCATTCAGGCTGGCAGGCAGCTTTTCGGTGATCTTTTTCAGCAGCTCGACGATATAGCCTGCAGCAAAACCGGCCAGCAGTGCAGCAAGGAAGCCGCCGGAAACACCGGTGGTCTCACCCGCTGCAATGCCTGCAAAGTTGGTGCCGTTCATGGCCAGCACACCGCCCACAAAACCGACCGCCAGACCCGGACGGTCCGCAATGGACATGGCGATGAAGGCAGACAGGATGGGCAGCATGTAACCGAAGGCTGCGCTGCCCACCGTCTTAAAGAAGGCAGCGACCGGGGTGTTCATGCCAAAGTTGGAGGGATCGATGGTGTAATCGTCCAGCAGGAACGCCAGTGCGATCATGATGCCGCCGCCCACCACGAAGGGCAGCATGTGGGAGACACCGTTCATCAGGTTCTTGTACAGAGCGCGGCCAAAGCTGTCCTTGCCGGAAGCATCCTCGGCGGCCTGCGCGCCGCCCTCGGCGTGGTAAACAGGCACCTCGCCGTGCACGATCTTCTTGATGAGCTCCTCCGGCTTGTGGATGCCATCGTCCACCCGGGTGAACAGCACCGGCTTGCCGTCGAAGCGGGCGGTCTCCACCTTCTTTTCTGCTGCCACGATGATGCCGTCGCAGTTTGCGATCTCTTCTCTGGTGAGGATGTTCTTTGCTCCATCCGAGCCATTGGTCTCCACCTTGGTGGGCAGACCCAGCTTGTCACCGGCCTTGGTCAGGGCTTCCGCTGCCATATAGGTGTGGGCGATGCCGTTGACGCAGGCGGTCACGGCCAGAATGCGGTAGCCGCTCTGGGGGATCTCCTGCTGGGTGAAGCTCTCCGCGCCGAACTGAACCTCCTCCTGTGCATCGATGCAGTCAAGGAACTCTGCAGGGGTCTTTGCGGCCTTCAGCTTTTCTACAAAGTCCTCGTTCATCAGCATCTGCATCATACGGGCCAGCATGTCCACATGCAGGCTGCCGTTTTCCGGAGCCGCAATGGCAAACAGCAGGTCGGTGGTACCGTCGTCCTCGGCGTTGTACTGCACAGGGCTGCTCAGCCGCAGCGCCGCCAGACTGGGCCGGGTGACTACATTGGTCTTGGCGTGGGGCACCGTGATGCCGTTGTCCACATAGGTGGAGCCCTCCGCCTCACGGGCATAAAGGGCCTTTTTGTAGGCATCCTTGTCCGTGATGTTGCCATGGGTGGCCTGCAGCTCCACCAGACGGCTGATGATCTGCTCCTGATCGGTCAGAGCCTCATCCAGTGCGATGGACTGCGCGGTGAATAATTCCGTAATACGCATGATTTTTCTCCCTTCGTTCTTATCTCTTAGCGTCCTCACCCTCTCAGGCCGCTTTGCGTCCAGCTCTCCCAAAGGGAGAGCCTCTGGCGAAACCGGAAACTTTGCATGGACTGCCAAAGCCTCTCCCTTTGGGAGAGGTGGCATTGCACCAGCAATGACGGAGAGGGCGAGCCATCTATCCTTTCAAATTTCCTTCATCAGTTCGTCGATTTTTTCTTTGGTGGCAAGGCCAAGGCTGAACGCCGTTGCACTGCCGCAGGCTGTGCCCAGACGCAGTGCAAAGGAATAGCTCCGGGTCTGCATCCAGCCAGCCACAAAGCCGGCCACCATACTGTCGCCTGCGCCCACGCTGTTTACGACCTTGCCCTTAGGGCAGCCGATGCGGTGCACCTCGCCATTTTCGTCCACCAGCAGGGCACCGTCGCCCGCCATGCTTACCAGCACGTTGCGAGCGCCCTTTTGCTGCAGGGTGCGGGCCGCAGCAATGATCTCTTCGTCCGTAGTCAGCACCCTGCCCACGATCTCGCCCAGCTCGTGGTTATTGGGCTTGATGAGGAAGGGGTGGTACTGCAGCACGTTCACCAGCAGGTCGCGGGTGGCATCCACCACAGCACGCACGCCCCTGCCCTGCAGCCGGGCCAGCAGCCGCTCGTAGGTATCCTGCGAAAGGCTTGCCGGGATGCTGCCCGCCAGAATGAGGATATCATCCTCGTTCAGGCTGTCCAGCTTCTTTTCCAGCTCCTGCATGGCGCTCTCCGGGATGTCGGGTCCTGCGCCGTTCAGCTCGGTCTCCTGCCCTGCCTTGATCTTGACATTGATGCGGGTCATGCCCTGTTCCAGATGCACAAAATCGGTCTTTAAGCCCTGTGCAGCAAGACCGCGTTCCAGCCATGCGCCGGTCTCACCGGCCACAAAGCCCAGCGCCACGCTCTCGCAGCCCAGCTGTGCCAGCACACCGGACACATTGATGCCCTTGCCGCCCAGCACGCAGTCCTCGCCTTTGGCGCGGTTCACCTCGCCTACTTCCAGCGGTGCATCCAAACGCACCACATAGTCAATGGCCGGGTTGAATGTTACGGTATAAATCATACTTCCGTCTCCTTTACCAGCGTGAATTGTTTGTATTTGGGGTTGGGGCAGCGGTTGGTGAGAATGGCACCGCCCTGCAGGTCGGCAATGACTGCCGGGTAGATGCGGGAAAACTTGGCATCATCCACAAGGAACCAGGCTTCCCGTGCACGGTGCACTGCCGCTGCTTTCACGGCAGCTTCCTCGGGGTCCGGCGTGGTAAAACCGGCATCCAGCGCCACACCGTTGGCACCCATGAACGCCTTGGTAAAATTGTAGCGCTGCAGGCTGGTGACTGTGGGTGCACCCACAATAGCTTCGGTCTCGGGCCGCAGCAGTCCTCCGGGCAGATACACCCGGCAGCCCTTTCGGGCCAGTGCCCGGGCATGGGCCACGCCGTTGGTTACATAGCTGGCTTTGAGGGCATCCCCCGCCAGTGCACGCACCAGCTCCAGCGTGGTGGAGCCTGCATCGATGAACACAAAATCATCGGCGTTGATGAGCTTTGCCGCCGCCTGCGCGATGCTGTGCTTCTGCTCCACAGCCTGCGACTCCTTGGCCTCCATGGTGGGTTCATCCGCCAGAAAACGGCTGTCCGGCAGGGTGGCACCGCCGTGCACCTTGTTCAGCTTGCCCAGCCGGTCCAGTTCGGTCAGGTCGCGCCGGATGGTGGATTCGCTGGTGTTCAGCGCCTCGCACAGTTCCTGCACCGTCACGGTGCGCTTGCGGTTCAGCTGTTCCATGATCAGGCTGAAGCGTTCTTCTGCCAGCATCGGCATTCTCTCTCCTTTGGTTTGATCTTATCTTTGACGGTTTATGACCGTTTGTGCGTTGTTTTGGTTGATTGCATCTTTATTATAGCAAATACAGCACCAAAATCAATCATTTCCAGTCAATTCCATTCATTTTCGTTCACAAAAAATTGTCTTTAAATTTGTGCAGGGAGCACAAAAGCTGGGATACAAGCATTTTGTGCAAACAAAAAAGCCGCCGTGCGTACCAATCGCACAGCGGCCGGAGAGATGGCTTATTGAGAAATCACTCGGCAGTCCAGTAGAAATCGTCGCCGGGCATTGCGCCGCCCACTGCCTTGGGGTCGGCATCAAACAGCACCTGCAGATAAGCGGATGCGTTGGTCTTGAGCTCGTCGCCGGTCAGGCAGACGATGTTGCAGTTGGGCAGGGCCTTCTTGGCAATGGCAGCCTTGGCCACAACACCCTGCTTCTCGCACAGAGCGGCAGTGCCGTCCAAATCGGCGTTGGCAGCTTCCACGCTCTTGGCGTAGTCGGTAAGGAATGCGGCCACAACATCCGGGTGTTCCTCGGCATACTCCTTGCGCACCACGGTCACGCCGGTGATGAGCTGCGTATCCGCGACCTTGTTCCATTCCTCGGTCAGGTCGAGGGCCACACGCAGGGTGTCGTCCTGCAGGCCGGCTGCAGTCACATAGGGCTGGGGCAGAACTGCAATGGCATCCTCGGTATTGGCCATCTGGGCCGTGACCTCGGTGGCCTCGCTGTAGTATTCAATGGTCACGTCCTTGTCCGGGTCGATGCCGTTGGCGTTCAGAAGATAGCGCAGCACGTACTCCGGCGTGGTGCCCTTGCCGGTGGACAGGATGGTACGGCCTGCAAGGTCTGCCATGGACTGGATCGTATCGCCGCCTTTTTCCACTACGTACAGCACGCCCAGCGTGTTGACGGCCACAGCCTGAATGCCGCCCTCCGTCTTCTGATACAGGGTGGCGGCCAGATTTGCCGGGATGGCAGCCATGTCCAGCTCGCCCTTCATCAGCAGCGGCACGATCTCATCGGCAGCGCCGTAAAGCTGCAGGTCGTAATCCATGGAAGCGGTGCCATCCTCTTCCATGCTCAGCAGGTTGACAAGGCCCATGGTGGTGGGGCCTTTCAGGCCGGCAATGCGCAGAGCATCGGTGGTGGACAGTCCCTTTGCTTCCTCACTGGAAGCGGCTTCCGAAGCAGCCTCTGGGACAGCTTCGCTGGAAGCTGCACTGAATGCAACAGAGCTGGATGCCGCACCGCCGCAGGCGGCAAGGCTCAGCACAAGGGCCAGAGCCAGCAGCATGGATGTCAGTTTTTTCATGCGGGGTTCCCTCTTTCCTCACAAGACCGCGCCATTTTGTGCCTGAAAATTTTGCACAGAACCATGGGTCGGTCTTTTCATATTTTTTACAAGGCAAATTTGCAAAATCATTTGCTTTGCGGGTCTAAGTTTACTATAATAGAGTCAAAAATACCGTTGCGTGTGCAACGGAATTGCAGGAGGGCTGTGGGAAGCCGGATCTTTCCCACGGAATTGTGATGAAAAACTTTCTTCCGCTGTTATGCTCCACCTCTTTATTCAATGGTCTGACCCCTGAAGAGCTGCAGACCCTGCTGGCTCAGCTGGGTGCCGTTATGCGCAGCTATGGCAAAGGCGAAGCGCTTGTTCTGGCAGGCGAACCCAACCGCAGGGTAGGCATCGTACTGTCCGGTGAGCTGGAAGCCTACCGTCCCGGGCCGCAGGGTGCGCGCATTCCCATCACTCACATGGAACCGGGCGGCGTGTTCGGCGATGTGCTGAGCGGTTCCAGTCTGGCAAGCCCGGTCACGGTGATGGCTTCGGTGCCCTGCGAGGTGCTGCTGATTCCCTACGAGCGGCTGCTGCTTTCGGATGGCAGTCCGGCGCACCAGCAGACATTGCGCAATCTGGTGCGCACCATCAGCGATAAATATTTTTCCCTCTCCCGCCGCATCGACCTGCTGGTGCTCAAAAGCCTGCGGGCCAAAGTGTGTGCCTATCTGCTCAGTGAAGCCGAGCGGGCTGGCAGCCTGACCTTCAGCATCCCGTTCTCCCGCATCCAGCTGGCGGATTACCTGAACTGCGACCGCAGCGCCCTCAGCCGCGAGCTGAGCCAGATGCAGCGGGACGGCCTGCTGGACACCTACAAAAGCAGCTTCAAGCTGCTGGAACCTGAGGTACTGAAGCAAATGGTGCAGTGACCATTTGAATAGCCGCCGCGTGCGCTTTGGCTGTATTCAGCTGAAATTTTATTTTTATATTTGAGTTTTAGAAAAATCTACGGATTTTTCTAAAACTCTTTTTCACTGGAAGGCCGTAACCGTCAGCGGCATCATCTTGTTATTTTTAATATAGGAGTATTTTTAAATATGTCAAAACCGATTTTATGGATCGTGATCCCCTGCTACAACGAGGAGCAGGTGCTGCCCATTACAGCTCCCATGTTTCTGGAAAAGATCAGCGGCCTTGCCGCACAGGGCCTTGTGAGCGAGAAGAGCCGGGTGCTGTTCGTGAACGACGGCTCCAAAGACAAGACATGGGAACTGATCCAGAGTTTTGCCGCACAGGACGAGCACTACATCGGCATTTCCCAGAGCCGCAACCGCGGCCACCAGAACGCCGTGCTGGCAGGCTTGATGGAGGCACTGCACAGTGGCACCTGCGATGTTACCATTTCCATCGACTGCGATGGTCAGGACGACATCAACGCCATGGACGAGATGGTTAAAAAGTATCTGGACGGTGCCGAGGTGGTCTACGGCGTGCGCAGCCGCCGCGATACAGACACCTTCTTCAAGCGCTTCACCGCCGAGGGCTTTTACCATGTGATGAACGCTCTGGGCGCAGACATCGTGTTCAACCACGCAGACTACCGCCTCATCAGCACCCGTGTGCTGGAAAGCTTTGCCGACTACAGGGAAGTGAACATTTTTCTGCGCGGCATGGTGCCGCTGGTTGGCTTCAAGAGCGAGGTAGTCACCTATGAGCGCCACGAACGCCTTGCCGGTGAGAGCCACTATCCGCTGAGCAAGATGCTGGCCCTTGCCTTTGACGGCATCACCAGTCTTTCCAACAAGCCCATCCGCCTTATTACCGGATCTGGCATCTTTGTGAGCCTGATCAGCTTTATCGGAGTCATCTGGGCCATCGTGTGCGCCGCTATGGGCAGCAGTGTGGCCGGCTGGGCCTCCATCGTGTGCATCGTCTGCTTCATGAGCGGCGTGCAGCTGGTGTGCTTAGGCGTGATCGGCGAGTATATCGGTAAGATCTATATGGAGACGAAAGCCCGCCCGCGCTACATCATCAGCGAGCGCACCTGGGCCCCTTACGAAAGGAAGTATCACGGATGAGCAAACAGAGCTGGCGGGGCAGCACCCTGCTGAACCCGGAACCGCCGGTATTGGTGTCCTGCGGCGGGCTGGAAAAGCCCAATCTCATCACCATCGGCTGGACGGGCACCATCTGCACCCAGCCCAGCATGGTGTCCATCAGCGTTCGGCCGGAGCGCTACAGCCACCACCTCATTCAGGAAAGCGGACAGTTTGCCATCAATCTGCCCACTGAAGCGCTGGTGCGTTCGGTGGACTGGTGCGGCGTGAAAAGCGGCCGTGATGTGGATAAATTTGCCGCCTGCGGCCTGCATTCTGCCCCCGGCAGCGTGCTGACCGACTGCCCCATTCTGGAAGAAAGCCCGGTCAATCTGGAATGCAAGGTAACTCAGGTGATCCCGCTGGGCAGCCACGACCTGTTCCTTGCCGAAGTGGTGGCCTGTGATGTGGACGAAAGCCTGCTGGACGAAAACGGCAAGCTGTGTCTCGAGAAGGCAAAGCTCATCGTCTACAGTCACGGCGACTATCTGGCTCTGGGCCGGAAGCTGGGCACCTTTGGCTACAGCGTGCGCAAGAAAAAGCCGGTAAGGCGTAAAAAATAATTTGCATTTCATCGCTTGACTTTTGCCCAAAACTGCATATACTAAAGATAGGCAATGTAGAGAGATTGAATCCATCGGGTTCATGCCGAAACACGAAGCCCCCGGTAGTGTCAGTACCGGGGGCTTCTTTTAGTGTTTGCTGCCCTTGCCGATCTTACCGTCGATCCATGTGCACAGATAGTAGGCAACTACCTGCGCGGCAACGGTTTGGATAAATGTAGAGAGAGTTTCCAAGGGGTTCACCTCCTTTCCGCGGTTAGGGGAATGGAGAAGGGCCGCAGGAACAGTATAGCACAAAAACCGGTATCGCGCAATTTTGACGCAATACCGGTTTTTGTGCATTTATTCGTGCTTTACGCGCTGGATCTCGCCCAGATCATAGGGGGTGTTCTGGTAGACATAGTAGTTCAGCCAGTTCTCATACAGCAGGTGGGCGTGGGCACGCCAGCGGAACAGCGGCGGCTTTGTGGGATCATCGTCCGGGTAGTAATTCACCGGCACATGGATAGGCAGGCCCTTGTCCACATCGCGGCGGTACTCTGAATCCAGCGTGTACTTGTCGTACTCCGGGTGGCCGGTGACAAAGATCTGCCGTCCGTTCTCGGTGCTCATGAGGAAAGGCCCGGCCACATCGCTCTCGGCAAGGATGCGCAGAGCCTTGCAGTTGTCCACATCCTTGCGGCTGATGCCGGTATGGCGGCTGTGGGGCGCATAGAACACCTCGTCAAAGCCGCGCACCAAAGGGTTCGACGGGCGGGTGACCCGGTGCTCGAACACGCCGAACATCTTTTCCGGCAGCAGCTGCTTGTGCACGCCGTAGTGGTAGTACAGGCCAGCCTGCGCGCCCCAGCACACATGCAGGGTGGAGTAGACATTCGTCTCGCTGAAGTCCATGATCTCGCACAGCTCCGGCCAGTAATCCACCTGCTCAAAGTCCATGGTCTCCACCGGTGCGCCGGTGATGATCATGCCGTCGTAGCGGTTGTTCTTCACCTCGTTGAAGTTCTTATAGAACGATTCGAGGTGTGCTGCCGAAACGTGGGTCGCCGCATGGCTGGCCGTCTGCAGCAGGGTCATGTGCACCTGCAGCGGGGTATTTGCCAGCAGACGGGCGATCTGGGTCTCGGTGGTGATCTTGGTGGGCATCAGGTTCAGGATCAGGATCTCCAGCGGGCGGATGTGCTGGGCAAGGGCGCGCTCACGATGCATGACGAAGATATTTTCGTTGTAGAGGGCATCGTAAGCAGGCAGGGTCTTGGGGATGATCAGCGGCATAGTTCGTACTCCTAACGATTTAGAATAGCCTCCGCTGACGCTCTGGCTATCTTCAGCGGAATTTATTTTTTATATTTTGCGTTTGTCGCGCCCTGCGGGGCGCTCCAAACGCGTTTTTACGAGAAGGGCCGGAACCGATAGATGCTGCTGAACTCACCTTTTAGATCTTATCCAGCGCTTGCGCAATATCTGCGATGAGGTCCTCGCTGCTTTCCAGACCGCAGCTCATGCGCACCAGCTCTGCGGGCACACCGGCGGCTTTCAGCTGCTCATCGTTCATCTGGCGGTGGGTGCTGGATGCAGGATTCAGGCAACAGGTGCGGGCATCGGCCACATGGGTCTCGATGGCTGCCAGCTTCAGGTTCTTCATAAAGATGCTTGCAGCCTCACGGCCGCCGGCCAGACCAAAGCTGACCACGCCGGAGCTGCCATTCGGCAGATACTTCTCCGCCAGTGCATGGTACGGGCTGGACTCCAGGCCGCAGTAGTTCACGTAGGCCACCTTGGGATGGCTTTCAAGGAACTCTGCCACAGCCATGCCGTTGGCGCAGTGGCGCTGCATCCGCACATGCAGGCTTTCCAGACCGAGGTTCAGCATGTAGGCGTTCATGGGCGACTGCATGGAGCCAAAGTCACGCATCAGCTGCGCGGTAGCCTTGGTGATAAAGGCACCCTCTTTGCCGAAACGCTCGGCGTAGGTGATGCCGTGGTAGCTGTCGTCCGGGGTGCATAGGCCGGGGAACTTCTCGGCATGGGCCATCCAGTCGAACTTGCCGCCGTCCACGATGGCACCGCCCAGCACCGCGCCATGACCGTCCATATACTTGGTGGTGGAGTGGGTCACGATATCCGCGCCCCACTCAAAGGGGCGGCAGTTGACCGGCGTGGGAAAGGTGTTGTCCACGATCAGCGGCACACCGTGGGCGTGAGCAGCCTTGGCAAACTTCTCAATGTCCAGCACGGTCAGGGCCGGGTTTGCGATGGTCTCGCCGAACACCACCTTGGTGTTGGGCTGGAATGCGGCGTTCAATTCTTCCTCGGTGCACAGCGGATCCACAAAGGTGGCATCGATTCCCATCTTCTTCATGGTGACGGAGATCAGGTTGAAGGTGCCGCCGTAGATGGTACTGGATGCCACGATGTGGTCGCCTGCTTCGCAGAGATTGAACAGGGCAAAGAAGTTTGCAGCCTGACCGCTGCTGGTCAGCATTGCGGCCGTGCCGCCTTCCAGCTCGCAGATCTTCTTAGCCACAAGGTCGCAGGTGGGGTTCTGCAGACGGGAATAGAAGTAGCCGTCAGCTTCCAGATCGAACAGCTTGCCCATATCCTCGCTGGTGGCATACTTGAAGGTGGTGGACTGGATAATGGGGATCTGGCGGGGTTCGCCGTTGCCGGGGGTGTAACCGCCCTGCACGCAGATAGTATCACGATTCATACTACATACTCCTTTACTGGGTTTGTCCATATAGCACAATTCCCCGCAGGAGTGCTGCAGCCTCCGGCGGGGAATTGAAACGTTAAATTTTAGTTCCCGTTCGGGGGCAAAATGAAGAGAGAACGCCTTCCGTCAAAGCCTTTCGGCTTTGGCAATACCGGAAAGTTTTCCTCTTCGCCAGAGGCTCCCTCTCCGGGGGAGCTGGCGCACGAAGTGCGACTGAAGGAGTTACTTCCGCAGCCGCTTATCGCTTCTGGTGGCCCAAGCAGTGCCCAAAGTCTGGAACACCTGAACCATCAGCACCAGCAAAATGACACACACGATCATGATATCGGTCTGGTAGCGGTAATAGCCGTAGGACAAAGCGATCTTGCCCAGACCGCCGCCGCCAATGACACCGGACATGGCCGAGTAGCCCAGAATGGTGGTCAGTGCGGTGGTCATGCTGGAGATCAGGCCGGGCAGGCATTCCGGGATCATCACCTTGGTAATGATCTGGAACGGCGTTGCGCCCATGCTCTGGGCCGCTTCCACCACGCCCTCGTCCAGCTCGCGCAGGCTGGTCTCCACCAGACGCGCCACGAACGGGAAGGCTGCCACCACCAGCGGAACGATGGTGGCTTTGGTACCCACCGTGGTACCCACGATGGCACGGGTAAGCGGGAATACACAGATCATCAGGATCAGGAACGGAACACTGCGCAGGATGTTGATAACGATGTTGAGAATGTGCATCAGCCAGCCGGGCAGCGGCAGAATGCCGTCCTTATCACCGGCCACCAGCAGCACACCCAGCGGCAGGCCCAGCACCAGCGCAAACGCGGTGGAAAGGACCGTCACATAAAAGGTCTCCCAGATGGCAAAGCCGTAATCTGCAATACTCATTCGCCGGTCACCTCCTCTACCGTAATGCCGGGCTGGGCGCGCATATAGGCCGCAGCCTGCTTTGCCTGCTCCACATCAGCGGGCAGCTTGAGCAGCATGGAGCCGTAGCACTGGCCGCTCAGGTCGCGGGTATCGGCGCTGAGCACCGACACCAGAATGCCTTTTTCTGCAGCAAGGCTTGCCACCAGCGGCTTTGCCGTGGACGAACCGTTGAAGGTGACGCGCACCACATGGTCGTCCGGGGCAAAGCTGGAAAGGTCCCGCGCAGCGCTGCCGCCGTTGGGTGCCACCAGACGCTTTGCTGCGGGCGTTTTGGGGTTTGAGAAGATCTCCTGCACGGAGCCTTCCTCCACCACAACGCCGCCGTCCAGAATGGCAACGTGATCGCAGATCTCTTCCACAACGCTCATCTGATGGGTGATGACCACCACCGTGATGCCCAGCTTCTTGTTGATGTCCTTGATCAGGGTCAGGATAGCATGGGTGGTGTTGGGGTCCAGTGCGCTGGTGGCTTCATCGCAGAGCAGAACTTTGGGATCCGTTGCCAGTGCGCGGGCAATGGCAATGCGCTGCTTCTGGCCGCCGGACAGCTGTGCCGGGTAGGCGTTGGCCTTATCGGGCAGGCCCACCACTTCCAGCAGCTCTCTGGCACGCTTTTCGGCATCCGCCTTTTTCACACCGGCCAGCTCCATGGGGAAGCAGATGTTCTTCAGACAGCTGCGCTGCATCAGCAGATTGAACTGCTGGAAGATCATGGTGATATCGCGGCGGCGCTCACGCAGCTGGGCTGCGTTTAAAGTCTCCATAGCGGTGCCGTCGATCACAACGCTGCCCTCGGTGGGGCGTTCCAGCAGGTTGATGCAGCGCACCAGCGTGGATTTGCCCGCACCGGACATGCCGATGATGCCATAAATGGAACCATCCGGGATGGTGAGGTTGATGTCCTTCAGCGCATTCACCGCGCCGTCCTTCATCTGGAAGGTCTTGGAAAGATGTTTGATCTCGATCACAGAAATTGCTCCTTGCTGTTGAATAAACTCCTTCAGTCAAACCCTTGCGGGTTTGCCAACTCCCTCATGGAGGGAGCCTGAAACAGAACGGTCAGGCAAAGGCCCCCTCCCCGAGGGGGCTGTCACCGCAAGGTGACTGGGGGAGTTTGCTTAACCCTCGATCGGTGCCAGACTGTCCTGCTTGCCGCCGTAGATGCCCATAGGCTCCACGTGGATGCCGGCAACCGTCACCAGATGGGTGCCGTGCTCTGCATTGAAGTCGTCCAGATACGGCTGATGCTGGAAATAGTTGGTATCGCACTGGCCGTCCTCAACGATGTTGTTGGGAATGATGTAGTCGTCGTACTCCTGAATATCCAGCGTGATGCCCTTTTCGGCCAGAATGTCCTTGCAGATCTCCAGAACCTCGCAGTGAGGAGCCGGAGTAGCAGCGCAGCTGACGGTCTCGCCGTTCAGTGCATCGTAGTCGATGGAGGAATCATAGCCGTCGGTGGGGTTCTCCACAACGGACACCACAGCGCCCTTGTAGTTTTCATCCATGAAGTCCTTCACCTTCTGGCTCTGCAGAGCAGCGGCCAGAGCCTTGATCTTCGGCTCTTCCTGATTGCCGTCCTTGCAGACCAGAATGTTGACGTAAGCAGAGGTGCCGTCCTCCATTGCCAGAGCATCGGTCATGGGGTCCAGACCAGCGGAGATGGCGTAGTTGGAGTTGATGACGGCGTAGTCCTCGTCCTGCAGGACGTTGGGCACCTGAGCAGCCTCGACCTCATCGACGGAAACATTCAGGGGGTTCTCCTCGATGTCCTTTGCGGTTGCGGTCAGGCCTGCATCAGCCTTCAGCTTAAAGAAGCCGTTCTTCTCCAGCAGGGTCAGGGCGCGTGCCTCGTTGGTGGTGTCGTTGGGCACAGCCACCTTCACCTTGTCCAGCTTAGCCACAGCAGAAGAAGCTGCGGAAGAAGCAGTGCCGGAAGCAGCAGAAGATGCGGTGGAAGAAGAACCGCCGCATGCGGTCAGGGCAGCTGCAGCTGCTGCAGCTCCGGTAACTTTCAGAAAATCACGACGAGTAATCATAGTTTTGTTCCCTCTCTATTTGCTTATTGTAATGTACAGCGGCCCGCACGGCACAGTTCCGTGCTAAGGGCCTTTGACGGATGCATGAAAAAAGCTCCCGTCCTTGACCTTGAGCCAACGCTCAGACAAGGACGGGAGCATAACATACTTCCGTGGTACCACCTTGGTTTACCGCACCCTTGCGGGCACAGCCTCAATGCTGCGGCAGCTTTGCTGCTTACAGCCGGACGCTGTAACGGGCGCATCCCGTTGCGAACTTAGCGCTCATGCACCTCGCCCGCACAGCTCCGAGACCATTTTCAGCTTCCTGTTTCCTGCCCTTTTCCATCGCCCGGGCTTTCTGGTAAGGATCAATGCGAAGGCCTACTCTTCTCTTCACAGCCATTTTTGTGATATTGCATTTATAATAATCCAATCGACCGGATTTGTCAACACCTACAACGAAGTTTTTTAGTAGGAAATTGCGTTTTTTTATCTTGTGCGCCAGCCGCGGACATGGTAGAATAAGACAGCATTATTTATAAAGGAGGTGCGGCAATGAACAGCCGCGAGGTTTTCCCGGATGAAGAACTGCGCCGCCGCATCATGGATTTTACCATGGCGGCGGGCCAGACATTGCTGGAAAACGGTGCCGAGGTGTTCCGGGTGGAGCAGACCATGGAGATCATGGCCCGGTCATTCCACCTGCGGGAGTTCCATGTTTACGTGCTGACCAACGGCATCTTTGCCAGTGCGGGCACCGCCGAGATCAGCGAGGTGCGCAATGTGCCTACCCGCACCACTCATCTGGGCCGAGTGGCGGCAGTGAACGCCCTCTCCCGCGAGATCGCAGAGGGCAGCATGTCGCTGGACGAAGCCGAGAGCCGTCTGGTGCTGGCGCGGCGCATCCCTTTTCCCAAGGACTGGGTGCAGCTGGTCTCCGGCATGTGCGGTGCATTCTGCTTTGCGCTGATCTTCGGCGGCACACTGCGCAGTGCACTGGCGGCGGCACTGGCAGGCTTTCTTGCCAGCGGCTATTTGCTGCTGTGTGAGCAGCACGAGCTGCCCGGCGGCTTTTGCAAGATCAGCTGTGCTGCACTTATCACGCTGGTGTGCATTCTGGCCTGCCGAATGCTGGGCACACCGGCCAGTCACTCTATTATCGGTTCGCTGATGATCCTGACCCCCGGCATCGCCTTTACCATGGGCATCCGCGACTTTGTGCACGGAGATTACCTCTCCGGCACCATCCGCATGATCGATGCGCTGCTCATTGCAGCCAGCATTGCCATTGGCACCGGCCTTGTGCTGAGCCTTTATACATTCTTTACGGGGGTGGTCGTGGCATGATGTTGACCAGTACACAAATTGGGGAGCTGGCCGCGCAGTTCTTTATTGCCGGCGCAGGCACCCTGAGTTTTGCCGTTCTGTTCGGCTGTCCGCGCAAAAGCCTGCTCTTCTGCGGGCTGGTGGGTGCCGTGGGCTGGTTTGTCTACGAGCTGGCCGTGATGCTGGGGGCAGACAGTGCCGCAGCCTCCCTGCTGGCGGTCATTCCGCTCACCCTGCTCACCCGCGTGTTTGCCATTGTGCTTAAAATGCCGGTAACGGTGTTCCTGCTGTCCGGCATCTTCCCGCTGGTGCCCGGCGCGGGCATCTACTACACCGCCTACTATTTTATACAGGGCAACAATGCGCTGGCCCTTTCCAACGGCATCAGCACCTTTAAAGTAGCCGTTGCGCTGGCTATCGGCATCACGCTAGTGCTCAGCGTGCCCATCCCAAAGCGGCATCGGAACAAAGTGTGATGTTTACGGATACAGCATATCTGCTACAAAATAAAAACACATCGGCATCCTGCGTAAAAAAGCAGGCAAAAGCAGAAACCCGGAACCCTTCTGAGCCATTCAGGCCCCGAAAAGGTTCCGGGTTTTGTGCGTGATCGATTCAGGGAGCTGTTTTGCGGCAGCTCTCTTTTTCATACTGCTTTATGAGAGATTTACTTCTCCTGAACGTAGACCTCTGCGTAGAACTTTTTACCATCGGTCTTAATGATGCCGCTGTTTTCCGTACCATCAGCCAGCTTATAGCCAGTCTTCTCAAGTCCAAGCTTGCTCAGATTGACCACCGTTGCCTCCTCATCAACATCCAGAGAGTAGATGAGTTCCGTGCCGCCGACCGGATTTGTACCATCGTAATATCTGATCTCAACAGTCTTCGTAGGCTTTGCAGATGCCTTTTTCTGCAGCTTGACAGTAACTGTGCCATCCTTTTCAATATCGTAGTTCTTCTTTGCGCAATCGTAGTCAGCAGCTGCATTGGCAGGAATGTTTGCATGGATGGTTTCGTAGGTGACATAGGTAGCCAGACCATTGACAGTGATATCGACAAGCGTTCCATTGACTGTCTGAACACCGATCAAGTAGTTGATATGCACGGTCTTATCCGGCACACCCGGGGTCGGCTTGTCAGGCACGTTGGAGCAGCCAGCCAGAACACCGGCAGCAGCAACAGCCAGAGTAGCGACACCTGCGCCCTTCAGGAACTGACGACGAGAAATGTTAGACATAAGAATCAACCTCACAATCTTTTTGCATGCCCCGATCACTTTTTTGTGGAGCCTGCTTTTCCTATATAATACCCTCCCCGGTAACTATTTGTCAAGTAAAATTTCAACAAAAAAACAACACCAATAGGGCGGAGACCTTGTTGGCCGCCACCCTGTTGGTGCTATTTGAGTTTTTTCAAAAAACTTCTGTGCCAGGAAATCAGAGCTTGGTCACAATGAAGACAGTCCCGAAGGGACGAACCTTCAACAGCTCTTCCTCCGTGCCGTAGTCGGTGCTCAGCTTGTAGCCGTCCGGCAGCTGAATATCAGCAGCGCTGACGCCAGTTGCATCGACTGCAACCTCAGCCTTAGCCTCAATGAAGTTGTTCGGCAGCTCCAGCAGTTTGACATCGATGGTCTTCTTGGTCGGAGTCATGGTCACATCAGTCACGAAGACGATGATGTACTCACCCTTGCTGTCGTCCTTGCGGATTTCAACAACAGCGTTCTCGTTCTCCAGATGGTAATCTTCGGGAAGCAGCTTCTTATCGATGTCAGCAACCTTCACAGAGTTCTCGGTCTTCAGAACATCAATCTTGGCAGTCTCACCCACAACGTTGGTCACACCATTGCCTTCGTCCTTCATGAAGATAACCGTAACAGGACGAGTGGTCACACCGGGGACATCGGGGACATCGGGGCCAGCGTTGCCAGAGCAGCCAGCCAGAACACCGGCAGCAGCAACAGCCAGAGTAGCGACACCTGCGCCCTTCAGGAACTGACGACGAGAGATATTAGACATAATAATCAACCTCACAATCTTTTCTGCATGCCCCCATCACTTTTTTGTGGAGCCTGCTTTTCCTATATAATACCCCCCCCCGTAACAGTTTGTCAAGTGGTTTTTGGCATCTTTTTCCGCCGGATGCAGAAAAACAGGAGCGACCAAGAGAAAATCGTAAGTTCCGTCAAGCCCGGCAAAAAGGGCCGCTGCACAGCATCCCGTACAGCGGCCCTTTTTGTTCTCCGTTATTTTCATTCATTCTCAACATGTCTTGTTTTCATCTTCTGTCTGCTCATGTTCCCCTCTTGCCGCCCGCATCAGCCCGGCAAACAAAAAACCCACATTGACCCCCAGAATAAAACCCACGATGCCTGCCGCCCATACCATTGCGCCGCCCCCTTTCTTCTACCATATTTTACCATATATCATTTGTCGGATGCAATCGCAGCCTGTCGCAAAAGGCAAGATCACTGCCCAACGTGCAAGCTTTTTGCGCCGGAGCGTTGCAAGACTCTGCCGCATCTGCTATACTTTTGACAACACTTATATAAAGGAGGTGCTCTTTATGTCTGTTATGGATACTCTTGTCAGCCGCCGCACCTACCGCCGCTTTGCACAGAAAGCTGTTCCGCAGGATGTGGTGGATGATATCGTCGAGGCCGTCCGCCTGTCCTCCTGCGGAGCCAACCGTCAGGCTGTGCGTCTGGTGGTGGTGAACAAGCCCGAGGCGGTGGCAAAGGTGCAGCCGCTGGTCAAGTGGGCTGCCTATCTGCCGCCGGAGCAGGGCACGCCCAAAGCCGACGAGCTGCCCACCCTGTATGTGGCCGTGGTGCAGGACACTTCCATCCCCGGCGACCTTGCCACCGATACCGGCATCGCCCTTGCCAACATGACCCTTGCCGCATGGGACAAAGGCGTGGGCAGCTGCATCATGGGCGCGATCAACAAGCCTGCCCTCACCGAACTGCTGGGCATTGAAGAACCGCAGAAGCTGGCATTCATGGTGGCGTTCGGCTACCCGGCCCACAAGGCTCACATTGTGCCGCTGACGGCTGAGACCGGCGTAAAATATTATCTGGACGAGAACCGGGATTACTGCGTGCCAAAGCGGAGCAAAGAAGAGATCGCAAAATATCTATAATTTGTATATATACATTTCTTCAGCGCATTTTTTGTATAATTGTTTTCAATTCGGTTTCAATTGATGAGATTTTTTGCACAAGTATTGACTTTTCAATTTGTACAATCTATACTAAATTCGTTCGCCAGATGTTCGATGAATCGCATCGTTCCGGCGTACCGCAAAAACATACAGTACATTTGAGGAGTGTTTGAATATGAAAAAGATTTCTCGTCGCAGCTTTCTGGCAGCTGCCGGTCTGTCCGTTGCCGCTCTGGCTCTGACCGCCTGCGGTGGTTCTTCCGCAAGCACCGCTTCCTCCGTGGCAAGCTCTGCTGCTTCTTCTGAAGCTGCTTCCACCAGCGCCGCCGCTGGCGAGCTGACCACCGTTGAGGCTGGCAAGCTGACCATGGCCACCAACGCCACCTTCCCTCCCTACGAGATGACCACCGACGCCGGTGACATCGAGGGCATCGACGTGGAGACCGCTCAGGCCATTGCCGACAAGCTGGGTCTGGAGCTGCAGATCGACGACATGGACTTTGACGCTGCGCTGCTGAGCGTGCAGCAGGGCAAGGCCGACATCGTTATGGCCGGTGTGACCGTGACCGACGAGCGCAAGGCTGTGATGGACTTCTCCGACAGCTACGCTACCGGCATCCAGTCCATCATCGTGCCCGAGGGCTCCGACATTGCTTCTCCGGACGACCTGGCCGGCAAGAAGATCGGCACCCAGCGCGGCACCACCGGCTACATCTACTGCTCCGATGACTTCGGTGATGAAAACGTCGTGGCTTACGACAACGGTCTGACCGCTGTGCAGGCCCTGAACAACGGCCAGGTGGACGCTGTGGTCATCGACAACGCCCCTGCCAAGGAATATGTGGCCGCCAACCCCGGTCTGGCCATTCTGGACACCAGCTACGCCGAGGAGGATTACGCCATCGGCATGGCAAAGGGTTCTTCTCTGGAAGCTGCCGTCAACGCCGCTCTGGAAGAGCTGAAGGCTGACGGCACCCTGCAGGCCATCGTGGACAAGTACATCACCGCTGAATAAGCCGGGCCGTACATCGTACCACGGGGAGGCACCCCCATTGGGGCACCTCCCCTTTTTTGGAAAAATAAGGTTACAAAATTCTAACAAAAAACGGAAAGCGAGGATGCGAATGGCTGCTCAATATGAACTGCTCAAAGAGCTGCTCAACAGCGGCACAAAGCTGAACTTCGGGCAGGAGT
>OQVI01001122.1_pt1 | contig 19171 bp, 14 predicted proteins | sample 1691651 | NCBI WGS metagenome assembly OQVI01 (sample SAMN03418287, study PRJEB22391) | human gut metagenome | biome: human-gut; feature: organic feature; material: feces | host: Homo sapiens | place: Italy | collected 2013-04
TTATATGTAATACAAGATTTTACAAAATCAACCCGTATGGACTTTTTCTTTGCCATATCAAAAACCTCCTGCTTTTTTCTTACATATCTAATATGCTGAAAAAACTTGAAACAGGAAATTTTTTGCGAAATTTTTTAGAAAAATATCATGTATTGGGTTACAAAAAAAAGAGAATTCATCTCACTACCTGAAGAGGATAGGAGAATTCTTCTCTAAGTCATTGTTAAATATCCTGTTTCCTCCTTCTTAATTTATTTTAATGTATGCCATATAGTATGACAGGCCTCCTCATCGCCTGTGATATATTTAATATGCCAAATAATAAGAAAAATGTATCATGTTTTACCACACTTATTTCGATTTCGCCACACAAAAAAAAAGACGCAGTACGCGCCATCAGCAATACATACAATTGTAAGATGTTCTCCGCTCCCACACCACACAGCAGTAATAAGCACCGGCTGGACCAATACACCCTCAACATCAGATTGTTTTTGCACCAGGTCTATAACCATACCGTATATCAACAACATCACCTGAAACCATAAGAACCACCTGAATTAACCTTAACATGAATTAACCTTATATTTTATTTTAATTAGAAAAAACATGCAGCCTTAAAATGCGAATCTTGCGCGGCTTGCAAAAGTTTGATTCGCATTATAAGGCTGAAAAAATTCTGCGCGAGAACTGCAGAAGTGATATCCTGTAACGCAAAAACCGTGAATGCGTGTCTGGTTATCGCATACACATGTATGATAAAAACTGTAAAAGCATATATTAACCATACGTTATGCAGCATTCGCAATTTTTGCTGTCTCTCGTGTTCTCGCTTCCTCAGAATTTTTTAAATTTGAGTACTTAAGCGGGAAACCGGTAACCTTGAACATGCGCGGTGTAGACCCCAGAGGTCTGAGGGAGCGGAGCCGGCAGTTTGTATAGTTCATACCTAAGAAAATACTCTTAAAAAAGGGTATAGTACGGCTCCAGGCTCGTTAAGGTATGTCCTATACGATTCGTAATACGATAAAAATTTTTTCAAATTTTTGTTGACACCCGTCGGACATCAGTCGCATCGCGTCATCGTGGTTTTGATAGTCTGGCTGCACATTTTGGTAACAGCCCTGGAATTACAACATTGAAGACCTTTTTTCAGCTTATTTTTTTAATTTTTCTTTACATTTTTCATTATTTTTTTCAACTTGGCACACAGACGAATCTTCAGGGCACTCGCGCGCCCATTCAAACGGTTTTCTTTCTTTTAGTTTATTTTTTCGCTTTTTTCAATCAAACCTTCTGCGTCCTTATTGCATCTTCAATATCTTTTCTTTGACAGTTCCAGGATTCTCATCCTTTCCCAGCGTACATCTAAGCATATCCTGCCCCTTGCGTTCCCGAGCTTTAGCTCGTGCCATCCAGCATGACGCACGGCATTAACATCGCACCTGATAGTACCTGCAGAGCATTGTTTCCAATGCTTTGCTGATAGCAGCCGCTCTTGGCCCGGAATCAGCACTCTTTAACGGTGTAACGGACCCCGTTTCCAGGGATTTGCCGTCGTCTCGGGCATATGACCCCCGCGCTCTACTCTTAACCAGGTGCATTACACACCCGAGCAATTCATAACTTCTTCCGCAGGCAGGAAACCTGCCTCGGTATATCTGTCATATGCAGAATAATAACTGCAGACATGTCTGAAGTTATTACTGTTATATTAATCTTGCTTCTATGCCGTTACAACCCGACACTTAGGCATGGGCCTTGCAGCGCTCTCAGCCCCTTTGGAAATAGCGGACGCAAAACCAACATCCGGAATCCCCCACCGTTATTTTACAAGCACGGCCGAACACTTGAGGATGAAGCAGGTCCCAGCACATGATTCAGTACATCGGCAGATGCATCTGCCTTTTCGATGTCTTACAGGATGTGTCAGATATTGCTTCCGATATTTAGTTGTACAGCATAGCATTTCCTGCAAAATACCTGTAATCCTCCTTTATTTTGTATTTTACGTTGTAAAAGATTTGCAATGCTCTTCGGAGCCCTGTCGTAGTGCATCCGGCTGTCTATAGTTTCCAGATAAGACAATTTTTGTTCTGCACGCTTCTGCTCTCGCAGTGTCCTGCATACTGAAAATTGCTGTGTTCTTATAAACCTGATTGGTTAACATAGTCTTAAAACCCGTTAGCTTAACCACAGGTATTTACAATATGCAGAAAAAAAATAAAACGGTACGCTTTTTTAACAAATTTCTTTTAAGAATTTGGGACTTGCCAAAAAGCTGAATATCTGTCAGCAATTTGGCAAATCCGCATCATTTTTTGTTCTTTTTCCAATATATTTGATTGCATTACCATTTTCACTGTCAAATTCGGAGTACTCTTCATCTATATTTTCATATCCGTCATCATCAAGCACAGGTATGTAATTGTTTTCAAGCGCTTTTTCCTGAGCGATAATATATGGATATAGCTCGGCGAAGCGTTTATTGTTTTTCAATTTTGTTGTTATTCTTGATATTTTTCTTTTTATTTTTGGGATGTTGCTGCCCGGAATCTGCTCTGCAATTTCGCGGTAACTGGAATGCTTTTTATTTACATTCTCAGGGTTTAAGAGAAGCTGCAGTAATTCCAGCTCTTCATCTGTCAAAACGTCATCAAGGACTTCTCTTAAGTTCCGTTCTGATTCAGATTCAATAACAGACTCTTCCGGTCCCTTAATTGTTGTCATATAATCAGCTCCAGCATCAATAAGCGCTTCATAAGAAACGCTGTCTTTTTTGGACATGATATCCAGAGTATTTTTGATTGTTGCTTCCGATAGTCCAGTCAATGTAATAAGAGTCTCAATATCGTCAGGGTTAAGACCATATTGCTTACAATAATTTTGTGCCCCGTTAATCTGCTTCATGGCATTTGCGTAATAAACAGATGTTTTTCTGAAGTTTTTACTGGCATAATCCGACACAACATGTCTAATCCATGGCGCGATAAACGTTGTAATAGCACCCTTGTCCGGGTCGTAATTTTTCAGCTCGGTCAGGATTTTTACCCACACATCCTGGATGATATCGTCACGATGATGGCTATTCCTCATTAATGTCCCATAGTTGTCCCACAAAGTTTTATATACATATTTTTCAATATGATAATAAAGTTTTGTATATGCATCCTGGACAGTTACTTCATCTCCAGCCTTTTGCGCCATATGGTATATTTTTACCAGTTTATTGATTTCATCTTGTCCATACTTTTCATTTTTTGTATATACAACTTCTTTCTTTTCTGACTTATTTTCAGTTACTGTTTCATTCTTCTCTTCCATCGCGCAACTCCTCCTTATCAATCTCCGGTTGAAGCATCTTTTTAACGGTTTCTCTGTATCCTCTTTCCGGCACATTTTTGATTTCTTCTTTATCTATCTTGCACAGCTGGACACACATTTCTTTTAGCGTGTCTTCTGTGTCTGGCAGAGGCTTATATTTTTCTTTCCAATCTTTCCATATTTCTTTTGGGTCATCCCGTTCATCTGATGCAATATATTCCGCAAGATTTTTCATTGCCAGATACATTGTTTTTCTCATTTTTAAGCCTCCGTTCTTTTTTTTTGCATTCAAAATCAATATGCCGGAATTAATATGCAAAATAAAAATTTTTTTGTAATATTCTTTTTGCAATTTTTCGCAAAAAAATGACGGGAAATTTCCCGTCATTTCAGTTTTTTTATTCAGCCGCAGTCTGCGTATTTATCTGAATCTTCTTATAAATACATGTTACTACGTCATCCTCAAAGAGAAGATATTTCATTCTTTCTTTTTCATAATCAGATAATCCTGCTGTATCTTTTTCGTCCTGTTTTGCAAATCTCTTTTCCATATCTGTTTTTGTTGCTACATCGTAATTTTTGATTACTGATGCAATAAAGAAGATTTTATACAGGCTATGCTTTGCTTCATCGTATGTCGCATCTGAATTTTCTTTCTGCAGCACTTCCAGTTCTTTCATAATCAGGCTTTCCGGAAGCTTGATAAAGGTGGTCTGACTCATCATTGTGTCAATCAGGCTGCTGATTGTATGCGCTCTTGCCAGTTCTTTTGCCTCTCCACTGGAATCATTCATTAAGGCTTGTCTCATATTAAAAACGCTGTCATATTCTGTATTCTGGCTTACATATTCATCTGTTACAGGATATGGCATTGCATATATATTTGAGATTGTTAAATCGACTGTTACGTTATCATACCCATTAAATACTGCATTTTCAATATGTACAGGAACTCCAATTGTAGCACCTGTTAGCGCATCATACATAATTTCATTATATACTTTAGATGTATTTGAATATCCAAGCATAAAATTATTTTTCATTTCTTGAACTGTCCCATCTTTTGTAATTGTGTAATCCACAATAGCAGTCTCTCCATCATTATCAATTGCTCCAAGATGTGTTGCTGTTTTCTTTAATTGGTCATACATAACATCGTCTACATTGCTATCTGTTACGTCAATGTTATCAATATCTTCTGTGATATCAATATCAGAAAATGAAGCAGGAAGAGATACATATTGCGTCATATTGATTTGAGATAATAATTCAGGGCTTTTTACTTTTGTTACAGTCTCTTCTGTGTAAACTCCGAGTCCTGTATCTTGTTTATTGATATACAAGCCAGCTGAAATAAAACATGCAGCCCCAGCAAAGAAGCATATAAAAACGATTGCTTTTTTCATTTTTTTACTCCTCCCTTTCCCTTAACATTCTTTCGTTCTGTTGTGATGCTGCCTCAGGGTCTGCCAGCATAATATTTCCATTTCCGGCATCTTTTTGGATAGCAAGAAGGTTTCCACTGTTTCCAGATATTGTGAGCTTATCTCCGTTTGTCGTTGCATTTGCAAGTGTCCCCTCAAATGCATCTGTATCTGAATTTATTTCCAGGTTTCCAGACAGGGCAGAGCATCCTTGATAGCAATTTGAGAAGTCTTTAACGCTCTCTGGAATCATTGCCCCTGTTATAAGTGCGGAGTCTCCATAATATGCAGAGGAAATATCAAGAACTTTATTTGGAAACGCAACTGCTTCTTTAATATTCAAACATTCCATAAACGTTTCTGACATATACAGAACACTGTCTGGTATATCTGTTGCTTCTCTTAAATTAATGCATCCATTGTGAAGTCCAGATATATTTTGGAGATTGCTTGTTTTTGATAAGTCTGCTGGCGTCTGTAGAGCCGTGCAGCCTTCAAATGTGTATTGTGCAGATGTAACATTTACTGGCAAAATGTCTATTTCTTTAAGGTTAGCGCATCCAGAAAATGCATAGTCCATAATTTTCAAATTTGAACACTGGAAATAATTTGGTGTTTTCTCAAGCGAAGTACAGCCTGCAAATGCCTTCTTCATTGTTTTTAACGCTTTTGGCATATCATCACAATATACTAAATTTGTATTTCCTTCAAACCATGAGTCCATTGTTTCAATATTTAATGATTCTTCAATATATACGTGTGAATATTCGTAATCTTTCCATGGCAAAGTATTACCGAAATTTGTTAAATCTCCTTTTCCGGTAAATTCCAAATCTCCATTTTCATAACATGTAACCGTTACGTCTTCTTCATTTGGATATCCTATGTTTTGCTGAAATACTGGTTCTCTTGTGATATTTACAATTGCTGTAGTAGATTGACCCTGAGCAGTAATCTCTACTTCACATGTATCACCGTTTTCTGCTGCAGCTTCAGTTTCTGATGAAAATTCATGTAACTGAACAATTTTTCCAGATTCTGTAACTCCACGAACATCGAACATTCCTCTTGTAAATGTCTGCCCCGGTTTAACTTCTCCAACAAACTCTGCCTGCAGGCTTGTGATTGGCGGGTCCTGGTTTAAATCTCCGGCCAGTTTGTTATATCCGACCATGCCGATGGCCGCAACAGCGGCCACTGCGATAATGATTTTAATTTTTCCATCCATCTTTAACTCCTCAACCTATCTTAAATCCGTCAAGGTCATCGTCGTCATCCTCTTCCTCTTCTACCTTGGCCGGTGCAGGTTTTTTATTTATTTTTTTTGTTTCTTTTTTTACAACAGGTTTTGGCGGCTCATCCATATAATCGTCAAATTCATCATCCTCACTGACTTCCGGTTTCTTTTTTGGAGCCTCTTTTTTCTGTTCTTTTTTTTCTTCAGGCTTTACAATCTTTTCCTGCTTCTTTTTTACAATCGGTTCTTCGTCTTCTTCGAATTCGTCAAACCCATCATCTTCTACGACCGGTTTTTTGGTTTCCGGTCTTTCCTTTTTTACGGCAGGTTTACTAACAGATTTTTTCGGTGCCTGTTCTTTCTTTTTCTCAGGTTTTACTGGTACCGGTTCATCTTCATCCTCTTCAAATTCGTCTGATTCAATCTTAGCCGGTTTCTGCAGTCTTTTCTTTGCAGGCTTTGTAATATCGACTTTTGCAGCACCTTCATCATCTTCATCAAAACTGTCATTCACTTTTACACTTGCAGTTTTTTCTGTGCTGGCTTCGTTTCTTAAATCAGCTTCAGAATCCTGCTCCGTTTTCTCATTTTTTGTAGAACGTCTTGCAATCGCCGGCTTTGCATCAAGATTTAAGGCTTTTTTAATTGCTGCATTGTGCATTTTTGCAACAGCCTGGTCACTGTCAACATTGATTTCATCAAGCGCTGTCTCATAATCGCCCTGCTCGTCCCTGATAAAATCAAGAGCATTTGTAATCAGGTTGTACATATACTGGTCATTTGTATAAATGCTTGCCAGCTGGTCAAGCGTGTCTTCAATATTTTCTGTATCGTCAAAGCACTCCTGGAAATTCTCCATATAATCTTCGTCAAGAAGTTTTTTCCTTCCGGTTTCCTCGTCAGAGTAATCCGGCTTTGTTGTCAGCAATTTAACAAATAACGCAAGACCAATCACAACACAACAAACACCGGCTCCAATCAGGATTATTACTGTTTTATCCATTTTTATGTCCTCCTTTTTTTATTTTGTGAAATGTGATGATAATGTTGCAATCAGGTCGTCTACTTCTTCAGCGGTTGCATTCTTTTTAAAATAAGAACGTGCTGTGATTTTATTTTCTTTGCTGAAGAATTTTATATCTCCATGTTTTGTATTTAACTTTCTCAAAATCGTATCTTTTAATGCCGCCTCTCTTGTTACATCTACGTAATTGGTAGCACCAAATCTTATACGAATCTCAAGTGCTTCGTCATTATATACAACAAATTCAGCATTTGACGCATGCCGTTTTGTAATCTCCGCATCACTATACTGCTCAAGATAGTCAATCATCTCTTCCGGCGTCAGAATGTGTCCGATTTCAGAAAGTCTGGATTCCAGGTCTTTAATTTTTATTTCAGTTTTCTTTACCTCTTCAGAAACTTTACTCTCAATGATGTCATCCATGTTATCTTCGAGCTTTTTATATTCTGCATCTTTCTGAGTGATAACATCTGAAAGGTCCCTGATTTTTGAATCTTTACCAGTAATTTTTTCTGTCAGTTTCTTTTCAAGTGCAATTTTTTGTGACGTAAGCTGCTGCACTTTATTTTTCATTCTGAACAGTTCTTCCTCTGCGTTGTTATCTGCCTTTCCAAGCGCATTCTGCCTGTTTTGTAAGGCAGCAACCTGGTTTGCAAGCTGCTGGATGTTCAAAATATCTTTTGTATTTCTTTCCTCATACGCTTTGATTTTTTCTTCCATTTCAGCTTCATGGTCTTTCATTTTCTGGCGTTCCTTTTCAGCTTCTGTCTGAATGCGTTCTTTTTCTTCTTCTAATTCTTTTACTTTTTGTGTTAACTCTTCTTCCTTTTTTGTCATTTCTTCTTCGCGTTTTGCTATTTCTTCCTCACGTGCAGCTACTGCCTTTTCGCGTTCCCATATTGTTTCTGTCTGCTCAGCCAGAATCTGCTGTACATCTGATGCAAAATCTGAAGAATCCTTTTTCTCTAGTGTCTGTTTGTATTCGTTAATACACGCATCAAGAGCTGTCATGCATAAGTTAAGTAAATCTTCTGTTCCATCTGGCTCATATTCATCTGGTGAAGAATATGTTCTTACCGTAAAAGTTTCATTATCTGAATCATAAGAGCTCATCAACTCAGGATAATTTGATGTAATATATGACACATACATTGCTCCGATATCTCTTGACGCAGGAACAGACGCTGATACAAGAATCTCGGAATCCATCGGAAACATAACACATCTTACTGTCTTATTGTCCTGCAGTGACGCTGTCATTTCGTTTCCGTTTACATCTGCATTAAATTTAGAGATAAGTTTTTTAAATGTCTCTTTTGTATAATCTCCGTGACGTTCTTCATATTCATTGTTATCCTGTTCTGTGGTGCTTACAGCGTGGAAGCTGTTGTCAACATTTACAATATTGATATTGTCTTCTGGGTTGTATTCTTCATTACTATTTGTACCGTCAACCTCTTTTTCCATAAAGTTGACACAGTCATTTTCAAAGGTTAGTACAACATCTTCCATAATATCTATATCGCCTTTAATCTTTTCAACAGCATATTTTTCATCCTGATATGTAAATACTTTTGAAAAAGATAACGTCTGTCCACTGACATAAATACTGTACTCCGGATATTTATCAAGCATCTCATCCTGAAAATCATCAACAGACTGCTCCAAAATCGGATACTTATATTCGCGTGAGCCCTTCACCTTGATGTTTCTTGCACTGCACTCAATAGCAATATTAATACCCTTGATTCCAACTTCGTGTTCAGCTGTAATTAAAACCTTCTCTCCTGCTTCTGTAATTTCTGCCTCGGGGATAATTTCTTTTATTTTATTGGCCATCCCCATTAAAGTTTCTTCTGCCATTTTATTTCTCCTTTCAAATTATGGATTATTTCGTTTTTTAACTTCAAAGAATAAATTTCTTTCTTTTTTGATAACTCGCGCTTCGCGCTCGTTACCAGATTAAAATTGATAACTCGCCAGCAAAGCTGGACTCGTTACCGGACTTCAGGCGAGAATTCAGACCTGCGCACGAAGTTTCAATGCAAAGCATTTTACCAACTGGCAAATTTGGGCCTGGGATTTCTCTCCCTATGTTAATATGCAGAAAAAAAATAAAACCTGTGCACTTTTTGGAAATAAAATTTTATATTTTTTTTCAAAAATAAAGGCAGCACTTTTATGTGCTGCCTAAACACTGCTATTTACTTGCTTTTTGTATCTTTTTTCTTCTTGTATACAAGAACTCCTCCGGCAGCGCCAAGACAGATAACGATAACTGCCACGATTGCAGCAATATTATTTTCATCACCAGTTTCAACTACATTGTTCTGCACTTCAACATTTCCTACTGTATTATCGGCCGGAGCAGGAGTTTCCTCTGCATCTGTCTGTTCAGATTCTGTCCCTTCGCCTGTGATTATCTCACCATCTGTATTCTCTTCATCTTCCGGTTTCTCCTCTTCCGGTTCAGGTGTTGGAGTTGGTGTTGGTGACGGAGTTGGTGTCGGGGTTGGAGGAGCAACTTCGTTGACTGTGCATGTGTATCCGTCAACGGTCTTCATTTCTCCATTTGCGCCAAGGATTGTATAAGAGATATCGTATGTGCCGGCTTCTTCATTATCTACATCTTCTGTATTAAGTGTTACAGAATCAACATACTCATCAAAAGAGCATCCAGCGTCTGTTGGGATAGCGTCCCCTTTGTCAATTGTGAGATTCTGCATGCCAGTAACATGTGAAGCAAGTTCAGGTTTTACTTCGCATTTTACAGTTGCCGTACGCTGTTCACCTTTTGAATCATTGAAAGTATAGTTTACTTCATATGTACCAGGTTCTGTCGCGTATACATTGCTGATATCAGGCTGGATTGAATCAATATCAATCACATTCTCCGTTCCTGCAAATTCCTCCTCTACAGTCGGAAGGTCCTGTTTTTCATACATTGTGATTGTTGGCAGGCTGGAAATAGTGGCAGTCATCTGTGCCTCATATGCTTTCTGCTCTGCCTGCTTCTGGTATGTCAGATATCCGCCAGCTCCAATACCAACAACAGCAACTGCCGCAACTGCAACGATTAATCCTTTTTTCATCTTTTTTATATCCTCTTTTCTTTATTTTTTTTGAAATTACGGCGGCAGGCAGTTGGCCTACCGCCGCTAACGGTTACCGGATTTTAACCGGATTATTTTTTGATAAATTTACGAAGGGAGATAAATGCTGCTGCAAGTGCACCCATAATTGCGGTTCCTGCAATCGCAATGATTCCCATATTGTCGTCACCTGTCTTAACGCTGGTTGTTGCTGTAGCGTCACCTTTCTGTGATGCGTCGCCGCTTCCAGAGCCAGAACCAAGTGTTGTCTGTGTATTACTGTTTGGAACAGCTGCATTTGCATCTGCACCATACTTGCTTAATGCATTCTTTCCATCTTCCAGAAGCTGTTTAACTTCATCGGTTGTTGTTGCGGCATTAATCTTATCAGTATAAGTTTTTAATACCTCCTGAGCAGCCTCTTTATTTGCTTCCGGAGCAGTTGCTGCCATGTTTGTAAGTGCAGAGATTGCATCTGCTTTTGCCTGAGCCAGGGCGGCATCTGTATCTGCATTCGCTCCAGCTTCTTTCATAGCTGCATCGCATTTTGTTACGAGGTCGTTGATTTCATCTGTCGTTGTTGCGTTATTGATTGCATCAATGTACTTTTTCAGAACCTTGCTCTGCTGGTCTGACAGATTTGTATAAGAAGCATTTAACTGGTTAATGGCTGTTACTTTTGCAGAAGCAAGAGCTGTTGCCGTTGACTGTGCTGTAAGCAGTTTGTCAATATTCTCTTTTGCAAGGTCATAGCATTTCTGCATTGTGTCTTCATTTGTAGCCTGGTCAAGGTTAGATTTCTGTGTAGCAATTACTTCCTGTGCTTTTGTAAGATATGTGCTGTCTGTGAACTTATCAGCAGATACGAGTTCATCAAGTTTTGCAGAGAAGACTGCTCTCATGGATTTCAGATATGCAGCCTTGTAATCCTGCTTAGCCTGTGCATAGATTGTAGAACATTCATCTGCTGTCTGTGCATTTGCAATGCTTTCTCTTGTTTTTGCTTCAATCTCATCCATTTCAGAACTCTTGTACTCAGTTTTTGCACTGCTTGCAAGTTCTGTCATCTTTCTTAATGCGTCAGCCTTTGCAGTTGCCAGTGCTGCATCCTGCTTGAATGCTTCTGTTGTTGTCTTAACGTCAGTATTGAATGCTTCCTGGATTGCAGAAATCTCATCTGCTGTTCCAGCTGCATCAATGTTGACCATTGCTGCCTCTGCAAGTTTTGCGATAGCTGCTTTCAGGCTTTCATCTGTCTGCTCATCAACTGTAGCCTGGATGTTTTCTTTTGCTTTTGTTCTTGCTGCGCTTAACTCAGCTGCTTTTGAAACATCATTTGCAAGGTCGCTTACCATTCCTCTTGCATTTTCAAGTGCTGCAGATACTTCTGCTTCTGAAGTGGAACCATCAATAAACGCATATGCACTTTCTTTGATTTCACCCTTTCTTGCTGTTACATCTGCATCATCAGACTTAATCTCATCAAGAAGTTTGTCTACCTCGCTCTTTGCTGCATCTTTTGCTTTCTGGAGTCCTTCATCTGGTTTGGCAGTTCCATCTGTAACCTTTACATAATTTGCATATGCGCTGGCTTTTGTATCGCCGGTAACAGGCTTTCCTGCACGTCCGCTTAAGTAAGCTGCATAATCTTCAACGTTACATGTGATTGCTTTCCATGCATCAGATACTCTGCTTTCTGCGTCATCCATTGTTTCAGGAGTTCCAAGTGCTGCGATAGCGTCAATTGTTGCTGTCGTGTCTCCATCACCAGAAATTCCCTTCAGTGCCTTCAGGAGTTTTGCTGCTGATGACATGTCTCCGTTAACCAGGGATTCTGCCTCATTAAATGCAATATCTGCTGAATTTGTAAGTGACTCGATATCTTTTGCTGTCTTACAGTCGTCAAGTCTTGCAGAAAAAGCATTGTATACGTTGCATACGATTGTTGTTGCATCCTGGATGGATTCTTTCTGTGCATTTAATTTCTTTCTTGCTGATTCTTTTAATTCGTCAACAAAGTCTGCATCCTGTTCTCCGATACGTCTGATACTTTCTTTTCCAGCATCAAGAGCGCTTGCTGCTTCATCAACTGTATTTGCTGCGTTGATTTTATCAATAGCTGCAGCCATAGCGTCATCTGCAAACTGCTTCTGCGCATTTGTCTCATAAGAGAATCCTGCATGGTATTTTTTAAGAATGTTTACATATCCTGCTTTTGCCACGAAAAGCTGCTGCTCAGCGATGATTGAATTAGTGATATCGGTAAAGGCATCAACCTCAGCCTGCATATCCTCTTCCTCTGTCATGGTTCTGATTTTTGCTTTTGCAGCCTCTGCTTCGCGTTCCCATTTGGACTGGAATTCAGACTCTGTGAACTTATCTTCGCCAAGCGCGTCAATCTTTGCACACATCTCATCTCTTAAATCTTCGAGAGCTGCGTCTTCAACAACGCGGCATTCCTTCTCAACATTTTCTACACTTCCATCAAGACCGGTGATAACATATGTGATTGGATATGTTCCAACTGTATCTTTATCAACAGCAGATGTGTCAATTGTTACAGACTCAATAACACTTCCGTCAAATGAAACTGTTGGTACCGGAATGTCTGAACCAACCTGCATCTCGATATCATCAAGGTTTTTAACATAATCATGAAGCTCTTTCTTATCCGGGTCTTCCGGTTCCGGAGCTGGTTCCTCATTATCAAGCACGGTGCATGTTTTTTCTACATTTACGGTTTCTCCATCCATGCCGACAATAACAAAGATAATCTTGTATGTTCCTGGTTCAGATGTATCAACTTCAGATGTATCAACTGTTACGGATGCAACATGGTCTGTATCATAAGAAAGATTCGGGTTTGGAACTGCATCTCCGAGTTTTACCTCAAAATCCTGCATTCCATAAACGTATTCATAAAGCTCTTTTACTTCCGGCTCTGCTGGAGTTTCAACAGCTTTAACCGTGCACTGCTTCTCGACATTTACTGTGCTTCCGTCTACACCTTTAATTACGTATGTAAATTTGTATACTCCGGCAGTATCCTTATCAATTGTAGAGGTGTCAATATCTACTGAATCTACATATGTCTCATCAAATGAGATTTCAGGAACATTAATCTCTTCACCCTGGTTCATTTCAAAGTCCTGCATGCCCATTACATATTCATAAAGCTCTTTTTCTGGTTCTGGAATAAGAAGGTCTTTTGGATTTGTTGTGATGCCGCCGTTGTCTTTATAGATTGCATCTGCCTCTGCGATTTTTTCACTGACTGCAAATTCATAATCTTTATCTACACCGGAATCAGAAAGGATTGCGCGTCTGATATCACGGCCTGGCTGGAATGCATCTTCGCCGTATTCACTTTCAAATTTAAGGGCGATAGCATATTTTAAGGCTCTGCGCGCATCTGTACTTTCCTCATTTGCAAGCTTCTGGATTTTTTCAATCACTGACATTTCGCAGTTATATAAAGAGCTCTTGTCAATTTCGTCTCCCTTGATGAATTCTGTTAACTGAGCGCCATATTTTCCAAATGTGTCAGCTTCAAACTCAAAATCGGCAAGCTTGTCTTTGAAATCGGAAGGTGTGTCTGCCTCTTTCTGTTCCTCATCGGTAGCGTATGCGGCCATTTCTGCAATCTGTACCTCTGCTGTTTCTCCCTCTTCAACGACATCTTCTTCAATCACAGGAGCTTCTACCTGTGCTTCGTTAGTATCGTTATCGTAAGAAACTTCTGCCTCTGTTTCTGCAACCGGAGTTTCAACCGGCTCTGCTGGGGTCTCAGCTGCGACCTCTTCTAATACGGACGGTTCTGCTAAATCTTCCGCAAATACGGCTGTGGCTGGCACGGCCATTGTAGCTGACATGCCTAAAAGCATGGCTGAAATCATTTTATTTTTCATTTCTTTTTCTCTCCTATTTTTTCGCTTTTGCGATATTTTTTTGAGTGGTTAACACTCGTCTGCTGGTTCTGTATTTAATATGACAAATAAAAAAAATTTTGTAACACTTTTTGAAAAATCAGTGAAATCTCTTTTGTCATGCCATCATTCCGGGTCCACCCTGACTCCCTGCACGACAAACCTTGTAGCCGAATCTCCAGTACATGTTGAAAGAGTTACCATTTTATCGGTTTGTTTAAACTCGTGCTCTCCCATATCGATATCGGATTTCTCCTGCATGGATTCACCATATTCTATAGTTTCTGTTCCAGGCCCCTTAATCAAGGTGTAAGTATCGCCATCAACATTTGCTGTATAAACGGCAAAAATCTTATATTTATATGCTTCGTCCGGCGTGATAATCCAGAAGTATGGACTTTTATCAATTGTTTCCTGGAGTTTATACTGTTTTAATGTTCCGAACATGCTTCCATTTTTCATATTGTGGCCATACACAATCGTATTCTGGTCGGAAAAATCTTTTGAATTTTTGCAGTCCATAAAGATAGAGCCCGCAAACACTTCTTCTTTTTTGTATGTATGATGCAGATAATAATCATTATCTGTACCCTGCACGATTGGGTAACTTATATCCGGTAATGCTTCCATATAAAGCCATCCTGCAACATCTTTATTGATTGATTCCAGTTCATTAAAATCAATTTCCAGTGGTGATGTCCAATGCTTTACTATCTTTCCTTTTGCGTCTTTTAATTTTTTAATTTTTTCTACATCAGCATCACGCTCTTTAACTACCGTATCTGTAATCTGTGAATACTCATCGACACCAGCTTTATACTCTGCGAAAATAGAGTAAAGCTTGTATCCGGCAAAAACAGCGACAACAAGTGCTACGATGAATATCAATATAAGAACAATATCTCCGCCAGTAGTTTTCTTTTTTTTCTTCTTTTTCCTTTTCCGGCTTTCTTTTTCTCCTATTTTTGTCATGTCATTTAAATTTTTTTATCCTCCTTTTAATTAGTTTGCGGCAGCATATGCCATACAAATACAATATGCTATATTTTTTTTATTTTTTTCGTTTTCATGCAAAAAAAATTGACTAAAGTTTTTAACTTTAGTCAATTTCTAATTTATCAGCGTCCAATTAATCCCATCAGATAGTCATACATTGCTTTGCTTGTTGCGTCTGTGTATGTCTGTCCATCTGTAGTTTCAAACCCCTGTTCTACAAGATAATTATAAGCATCAATGAACGGAATGTTTAAGTTCTGGTACATATATGTGTTAAATGTCATGATGTCAGCATTTGCTGTCTCGCTGGTCTGTGAAACAGGGCCGACAGCTACAAAATAAACTTTTGCGCCTTTCTCTTCCCATTCTGCAGCCTTTGCATTTATAGATGTAGTGTATGATTGATACATGGTCAGGTCGTTAATACCCATGCTGATAAATACTTGTGTTCCTTCACCAACACGTGCGTCAACGTCAGGATATGCTGTATCGGAAAGCCATGAATATGTTGCGGATGAGGAACACTCCCAAAGTGCTGATTCTCCTGTCGCCACATTTGCCATACTTCTGAATCTTAAATCGCCAAGGAAAATGATATCTGCTGGCTCTGAATTTTCAGCAGCTTCACCTGCGGAAATGGAATCGTCACCATTGTTATTAATCTCGTCAACCTGGCTGTCCGTGTATCCATCGTTGTATTCATCGTGATAATCATCATCTGTCTCTTCTGGATATGGTGTTGCGGATGGAGTTGCTGTTGGCAGCGGCTTCGGAGTGGATGTTGGAGCAATAGTATCTTCCGGCTCTTCCGCTTCTTCTGTAACTTCCGGAATTTCTGTAACTTCCTGAGTCTCATCAGGTTCCTCTTCGGACTCTGTAGCCTCTTCTGTTTCTGCCTGCTGTTGCTCCTCTACTGCCTGCTGTGCTTCCTGCGCCTCACGGTTTCCTTTAATTTTCTGATATGTAAAGATTCCGGCTGCTGCAATAATTACAGCTGCTGCGATTGAGATGATGATGATTTTCTTTTTCCCGCTTCCGCCGTCATCATCCTCTTCATATTCATAGTCTTCGTCATCGTCTTCGTATTCGTCTTCGTATTCTTCATCATTTTCTTCTTCATATTCAGGTTCACGTGTTTTTCTTTGCTTCTTTTTTGGTTTTTCATGTACCTGCTGTTGGTCATCCTCGGTTTCCACTTCTTCCGCTTCGCCGTCAATCGTATCTTCTTTATCGCCGCCAATCAGCTGGTCATCCTCTTCCTCATCAAAGTCTTTATCGTTGAACTCATCGTCGTTATATTTGTCTTTCATTTGTTCTCCTCCTGATTATTTTTTTAACACCGGAAGGATTCAGGCGAACATAACGACTTTTTGTCGGCCGGGGATTTCCCGTTCTTCGTTAAAATCTTACTTTACCCACTTGAATCCTTTCCAATATCTGAAAGATGCCTTTGCTACAATATCGCTTCTTGGCACATATGAATAATCCCAGTATCTGGAATCCTCTGATTCATTACGGTTGTCTCCAAGCATAAAGTATGAATCCTCAGGTACATTAAATACCATATCGTCTTCTTCATCCATATCTTCTTTGATAAATGAGTCGTCGAGTGGTTCGGAGCTGTCATTGATGTAGACCTTTCCATCCTTGATGGTTACCTTTTCGCCAGGCATTCCAATGATTCGTTTAATATAGAATCCAGGCTTGTTATCTGGCGCGTTAAAGATAATGACATCAAATCTTTCCGGGTCATTTCCAAATTTGTAGGCGAGACGGTTGCCGATTACCCTGTCGCTTGTCATCAATGTGTTCTCCATTGACTCAGATGGAATATATGCGTTTATAAGTACAACCGTATATAAAAATACCATTGCAATTATTGCAACAACTGCAGTAGTTAAATATACAACAATAGTATGCCGAATATTTTTAATTTTGTTCACTTTTTCTTCATCTTTTTCTCTATCTTTTTCTTCCATTATTTTTTCCTCTTTTCTTAACTGATATTATTCTTATTATACACAATCACCGGCCAGTCCTCCTGCATTGTAGTGAAGATTGTTTCCATGTCTGTCGTATTTATTGTAGCACATCCTTCATTGATAGTGCTTTCAGAAAATCCTGAAATATCATCATCTCCTGTAAACCCTGATGTCCTGTCGTCGCTGCTGTCATCCTGATACAGTAATGCACTTCCGAATGATATTGCATTGACAAGTCCGTCATCTGTGATGCCGTATTTATTTTTCATCTTATAAAACCCGGATTCAATGCCGCCATTCAATTTAATGTCAGCCTGTACAACCGGCGCTCCGTCAACATATAGTACTGCTTTTTTGTTTGATGTATCAATTTCCAGATATGAATACCCGATATCATTTTTTGACCGGCTGACTGCTGTCTGCGTGTAAACCGGCTCTATCACATCAATTGTACTTTCTTTTATATATTCAAGCAGCTCTGCTGCTGTTTTTTCTATATCTATTTTCCAGCCATAATCGCCTCCTGAAATGATGGCGGACCGGTCATCGAATGTCATAAAAGTTCTTTCAGCTCCAACTGTGTCATACTTTTTTGCAATCTTTTTTATATATTTCTTTATTTTTTCTGTACTGAACATATAATTTTCGTCCAGGAATTTCTCTTGAACAGTCTTAAAATCAACTGTTTCTTTTCTGTCGCCAAAATCATATGTGATAATTGTATCCTGTATAGAATTTAATAAATCGCATTCCTGCTGAAGTTCTTCTTCACTGATTTCCCCTGCATCAATGTAACATCCGGAATCTTCCAGGCTGACTTCCGGTTTCCACTGTCTGATGGCTGTTTCAATCACCTGCCTTGTTTTTGTTTTGTCAAGGTCTGTACCCCTTACAGCCGGAGATACCTGATAGAAATCATTTGTATCAACAATGTGTGCACTTTCGCCTTTCACAATATTATTCATACATTTTAGTTTTGCCATCTCTGCTGACATTTCTGTTTCATCAATATTATAACAGTCTGCTGACAGGTGCTGCTCTTCCATTTCTGGAATAAACCACAATTTGTAATCCTGTTTATTAATGATGTCAACCAATGCGGAACGTCCAACAAATGTGAGGCCTACATCATTTGCTGCGATTTTTTCAACACCATTATTTCTTGTGTTGACAGCAATCGCATAGCTTTCAACCTCACGCGAAAGCAGCGCTTCTGTTTCATCTACAGATTGAAATGAACAGTGAAACCCATTAATTGTAGTTCCAATCTTAAAATGTGTTTGGAAGTACGCAAGGCCGAGAAAATATCCAGTCCCAAGCACTATACTTAATATACAAAGCAGCGTCAATACTATTTTTTTTGTTATACTCATTTTTGATATACTCCTTTTCTTTTTAACTCTAATATGCTTAATTTTTTGAAATCAGTTCGCATATTTTTTAAGAATATCAAAATATCTGTTAATATCTGCTGCCGTCTCCGTATTTCCACCTTCATCTGGGTGTGCCGTTTTCATAAGTTTCCTTCTTTTTTCCCTTAACTGGTCCTGTGTAAATGGCATTGATAATCCATAAAATGAAAGAGCATCATGGAGCTCATCTTTTTGAGGTCCGGAGGTGTTATGCTCATATTGGCCACCACTTTGATTGTATGTCTTTTGATAACCTTCCTCCTGCTGGCTGCGATATCTCTCATATGTTCTCTTCCAGGACTCATAAGAGTTCTGCCAGGCCTGCTCGTTTTGCTTTTCTTTTTCCTTCCTTTCTTTCTGCTCGCGTTCAATATCATCATACTCCTGATTCTGTTCTTTCCAAAAACGTTCAAATTTCTCGTCGTTAGATTTAGTTCTGTCATACCTATATCTATTTTTTTTATCAACTACTAACAAGATTGTCATACAAACTAATTTGGGGATGAGCATAAGAATATAGAATACTGCAGAAAAGAGAGGAAGATAAAGAATGATTGAAAAAAAGATGATAAAAGCAGCCGGGCTATTATCGTGCAAAACCCTGTCTCTTGTATATAAAAACCACACAATAAGAGTGATTACTCCTGTAACTTCGCCAGTATTATAAGCAATTTCGTTTGCAATTCTTAACAAAATTCTTCTTAACACTTTTTATCCTCCTTTCTGCATTATATTTTTTTTCAATATTATTATA